>Ga0182738_1000973_pt1 | contig 37561 bp, 29 predicted proteins | sample eDN5th30CBELigMG_FD_128876 | JGI IMG/M metagenome (GOLD analysis project Ga0182738, IMG submission 128876) | Enriched Miracle-Growth compost microbial communities from Emeryville, California, USA - eDNA 5th pass 30_C BE-Lig MG (version 2)... ...
GGGCGGACGGGGCCGAGGAGGCGCCCGCGCCCGACCGGCCGCTGCGCATCGCCGTCGTGGGGCGACCGAACGCCGGCAAGTCCACCCTCATCAACCGGATGATCGGCGAGGACCGGCTGCTCACCGGGCCGGAGGCGGGTATCACGCGCGATTCCATCGCCGTCGACTGGACTTGGCGCGGCCGGCCGGTGAAGCTGTTCGACACGGCCGGCCTGCGCCGCAAGGCACGCGTCGTCGAGAAGCTCGAGAAGCTGTCGGCCGCCGACGCGCTCCGCGCGGTGCAGTTCGCCGAAGTCGTCGTGCTGCTGCTCGACGCCACGATGCCGTTCGAGAAGCAGGACCTCCAGATCGCCGACCTCGTGGTCCAGGAGGGCCGGGCGCTCGTCATCGCGCTCAACAAATGGGACCTCGTCGAGGACCGCACCGCCAAGTTCAAAGAGCTGCGCGAGGAGGCCGACAGGCTGCTGCCCCAGGTGCGCGGCATGCCGCTGATACCCGTATCAGGCCTCGCCGGTACCGGAATCGACCGCTTGATGGAGGCGATCGCCGGGGTGGACGAGGTGTGGAACCGCCGCATTTCGACCGGGCGGCTGAACCGCTGGCTCGGCGAACTCGTCGAGCACCATCCGCCTCCCGCGGTCAGCGGCCGGCGGCTCAAGCTGCGCTACATCACTCAGCCCAAGGCACGTCCGCCCACTTTCATCGTGTTCTGCTCCCGTCCCGAGGCGCTGCCGGACACCTATGTACGTTACCTCGTGAACGGGCTGCGCGACGCCTTCGACCTGCCGGGCGTGCCGATCCGGCTATATCTGCGCGGCGGCGAAAACCCGTTCGACAAGGGCAAGGGCTGAGGGCCGGGAGCGGACATGGCCTTCGGCTTCATGGGGATGTTCGGCCGGTCGAGCGAGCTCAGGCAGCTCGATGCGGCGCTCCGCGCAGTCGACCTGCATCCCCGCCTCGTCAAGGAAGGGCTGAAGCTCGCGGCGGTGCGGCTGATGCGCGCGGAGCTCGGCACGCCGACGCCCGGCGACTACGCCCATGCCGCCGCGCTGATCGCCTACTGCATGGTGGGCGCTTCGGGCTTTCTTGAGGCAAACGGCGAGGCGGCGCTGGAGGAGACCGAGCGCCGCGTGGAGGCCGCCACAGCGGACGGGGACAGCCTCGACGCCCAGCTCGTGCTGCTCACGCTGCACGCCGGCGTGCTGCAGCCGAGCGTCATCAGCGCCTTCGGGCTGGTGACCGAGGAGAAGCGGACGGACTGATCCCGCCGCGCCTGCCGCGCACCCGTTCCGGAGCCCATCGGCGCGCCAGCACGGCGGCTTCCGCGGCGAGACAGCCGACGATCAGCACCTGCCAAACGGCAGGCGGGGTCATGATCGTCGCCGCCCAGGCCGGGTCGAAATCGAGCGCCAGCGTTTCGAGGAATTCGGAGAGGCTCGGCACCCGCCCGCCGACATCGGCCCACAGCCACGCCGCTTGGACGAACCCGGTGACGAAGGCGGCCGCCAGGGCGAGCCCCGCGAGCGCGAGCGGCGCGTCGCCGCGGCGGTGCCGGTCGAGCAGGCGCCAGCCGAACAGCCAGAGCAGAAGGCCGGCGGCGGTGAACGGCGCCGTTCCTGCGATCCGTCCGCGCGCCATGAGGTCGTGCAGCACCGACAGGATCGCGACGAGGTAGACCGCCCGGTGCAGCCGCCGCCAGCCGAGCGTGCCCATGCGCGCGATCGCCGTGTCGAACGAGGTCGCCGCAAGGGCCAGCATTCCCACCACGGCGGTCCAGCCGGTGACGAGCAGCCAGCGGCCGAGCATCTCGTCGAGCACCGCGTCCCAGTCCCAGCCGAGGAGCGCGAACCAGGCGATCATATGCGCTAGCGAATAGGCGAGAGCGCCGATCCCGAGCATGCGCCGCACCGCGACGAGCCCTCTCCAGCGCAGGATGCGCCGCGCGGGCGTGACGGCGAGCGTCGCGAGTAGGAAGGTGGTGGACCAGATGCCGGTCCAACGCAGGATCGCCGCGGCGGGCGAAGGCAGGCCCAGCGCCTCGGCCCAGACCCGTGCGATGAGCCAGGCCGCAGGCGCAACGAGGATCGCGAGCGTCGCCGCCTTGAGCGGGGCGAACCGGCCGCGCCGGTCGCGCACCGGAGCGAGCAGGCGCCGGCTCGCCTGCTGGCCCGGCCCGCATTCTGGCGAGGCGGCCGGTTCTGCGGTCATGCCGATGTCCTCGGGCGGCGGAGGGATTCGTCCGGCCCGGAGAATGGCAGGCGGAGCGGCGGGTGTCTGCCGCCGAGCCGCGGCCGCTCCGAATGCGAGTAAGCCCCGCCGCCGGTGGAGGTCGGCATGCCGGGGCGGGGCCCGTGTGTCCACGCGTCCTCGGCTCGTCACCAGGCGTGGGTGGCCGGGATGCGCCCGGCCATGACGCCCGGGGCGGACCAGCGGCAACGGGCACACTCACCCTTGCCGTCGCGACACTTTCCCCGCATCGGGGAAGGGAGCGCGGCGTAGGACGCCGTTGCGCCCGGCCGGGATACCCCCGAGCGAGCCGTCAGCCTCGGCATGGGGCGGATGGCGTCGGCCCCTGCCCAGCGTCATGGCCGCGCTTGTCGCGGCCATCCACGCCGTCTCGGCCGCGCGTCCTAAGACCGGAGTGATGCCCCGGTGCCACCGGGTCCGTCGGCGGCGGCGATTTGCGTCGACGGCGAGATATCCCGCGCGGGTCTGCTCCCGCGCGGGACGTGTCTTTCGGCTCAGAAGAACGAGCGGCGCTGCCACCAGCCGACGCGCTTGGGGCGATCCGGCTCCGGCTCGGGTTCCGGCTGCACGGGCTTGGGCTGCGGAGCTGCGGCGGCTTCGACGCCCGCGTCGGCGGCGGCCACGACCGGGAGAACGGTACGCGGCTCGGCGACCGGTTCGGTCCGATCCGAAGCGGCGGGCGCATCGGGGGTCGGTGCGGCCATTTCCGATTCCGGGGCAAGCTGCGGCCATGCCGAGGGTTCGGCCTCCAGGGGCGAAGGCTCGGCCTCGTCCGCCGCGATGTCGTCGGCGGCCTCGGCCGAATCCGCGGGGAAGCTGTCCGTGACCCCGTTCGCGAGCGGCCGCTCGTCCTCGTCCGCGCCCGCGCCGTTCAGGGCTTGCACGGCGTGCTCCGCCGACCCGGCATCGCCTTCCTCGGCCGAAAGGTCCTCGTCGCCCGCGCCGGAGTCCGGTTCGGCGCCGTTCTCGCGCGCCTCGCCGCTACGGCCGCGACGGCCGCCGCGGCGGCCGCGACGACGGCGGCGCCGGGTCTCCTCGGCACTCTCGTGGGCGGCGTCCTCGTCCGCGGCGCTCTCGCCGCTCTCGGCTTCCTCAGCGGCGCCGGTCGTCTCGGACTCGTCCTCCGCTTCGTGTTCCTCGGCGGCTTCGCCGTCCTCGAACTCATGCCCGGCCGAAGCGTGAAGGCTCTCGCCGTTGCGCCGGCGCCGGCGCCGGCGCCGGCGCTTGCCGCCGTTCCGTCCGGCCTCGTCGCGGTTCTCCTCGGTGCCCTGGCTCTCGCGTTCCTCGGCTTCGGCCTCGCTCTCCTCGACCTCGACGAGGACAGGCTCTTCCTCGTCGATGACGACCGTATCGGGCGCGATGCGTGCGACCGGGGGCGGCGGGGGCGCGGTGATCGGCTCGCCGCGATCGATCACGAAGTGCTGGCTGCCGAGCGCCTCGTCGGCGGCGATCGCCACCGCCAGTCCGAACCGGGCCTCGATCTCCCCCAGATGCGCGCGCTTCTGGTTGAGGATGTAGAGCGCCACGGCGGTGCGGGTGCGGATCGTCAGATTGTGGGTGACGCCCTTGAGCAGGGCGTCCTCGAGCGAGCGCAGCACGTGCAGCGCCACCGATTCCACCGAGCGCACGATGCCGGCGCCCAGGCAGTGCGGGCAGACCTGGGTCGAGCCTTCGAGCACGCCGGTGCGGATGCGCTGCCGGCTCATCTCCATCAGACCGAAATGCGAGATCCGGCCGACCTGGATGCGGGCGCGGTCGTTCTTCAGGCAGTCCTTGAGCTTGCGCTCGACGGCCTTGTTGTTCCGACTCTCCTCCATGTCGATGAAGTCGATCACGATGAGGCCGGCGAGATCGCGCAGGCGGAGCTGACGGGCGATCTCTTCCGCCGCTTCGAGATTGGTCTGGAGGGCGGTGTCCTCGATATTGTGCTCGCGCGTCGAGCGGCCCGAGTTGACGTCGATCGAGACGAGAGCCTCGGTCTGGTTGATGACGATATAGCCGCCCGAGCGCAGCGTGACCTGCGGCGAGAACATCGCATCGAGCTGGGACTCGACGCCGAACCGGCCGAAGATCGGCTGGTTCTCGCGATAAGGCTTCACGTTGCGCGCATGGCTCGGCATGAGCATGCGCATGAAGTCCTTGGCCTCGCGATAGGCCTCGTCGCCGGCGACAAGGACCTCGTCGATGTCCTTGTTGTAGAGGTCGCGGATCGAGCGCTTGACGAGCGATCCTTCCTCATAGACCAGCGTCGGCGCGGACGACTTCAGCGTGAGGTCGCGCACGTTCTCCCACAGCCGCAGCAGGTATTCGAAGTCGCGCTTGATCTCAGCCTTGGTACGGCTGGCGCCAGCGGTGCGCAGGATGACGCCCATGCCTTCCGGCACGTCGAGCTCGGAGGCGATCGTCTTCAGCCGCTTGCGGTCCGCCGGCGTCGTGATTTTGCGGGAGATGCCCCCGCCGCGGCCGGTGTTCGGCATCAGCACGGAGTAGCGGCCGGCGAGCGAGAGATAGGTGGTCAGCGCAGCGCCCTTGTTGCCGCGCTCCTCCTTCACGACCTGCACCAGCATCACCTGGCGGCGCTTGATGACCTCCTGGATCTTGTACTGGCGCGCGCGCGGCTTGCGGCGCTCCGGCACCTCCTCCAGCGCGTCCTCGGCGCCTACCGACTCGACGTGCTCCTCCTCGTCATCGGCATCGGCGCTGCGGGGCCGGGGCGCGGCGGCTTCGTCGGAATGCGTTTCCGCGGCGGCGGCTTCGCTCGCTTCGCCGTTCGCGGAAGGGGCGGCGGTCTCGGCCTCGCCTTCCGTCTCGCTCTCGCCTTCCGCCTCGGCCTCCTCGTGGGCGGCGTGCTTCTCGTGTCGCTCGCGCTCCTGGCGCACCTCCTCGGCCTCGGCCTCGATCAGGGCCTGCCGGTCGGCGACGGGGATCTGATAATAGTCGGGGTGGATTTCCGAGAAGGCCAGGAAGCCGTGGCGGTTGCCGCCATATTCCACGAAGGCGGCCTGGAGCGAGGGTTCGACCCGGGTGACCTTCGCCAGATAGATATTGCCTCTCAGCTGCTTCTTAGCGGCCGACTCGAAGTCGAACTCCTCGACCCGGTTGCCGCGCACCACCACGACCCGGGTCTCCTCCGGGTGGGTGGCATCGATGAGCATCTTGTTCGCCATGTAGGGATGTCCTCGCGGCGCGTCCCGCGTTCGTCCCGCTGCCGGCTGCGGCCGAGCGGAGACGCGGCGCTGCCGCTCTCGATCTGAACGATGAAGGAAGGGGACCGGAGGGACGGCGAGGCGGTGCGGGAGACGGCCGGGCGCGCGATGGCGCACCGTCTCTGCATTGCCCTGTCGATCTGCCTCAGCTCTGGCACGCCCGCCCGATCCGTCGAATATCCGTCTCCAGCCGGCAGGACCGGCGGTGACGCTGCGATGAGTGCCCGGGCGGCGCAGGCGCCGAACCGGTCCGGGGAGCCCGGCGCGCTGGAGAAGGGTGAATGCGGACGAACCCCCAGCCCGATCGGGAGGAGGGCGGAGTTCGCTGCCGAGGCCGACGATAGGTCGGCGGATGCCGGCGAGCCCCGCTGGTGCTGCTGCGCGCGAAAAGCCGGCCGCTCCATGGCCGGCCGTCGATGCAGCCGTTCGACCGCGCTCGTCTCCGAGGCGAGGATTTGGGCTCCTTCTCCCCTTAATACGGATCGGAGCCCGGATTCGCAAGGGCGGCTCGCGTCTTGCCCGCCCATGGCCTTTCGGGGAGAGACTGCGCGGAGCGGGCGGAAAGCCGTAGGATTCGCCGCATCCGCGCCACGATCTTAAGGCCGGGTTAACCTCATGTCCCTAGCCCCATCCGGACCCGACGGGATCCGGCGCGAGTCCATGCATCGTCGCCACCGCCTCGCATCGCTGTGTGCCGCCAGGCTTTCCCGCCTCGGCGCGGCCGCGCGCGGTCTCGCCGTCCCGGCGCTCGCCGGCCTTCTCCTGCTCCTCGCTCCGCTCGCCGCGGCGGCGGACCCGGTGGCGCAGGCGGCCCGGGTCGTGGGTGACGACCAGCAGACGCGCTTCGTGCTCGACCTCGACGCCCCGGTCGACTTCGTCACCTTCACCCTCGCCGACCCCTACCGGGTGGTGATCGACCTGCCGGAGATCGAATTCGCGCTGCCGCCCGACGCCGGATCCGTCGGGCGCGGTCTCGTGACGGAGTGGCGGTACGGCCTGTTCGCGACCGGCAAGTCGCGCATCATCCTCGACCTTGCCGGCCCGGCGGTCATCGAGGAGGCCTATCTCCAGCCCTCGGTCGAAGGCCTGCCTGCCCGCGTGGTGGTTTCGCTCGGCGCGGCGACGCGCGAGGCGTTCCTCGCCGCCCAGGAGCAGCAGGCCGTCGAGCCGCCCTCGGCGCCTCCGCCGCCGGAGCCGCAGACCCCCGCGGGGCCGCGCACGCGCCCGCTCGTGGTGCTCGATCCCGGCCATGGCGGATTCGACCCCGGCGCCTCCGGCCCCGACGGGGTCATCGAGAAGGACATCACCCTCGCTTTCGCGCTCGCCATGCGCGAGGCGCTGGAGGACACCGGCGCCGTCGACGTCATCCTCACCCGCGAGGACGACCGCTATATTTCCCCCGGCGACCGCATGATCTTCGCCCGCGAGCAGCACGCCGATCTGCTGATTTCGATCCACGCCGACTCGCTGCGCCAGACCAATGTCCGCGGCACCAGCGTCTACACGCTGTCGGAGCGCGCCTCCGATCAGGTGACCGCGCAGCTCGCCGAGCAGGAGAACAGGTCCGTGCTTCTCGCCGGCCTTCAGATCGAGGCGGCGCCGACGGCCGTCGCCGACATCCTGCTCGACCTCACGCGCATGGAGACGCGCAACCTTTCGGTGACCTTCGCCCGCGCGCTGATCGAGCAGATCGGCGAGACCACCTCGCTGCTGTCGAACCCTCACCGCGAGGACAATTTCGCCGTGCTGCGCGCCCCCGAGGTGCCCTCGGTGCTGGTCGAGCTCGGCTTTCTGTCGAATACCCAGGACGAGGCGCAACTCGCCTCCGCCGCCTGGCAGCGGCGGGTCGCCGCGGCGATGGCGGCAGCGGTCGAAGGGTTCACCGCCCGCCAGCTCGCAGCGTGGAGCGGTTGAGCCCGCACGCGGCATCGGGCCGCACCGGGCGCCCCGGTTCACAGGCGCGCGCTGTTGCCGAGCGGCAACAGCGGCGTCCCAGCTTCGCCACAAAACGCGCCCAGAACGAACCCCCGCCGTCGGCCGAAGGTTTTGCGTGCACGAGGTCCGCGCCGGAAGGTACCCGGCCGCGTTGCCGCCGCAATGGCGCGCAACCCGCGACGCGGGGCCGGGGAAAGCATGCCCGATACCGCCTGCCCGCCGAGCGACGGGTTCCGCCGAATCGTCTAGAGCATGTCCCGAATAGGGCTCGTCGGTTGTCGGGCGGTGCGCATGAGGTCGGAGTTGAACTTGGAGCGATTTCTTGTCGGCGCGGCGATTCCGTCCGGCCGCGGGTCGCTCTAGAGACGAGTGAACATGGTCCTACTGCGCTTCATCGGCTGGGTGTTCGGCATCGGCACCCTGTTCCTGCTTGCCGGTGCGGCAGCAGCGGGGGTCTACATCTCGTCGGTATGGGACGACCTTCCGGACTTCCAGGTGCTGCGCGACTACGAGCCGCCCGTCGTCTCGCGCATTCACGCTTCGGACGGTCAGCTCGTCGCCGAGTACTACAGCCAGAACCGGCTGTTTCTGCCGATCGAGATGATGCCTGACATCCTCAAGGAGGCCTATATCTCGGCCGAGGATCGCAACTTCTATCACCATTACGGCTTCGACCCGATGGCGTTCGCCCGGGCGATGTTCACCAATCTCACGACGAACCTGTCGGACGGCTCGCGTTGGATCGGCGCTTCGACCATCACCCAGCAGGTGGCGAAGAACTTCCTCGTCGGCGACGAGTACACCCCGGACCGCAAGCTGCGCGAACTCATCCTGTCCTTCCGCATCGAGCAGGCGTTTACGAAGGATCAGATTCTCGAACTCTACATGAACCACAACAATCTCGGCCTCGGCGCCTATGGTGTGGCGGCCGCGGCTCTGATCTATTTCGACAAGTCCGTGGACGAGCTGACCCTGGACGAGGTCGCCTATCTCGCTGCCCTGCCGAAGGCGCCGAACAACTACAACCCGTTCACCCACGAGGATCGCGCCATCGAGCGGCGCAACTGGGTGATCGATCGCATGGTCGAGAACGGCTACGTCACCTATGCCGAGGGCGAGGCGGCGAAGGCTGAACCGCTGGCCTCCAAGGTCGTGGACCGCGACACCAGCCCCAGCACGTTCGGCGCCGACTATTTCGTCGAGGAGGTGCGCCGGCAGCTCTACGACACCTATGGCGCGCAGGGGCTCTATGAGGAGGGGCTCTCGGTTCGCACCTCGCTGGACCTCGAGATGCAGCTCCAGGCGCGCGAGGCGCTGATGAGCGGGCTCATCGATTTCGACCAGCGCCACGGCTGGCGCGGACCGGTCGAGACGATCGACCTTGCCGCGGTGGAGGGCGGCGACTGGGGCGTGCCCCTCGGCGAGGTCCATGCGCTCGACGACGTGCCGGAATGGCGGCTCGCGGTGGTGCTGTCGGCGGACAACGACGAGGCGCAGATTGGGTTGCAGCCCGGGCGGGAGCCCGGAGGGCGGCTGAGCGCCGACCGCCAGACGGCGACGATCAGCGCCGGCAACATGAGCTGGGCGCGACGAAGCGGGCAGGGCGTCGACGACGTGCTGCATCCCGGCGACGTCGTCTATGTCGAGCGCCAGGGCAGCGGTGCCTATGCGCTTCGCCAAATCCCCGAGGTCAGCGGCGCCATCGTCGCCATGGACCCGTATACGGGCCGCGTGCGGGCGCTGGTCGGCGGCTTCTCCTACGACCTCAGCGAGTTCAACCGCGCCACCCAGGCGTTGCGGCAGCCGGGCTCCTCGTTCAAGCCCTTCGTCTACGCCGCTGCTCTCGACAACGGCTACACGCCCGCGACGGTGGTGGTGGACGGGCCGGTCTCGATCCCCCAGGGTCCCGGTCTGCCGCCATGGCAGCCCTCGAACTACGAGAACAGGTTCTTCGGGCCGCAGACACTGCGCACCGGCGTCGAGCACTCCTACAACGCCATGACCGCGCGCCTTGCCTACGAAATGGTCGGCATGCCGCTGATCGGCGAATACGCGCGGCGCTTCGGTATTTACGATCAGGTGTCGACGGCCCCCTCGATGGCGCTCGGCGCCCGCGAGACCACGGTGCTGCGGCTGACCACCGCCTACGCGATCCTCGCCAATGGCGGCCGGCGCGTCGAGCCTTCGCTGATCGACCGCATCCAGAACCGCTACGGTCAGACGCGATACCAGCAGGACCAGCGACTTTGTGAGGATTGCGACGAGGCGAGCTATTCGGGACAGGCGGTGCCGCAGCTGATCGACGAGCGCGAGCAGGTGCTCGACCCGATGACGGCCTTTCAGATCACCTCGATCCTCGAGGGCGTCATCGATCGCGGCACCGCGAGCGTGCTGCGCGGCCTGCCCGGCGACATCGCCGGCAAGACCGGCACCACCAACGAGGGCCGCGACGCCTGGTTCGTGGGCTATTCTCCGAGCCTGGTGGTGGGCGTCTTCATCGGCTACGACGAGCCGCGCTCGCTCGGCGGCACCGCCACGGGCGGCGCGCTCGCCGCGCCGGTGTTCGGCGACTTCATGCAGTCCGTGCTGGCGGGCCAGCCCGAGCAGCACTTCACCGCGCCGGAAGGCATTACCTTCCTCCCGGTCAACCGCATCACCGGTCAGCCCGGGAACCCCGGCGATCCGAACGTCATTATGGAGGCGTTCAAGCCGGGAACCGGGCCGGGGAGTGACGTCTTCTTCGGGACCCAGCCGACGACGCCGTTCGGCGACCCCTTCGTCGCCCAGGCCCCGGTCGACGCGCTCGGCAATCCGGTCGTCCCCACCACGCCGGCGCTCGGCACCGGCACCGGCGGCCTGTTCTGACCGGCCGGCGTCGCCCTTCCGGCGCCGGGTGAGAGCGATTAGATAGGGGCTCTGGAATCAGCACCGACGCCGGCTGGCCGCAAGGAACAGCCGGCGTTCTCTTGTCGGGAAGATGAGGTCATGAGGGCAGAGACGATCGGCGTCGTCGACGAGATCAAGCAGGGCATCACCCTGCTGAGGAGGCATCTTTGACTGGGATCGCGCACAGGCACGGCTGGCGGAGCTGAACGGCTTCGTCGAGGACCCCGGCCTCTGGAACGATCCGGCCCGAGCGCAGACCCTGATGCGCGAGCGCACCGATCTCGAGACGCGGATCGGCGACATCGAACGGCTCGAGCGCGATCTTTCGGACAACGCCGAGATGATCGAACTGGGCGAGATGGAGGACGACGCCACAGTCGTCGCCGACGCCGAGGAGGCGCTGAAGGCGCTGCGCGACGAGATCGCGCGCCTTCAGATCGAGTCGCTGCTCTCGGGCGAGGCCGACCAGAACGACAGCTATGTCGAGATCAACTCGGGCGCCGGCGGCACCGAGTCGAACGACTGGGCCCTGATGCTCATGCGCATGTATACGCGCTGGGCCGAGCGACGCGGGTTCAAGGTCGAGGTGCTCGAGATGCACGACGGCGAAGAGGCCGGCATCAAGAGCGCGACGTTGCAGATCAAGGGCCACAACGCCTATGGCTGGCTGAAGACCGAGTCCGGCGTGCACCGCCTGGTCCGCATCTCGCCGTTCGATTCCAACGCCCGCCGCCATACCAGCTTCGCCAGCGTCTGGGTGTATCCGGTGGTCGACGAGACCATCAATATCGAGATCAACGAGAGCGAGTGCCGCGTCGACACCTACCGGGCGAGCGGCGCCGGCGGCCAGCACATCAACACGACCGACTCGGCCGTGCGCATCACGCACCTGCCGACCGGCATCGTGGTCGCCTGTCAGAGCGAGCGCTCGCAGCACAAGAACCGCGCGACCGCGTGGCAGATGCTGAAGGCGCGCCTCTACGAGCGCGAATTGCAGAAGCGCGAGGAAGCCGCGATGCAGGACGCCGCGGGCAAGACCGACATCGGCTGGGGCCACCAGATCCGGTCCTACGTGCTGCAGCCCTATCAGCTCGTGAAGGACCTTCGGACCGGAGTGGAGAATTTCACCCCCGCGGACGTCCTCAACGGCGACCTCGACGGCTTCATGGAAGCCACGCTCGCCCAGCGCGCCTTCGGGCACGCGCCGGCCGCGATCGCCGACGTGGAGTAGGGCGCGGGGAAAGGGCAGGGCGGCGAGGCGAGGGGCCCTCCAGCCCGCAACGCGTCATGCGCAGGGCGGGCGAGCGTTGGCGAATGCTGCCCTTCGCGACGGGTACCCCGAGAAGGCGTGGATTGCTGGGACAAGCCCGGCCATGACGCCGAGAGACCCTCCTCTCGTCATTGCCGGGCTCGACCCGGCAATCCAATAGCCTCGCCACCAGCGGCGACGTGGATTGGGTCCCCGAGTCAAGCCCGGGGATGACGTGGGGAGAGGCAACGCACCTTGCCTTCCTGGCATCCCAACGCTGTGCACGCCCGACCAGCGCCTTTAACCTCTCGTTAACCATATCCCGGACAGAATCCGTTAACCTAATGCGTTTGAGTCGGCGCGCCTTTTGGGGGAGGGCGCGGTCCCGGCGAGTTGGAGGCGTAGATGGCGCATACTGTCGATCCGCCGGCGCGGCCTGGATCGGGGGAAGGCGCTCGGCGTCCCGTTCCGTTCCGCCTGGTGCCCAAGCGCGCGGCCCAGGCGCCCCGTCCGGTCTCGATCCTGCTCCTCGAGCCGATGGCCGCCGACGCCGCGGCCGTCGCCGCCGCGCTCGCCGACATCGCCGGCTACGACGTGACGCTGGTCCGGGCCGATGGCCTCCACGCCGCGCTCGGCTTCCTCGCGGAGGGCCGGTTCGACCTCGTGCTGTGCAATTTCTGGCTCGGCGAGGAGACCAGCGTTCCCTTCATCGCCGAGGCGCGGGAAGGCCCGCCGATCGTGCTCTATTCCGACCTCGACAACGAGGACATCCCGCTGATCGGCCGCCGGGCGGGCGCCGCCGGCTTTCTCGCCCGCGCCGACCTCACGCCCGAGGCGCTCGGCGCGGTGCTCGCCACCCTGCTCGGCAACGCGCCCGGCCGGGAGGCCGGCCGGGGCTCGATCGCCGACTGGCTGCGCTCGCTGCTGAAGACCATCGACCGCGTCCACGCCGCCTCCGCCCTGGCGCAGGCGGGCCGCGAGCGCAGGCCGGCGGGCGAGGAGCGGGGCTTCGTGGCGGACATCGTCGAGGATTCCGCCGACCTGCGCTACGAAATCCTCGAAAAGCTTTCCGGCCTCGAGGCGGCCACGCTCGCCGCCCCGCGCCCTGCGCGCATCGACGTGGTGCCGGTGATCGCGGACGCGGTCCGGCGCTCCGCGGACGGGGCGCCGGAGGCGGGCGCAAGGGTCGCATTTTCGCCGCCTTCGATGCCGATTCACGTCGAAGCGGACCCCTCCGCGCTGCTCGACCTCGTCCAGGGTCTCGTCGCCGAGGGCATGGACGACAGGAGCGCTGTGGCGGAGCTCAGGCCCTCGATCCGGGCCGGCGACCTCGTGCTCGAACTCGTCCCCGGCGAGACGCCGCCCGAGATGCCCGAACGCACCCTGCCGCGGATCATCGCCGAGGCGCGCCGGGCCGTGGTGGCGAAGCTCGCGGAGAAGCTCGGGGGTTCGTTCGAGGTCGAGGCCGGCGCAGGCCGGATCGCCCGGCTCACCGTTCCGTTGCGGCCGCCGGCGGGCGTCTGAGGGCAGGAGTTGGCGATGCAGCGTTTCGTGCGTTCCAGGATCGGCCCCGCCCTGCTTGCCGGCGCCGTTCTCGGCGTCATGAGCGCCGGTCCGGCAGCGGCGGAGACGCGGAGCCAGATCCAGGCCCGCCTGGAAGACTATATCCGGCTGGCTCTGTCTGCCGACGAATGCGCCTTCCCGATGAACGCCGACGACGCGACCTATCTCGGCAATGCCATCGACGCCGCGATCGCCGATCTCGACCTGCCCGCAACCGGCTATGACTCGATCATGCTCGAAGTGTCCCGCACGATGCGGAACGAGGGTTGGACGGGGCTTTGCCGACCCGACGGCACCTGGGCGCGCCAGTACCGCGAGCGGCTGAACGCGCTCTATCCCTGAGCGCGGCGGCTTGACCGGGCCGCAGCCTTCCCCGAAACACGAGGGACGGGCCTTGCGGCTCGCCGGCCCCGTGGGGACGGCCGCCACGGATGGAGCGATGAGAGACCAGCCGTCCGGCAGGCAGGACCGGTTGCGTCGCGTGCGACTCGCGGCCTTGCCGGTCGGCACCGCCGCCGCCGGGCTCGCCCTCGCCGCCGCGCTGACGAGTCTCACGTTGCCCTGGGCGGCGCTGCTGGTGGCCGCCATAGCCCTTGCCGCATTCGCCGGCGCCGGCCTCGTGCCGGGCGCTCGCGCGCCGTCGCCTGCCGCGCTGCCGCCCCCCAACCCGTCCGCTTGGCCCGATTCGGGCACGCAGGCCTTCGCCGATGCGCTCGCCGCGCCGTGCTTCATCGTCGACCGGGACGCGCGGATCCTGCTCTGGAGCGCGGTCGCGGCGCGGCGCTTCGGTCCGGCGGTGCCGGGTGATCCGCTCGCGCTGCGGCTGCGCATTCCGGCCCTCGGCGAGGCAGCGCAGAGCGTCGCGGCCGGCGGTGAGCCGGGCATCGTGCGCCATGTCGAACGCGCCCAGCTCGACCGCAGCCTCGCCGTCACCCTCACCCCGCTCGCGACGCCCGAGGGGCGCGCCGTGCTCGGGGTCGTGGAGGACGAGACCGAGCGGGAGCAGAACGAGCGCATGCGCGCCGATTTCGTTGCCAATGCAAGCCATGAACTGCGCACCCCGCTCGCCGCGCTGATCGGCTTCACCGAGACGCTGCTGGGCCCGGCGCGGGACGACGCGCGGGCGCGCGACCGCTTCCTGCCGCTGATGCTGACCGAGGCGCGGCGGATGAGCCGGCTGGTGGATGACCTGCTGTCGCTGTCGCGCATCGAGCGGCGGGCGCATCTGCGGCCCGAGACGCGCGTCGACCTCATCGAGGTGTTGCGCCACGTCCGCGAGGCGCTGGCCCCGCTCGCCGGGGAGACGGGGGTGCGCGTCGCGGTGCCCGAGGGCGCGCCGCTGCCGCTGCGCGGCGACCGCGACGAACTGATCGAAGTGTTCTCGAACCTCGTCGAGAACGGCATCAAGTACAATCGGCCCGGCGGTCACGTCGTGCTCTCGGTGCGCGCGGAGGTGGAGGAGGGCCGGCCGGGCTACACGGTCGACGTCGCCGACGACGGTCCCGGCATCGCGCCCGAGGACCTGCCCCGCGTCACCGAGCGCTTCTATCGCGGGGCGGGCGGCACCGCGCCGCGCAAGGGCACCGGCCTCGGCCTCGCCATCGTCAAGCACATCGTCGCGCGCCATCGCGGGCGGCTGAGCATCCGTTCCACGCCGGGGACAGGATCGACGTTCTCGGTGTGGCTGGAGGCGGCCCCGGCGGGGTCGAATCGAAGATAGGACAAAAAGAACAGTAGCTTGTCCTGTCACGAAGGCGTCGTCCGGGTGTCATAGAGAGGTGACGAGGACGGCCTAGGGTCCCCTCGGCAGCGGGATCGGTCCCGTGGCCGAGAGACCCCAGACAGGGAGCATTCCCCGTGAAATTCACAAGCTTCGCCAGCGTGCTTGCCCTTGCCGCCGCGGCGAGCGCCTTGGCCGGCCCGGCCTTCGCGCAGGCGCGCGACACCATCCAGATCGCCGGCTCGTCCACCGTGCTGCCCTTTGCCAGCATCGTCGCCGAGGAATTCGGCAACGCCTTCCCCGAATATCCCACGCCCGTCGTCGGCTCGGGCGGCACCGGCGGCGGCCTGCGGCAGTTCTGCGCCGGCGCCGACCTCAACACGATCGACATCGCCAACGCCTCGCGCCGCATCACGGCCGACGAGGTCGCGACCTGCAACGCCAACGGTGTCGGCCAGATTCTGGAAGTCCCGTTCGGCTATGACGGCATCGTATTCGCGACCGGCATCGCTCAGGGCGATTTCGCGTTCGAGCCGAAGTACGTCTACCTGGCGATCGCCGCGATGGTGCCCGTCGACGGCCGGATGGTCGCTAACCCCTATACGAGCTGGAATCAGATCGATCCCTCGCTGCCGGACCAGGCGATCAATCTCGTCGTGCCGGCCTCCAATCACGGCACGCGCGAGGTGTTCGAGCAGAACGTGATCGAGCGCGGCTGCGCGGCGGCCGGGCTGCCGGAGATGTCCGAGGAGCAGCGCGACGCCGCCTGCCTCGCCCTCCGCCAGGACGGCCGGGTGGTCGAGGTCGCCGGCGACTATACCGAGACGCTGGCGCGCCTGCAGACCACGCCGACCGCCGTCGGCGTGTTCGGCCTCTCGTTCTACGAGCAGAACCGCGACACGCTGAAGGTCGCCACGATGGATGGCGTCCAGCCTACTCTCGAGACGATCACCTCCGGCGCCTATCCCGTGTCGCGGCCGCTCTACTTCTACGTGAAGGGCGAGCATATCGGCCGCGTCCCCGGCATCGAGGACTATGTCGCGTTCTTCCTCAGCAGCCAAATGGCCGGGGAGGCCGGGCGCCTCGAGGAAGCCGGGCTGATCCCGGCGCCGGCCGAGGAGATCGAGGCCGCGCAGGACGCTTTCGACGCCCGGACCGCCCTTTCCGCGACCGATCTTCAGTAGCCGACTCGCGCCATCCGGCCGGGCGCCCGCCCGGCCGGACCTATCTGCCGGAAGCCGCCTCACGTGAACAGCCTCACCGTCGCGCTCGTGCTGCTCGCCCTTGCCGGCCTCGCCTACCAGGTGGGGCTGGCGCGCAGCCGGCGGCTGGCCGGCGTTCCGAACGCCGGCGAGGGTGCACGGCCGGGGCGCCTCCACTCGCGCCCCAGCTATCACGCCGTGCTGGTGGCGATCTGGTGCCTCGTTCCTGCCGTCGCGGTGCTGCTCGCCTGGGCCGTGTTCGATGCGCCGCTGACCCGCGCCTATGTCACGGCGCAACTGCCCGACACCGTGCACGCGCTGCAGGACGCCGATCTCGACACGGTGGTCCTGCGCGTCGAGCAGATCGCCTCCGGGGTCGGCGTCATCGGCGCCGCCGAGCCCTACGAGGTCGAGGCCGCCGACGCGCTCTCCCGCTTCCGCTCCCTGACGGGCGTTGCCGTGATCGCGCTCGCCGCCGGACTCGGCATCGTGGCGCTGCTCTATGCGCGTCGCCGCATCGCTCCGCGCCTGCGGGCGCGCAACGAGGTCGAGCGCGTCATCTCCGCGCTGCTCCTGCTCTGCTCGGCGATCGCGATCCTGACCACTGTCGGCATCGTCGTCGCGCTGCTCGGCGAGGCGATCCGCTTCTTCACCGTCGTGAACCCGGCGGACTTCTTCTTCGGCACGGTGTGGAACCCGCGCTTCTCCTCGACCGGCACTGGCGGGGCGGGCGAGTACGGCCTGCTGCCGCTGCTGTGGGGCACGATCATGATCAGCATCATCGCGATGCTGGTCGCCCTGCCGATCGGGCTGATGACGGCGATCTACCTCGCCGAATACGCCCCGCGCCGGCTGCGCAAGGTCGTGAAGCCGGTGATCGAGGTGCTCGCGGGCATCCCGACCATCGTCTACGGCTTCTTCGCGCTCGTCACCGTCGGCCCGTTCCTGCGCGACCTCGGCGGCGCGGCGGGGCTAGAGATCAGCGCCACCAGCGCGCTGACGGCGGGGATCGTGATGGGGATCATGATCATCCCCTTCATCTCCTCGCTGTCGGACGACATCATCACCCAGGTGCCGCGGGTGATGCGCGACGGCTCGCTCGGCCTCGGCGCGACCCATTCGGAGACCATCCGCCGCGTGGTGCTGCCGGCCGCGCTGCCGGGCATCGTGGGCGCGTTCCTGCTCGCCGTCAGCCGCGCCATCGGCGAGACGATGATCGTGGTGCTCGCGGCCGGCAACAGTCCGGTGCTGCGCTTCAACCCGGCCGAGCCGACCTCGACTGTCACCGTGAGCATCGTCAACCAGCTCACCGGCGACACCGATTTCGCCAGCCCGCAGTCGCTCGTCGCCTTCGCGCTCGGCCTCACCCTCTTCGTGCTGACGCTGATCCTCAACGTCGTCGCCCTCGTCATCGTGCGGAAGTACCGGGAGCGCTACGAATGACAATGCAGGTTGTCCCCGAAGCCGCCGCTCCCGACGACCAGGCGCTGAGGCGCGAGCGCGTCCGCGCCGGACTGCGCCGCCGGCGCCGCGCCGAGTCCCGCTTCAAGGCCTACGGCATTGCGGCCGTCGCGGCCGCCGTCGCCTTCGTGGCGGTCCTGTTCGGCACGGTGCTGGTGAAGGGCGTGCCGGCGTTCTGGCAGGCCAAGGTGACGCTCGACGTGACCTTCGATCCGGCCGTGATCGACGTCGGCTCTCCGCCTGTGCAGGCCGCGGGCGAGAGCGAGGCGACCCAGGCGGAGGCGATGCGGCGCTGGCAGCGCGACGTGGCCCTGCTCGACTGGAACGCGCTGATCGAGGCGGCGCTGCGGGCGCAGCTGCCCGCGGGGGACTATGCCGCCCGCGATCTCACGCGCCTTGTCGCCTCCAATGAGCGCTACCGGCTGCGCGACATGTTCGTCGACGATCCGGGCCTGCTCGGCCGGACCGTGCGCCTCGACCTTTATGCCGACGCCAATGTCGACGTCTGGCTCAAAGGCAATATCGACCGCACCCTGCCCGACGAACGGCAACAGCTCCCGGCGACGACGCGCGCCCTCGCCGACGCGCTCTACAAGGACGGCACCATTCGCATGGGCTTCGCCGGGGTGCTGTTCACGAACGTGGACTCGCGGACCTCGCCTGCCACGGCGGGCCTGCTCGGCGGCTTCGTCGGCTCGCTCTACATGATGCTTGTGGTGATCCTGCTCGCGGTGCCGATCGGGGTGGGAAGCGCGGTCTATCTGGAGGAGTTCGCGCCCCGGAACCGGCTCACCGACCTCATCGAGGTGAACATCAACAATCTCGCCGCCGTCCCCTCGATCGTGTTCGGCCTGCTCGGCGCCGCCGTGTTCATCAACGTATTCCGCCTGCCGCTGTCGGCGCCGATCGTCGGCGGCCTCGTGCTGACCCTGATGACGCTGCCCACCATCATCATCGCGACGCGCGCCGCGCTGAAGGCGGTGCCCGGCTCGATCCGGCAGGCCGCGCTGGGTCTCGGCGCCTCCCGGACGCAGATGGTGTTCCACCACGTACTGCCGCTGACCCTGCCGGGCATGCTGACCGCGACCATCATCGGCGTCGCCCAGGCGCTGGGCGAGACCGCGCCGCTGCTCCTCATCGGCATGAGCGCCTTCGTCGCCAGCGTGCCGGCGACCCCGTTCGACCCCTCGACCGCGCTGCCGATCCAGATCTTTCTCTGGCAGGGCAACGAGAACCGCAACTTCTTCGAGCCGCGCACCTCGGCCGCGATCATCGTGCTGCTCGGCCTGATGATCCTGCTCAACACCATCGCCATCCTGCTGCGCCAGCGCTTCGAGCGCCGCTGGTAGCCCCCGCGGAGACCGCCATGCCCGTGACCGCACCCCTCGTCGGCGCCAAGATCGGCGAGCCCGCCGGCCGCCACCCGGGCGACGAACCGCCCCCCTCGGGTGCCCCCGCCGACGCGACGGCACGGCGGCCCGACATCGACTCCGAGCCGTCCGGCGTCGTCACCGTGCGCACGCCGGACACGGTGCCGCGGCCGCTGGCGATCCGCGCCGAGGACGTCAACGTCTTCTACGGCGCCAAGCACGCGTTGCACGGCGTCTCGATCGACATCCCGGCGCGCGCCGTCACCGCCTTCATCGGCCCCTCCGGCTGCGGCAAGTCGACCTTCCTGCGCTGCTTCAACCGCATGAACGACACGATCGAGGGCGCGCGCGTGACCGGCTCGATCGAGATCGAGGGCCAGGACGTCACCGACCCGCGGCTCGACGTCGTCGAGCTTCGCGCCCGCGTCGGCATGGTGTTCCAGAAGCCGAACCCGTTTCCCAAGTCGATCTTCGAGAACGTCGCCTACGGCCCGCGCATCCATGGGCTTGCCCGGTCGAAGGCCGAGCTCGAGGAGATCGTCGTGTCGAGCCTCGAGCGCGCCAGCCTCTTCGACGAGGTGAAGGACCGCCTGCGTGAGCCCGGCACCGGCCTGTCCGGCGGTCAGCAGCAGCGGCTCTGCATCGCCCGGGCGATCGCGGTGAACCCCGAGGTGATCCTGATGGACGAGCCGTGCTCGGCGCTCGACCCCATCGCGACCGCGCGCATCGAGGAGCTGATCGACGAACTGCGCCGGAACTACACGATCATCATCGTGACCCATTCGATGCAGCAGGCCGCGCGCGTGTCGCAGCGCACCGCCTTCTTCCACCTGGGCTGGCTGGTGGAGGAGGGGCCGACCGACCTCGTCTTCACCAACCCCGTCCAGAAGCGCACGCAGGACTACATCACCGGCCGCTTCGGCTGAGCCCCCGCACGCGAGGAGCATGCCATGCCCGAACACATCGTCTCCGCCTATGACGCCGAGCTCCGCGGCCTCGCCGGCAGGCTCGCGGAGATGGGCGGCTTGGCCGAGCGCCTCGTCACCGACGCGGTCGAGGCGCTCACGGCCAATAACCACGAGCTCGCCCAGCGCGTGATCGCCGACGACGGCCGGCTCGACGCCATGCAGCGCGACATCGAGGAGCGCGCGCTGCTGCTGATCGCCCGCCGCCAGCCGATGGCGCGCGACCTGCGCGACGTCGTCGCCGGCCTCAGAATCACCAACGATCTCGAACGGATCGGCGACCTCGCCAAGAACGTCGCCAAGCGCGTGATTGCGGTGGGCGAGATGCCGATGCGCCGGCTGCTGCTCGGGGTCGAGCACATGGCGGAGATCGCGCTCGAGCAGCTGAAGAACGTGCTCGACGCCTACGCCAACCGCGACGACGCGCTCGCCCGGGCGGTGCGGGAGCGCGACGGCGAGATCGACGCGTTGCACAACTCGCTGTTCCGTGAGCTCCTCACCTACATGATGGAGGACCCGCGCAACATCACGCCCTGCGCCCATCTCCTGTTCACGGCGAAGAACATCGAGCGCATCGGCGACCACGCCACCAATATCGCCGAGACCGTGCACTTCATCGTGACGGGCGAGGTGCTCGCCGACGAGCGGCCGAAGGCCGACGAGACGAGCACGGCCGAAGTCCCGGCGCCGCCCGGGTGAGGGCGCGCCGATGCCGAGCGTCATGATCGTGGAGGACGAGGAGCCGGTGGCGCTGCTCCTCGCCTATAATTTCGAGGCGCAGGGCTACACGGTCGAGGTCTGCGCGCGCGGCGACGAGGCGGAACTGCGCCTCAGCGAGCGTGTGCCCGACCTCGTGCTGCTCGACTGGATGCTGCCGGGCATCTCCGGCATCGAGCTGTGCCGCCGGCTGCGCCAGCGCGAGGACACGGCGCGGCTGCCCATCATCATGCTCACCGCGCGCGGAGAGGAGGCCGACCGCATCCGCGGACTCGACGTCGGCGCCGACGACTATGTGGTGAAGCCGTTCTCGGTCCCCGAGCTGCTCGCCCGTGCCCAGGCCCTGCTGCGCCGGGCGAGCCCGGAAGCGGTCGCCGACACGCTGAGCTCCGGGGACATCGAGCTCGACCGCAAGACGCACCGCGTCCGCCGCGCCGGCCGGCCGGTCCATCTCGGGCCGACCGAGTTCAGGCTGCTCGAATTCCTGATGAAGGCGCCCGGACAGGTGTTCTCGCGCGAGCAGCTGCTCGACGGGGTGTGGGGCCGCGACGTCTATGTCGACGAGCGCACCGTGGACGTCCACGTCGGCCGCCTCCGCAAGGCGCTGATCCGGGGCCGCGAAGCCGACCCGATCCGCACGGTGCGCGGTACGGGATATGCGTTCGACGAGGCGTTCGGACGGAAGTAGGGGTGGCTGGCGGCAATCCGCGCGGATCGTGTTCTCCACGCTGCCGTGGGAGGGGGTGCTTCTGGGTGCCGAACCCGGTGTCGGTCGGCCCCCTCAAGGGTGTGGCACCGCCTCTCCCCGGTCCCGGCGTCATGCCCGGCCTTGTGCCGGGCACCCACGTCTTTTCGGAAATTCCGTAGCGAAGGCGTTGATGGCCGGGACAAGCCCGGCCATGACACCGAAGGTGAGGCGGGCGCCCACCCTCCCGTGCGCGAGGGTAGGGTGGCCGGCCCGCGCAGCGGGACGGTCGGGTCGGGCGGGCGCTTCCGCGAGCGCCGTGCTTGATGGCGTCTATTCCTGAGGCTTCCTGCCGTGGGGCTCCCCCCCCCACCCCGGCCTTCGGCCGACCCTCCCCACGTCGGGGGAGGGAGGGACTCGCGGCCGCGCATCGGTCCGGTCTACATGGGTCGAACGTCGCGGGAGAACTGTCCCATGACCACCTGGATCGCGCTGCTGCGCGCGGTGAATGTCGGCGGGCGCAAGGCGCTCGCCTCCGACCTCAATTCCATGATGGCCCAGCTCGGCTTCGAGAACGGCCGCACTCTGCTGGCGAGCGGCAATCTCGTGTTCCGCCGCGAGGGGACCACCGAGGCCGAACTCACGGCGCGGCTCGAGGCCGAATCCGAGAAGCGGCTCGGCTTCCGCACCGACTATCTGGTGCGCAGCGCCGCGGAGTGGCACGCGCTCGTCGCCGCCAACCCGTATCCCGGCGCTGCCCGCGACGACCCGGCTCATCTGGTGGCGATGCCGCTCAAGCAGGCGCCCGGTCCGGATGCGGTTGAGAGCTTGCGGGCCGCGATCGTCGGCCGGGAGAGGGTCGAGGCGGTCGGCCGCACTGCCTATCTCGCCTATCCCGACGGGATCGGCGAATCGAAGCTGACCATCGCCATTATCGAGAAGAAGCTCGCCACGCGCGGCACCGCGCGGAACTGGAACACCGTGCTGAAGCTCGACGCGCTGGCGTCGAGCTGATTCCTCCTCACGGCGCGATGTCCGGCGGCAGAGGCGGGGGCTCGTAGAGCAGCACGATGTCGATCCGGCGGTTGCCGGCGAGATAGGGGTCGTTCGGGAACAGCGGTTCGGTGTCGGCCTTGCCGATGATCGCCTCGACCTGATCGCCGGAGACGCCGCCCGCGGCGAACAGTTGGGCAACAGCAAGGGCGCGATCCGAGGAGAGCGTCCACGCTGCGTCGCCGGGGCGCGAACGCTCGCCGCTCTGCGCGGTGTGGCCGGTGATGCGGACGCGGTTCGGCAGGCCGGCGATGACAGGGGCGATGCGGGCGATGATCTGCCGCAGCCGCTCGGTCGGCTGGGCCGAGCCCGCCGCGAACATCTCCGTGAGGTCCTGGTCCATCAGGCGGATGTCGAGCCCGTCCTCGGTCTCGGTGAGGGCGATCTGGCGCGACAGCGCGGCGATGTCCGGCAGGTCGGCGAGCGCCTGGCGCAGCGACATGGCGGCGGTGACGAACTGGCCGGCACGCTCCGCCTCGGCCATCGCGATGTCGTGCGTATTGACCTCGGGGCCCTGCAGCGCGCGGTCGTCGTTGCGCTCGGTCGCGAACTCGACGTCGTCGGGCGTGTCCCTTCCGGTTGTTGCCGCGTAGTCGCGCACGGGCAGGCCGTTCATCTCAATCATGCCCGCGGGCCGTTCCAGAGCCTGATAGCCGAAGGCGTCGCGCATCGACCCGGCCGCCTGCTGCAGCTTCTCCTGGTCCTGGTTGGAGAACGAGACGACCATCACGAAAAAGGCCATCAGCAGCGACACGAGGTCGGCGAAGGTGACGATCCAGCCGGCCGAGTGGCCGCCCCCGCCATGGTCCTTCTTCTTCGCGGACATGTCAGATTTCCTGGATGGGAAGGGGACGCGTCAGGCCGCCTCGGCCTGGCGCTCCTCGCGGTCCGGGCGCTTGTGCAGCGGCAGGTAGGACATCAGCTCGTCGTAGATCTGCGCCGGGCTGCGGTTCTCCCGCATCATGATCACGGCATCAATGACGAGCGTCTCGTTGGTTGACCCCAGGTCGGCCACGTTCTGCAGCTTATCGGAGAGCGGCAGCGCGATGACGTTTGCGACCACGGCGCCGTAGAGCGTCGTCAGCAGCGCGATCGCCATGCCCGGGCCGATCTTCGAAGGGTCGTCCATGTGGCTGAACAGCGAGACGAGGCCGATGATGGTGCCGACCATGCCCATGCCCGGGGCGGCGTCGCCGAGCGCCTTGAAGATCTTGTGCCCCTCGGTCAGCCGCTCGTGTTGCAGGTCGCGCTCGCGCTCCAGCGCGCGGCGGATCGCCTCGACCGTGTAGCCGTCGGCGAGCATCTGGATGCCCTTCTTGAGGAAGGGCTCGTGGACCTCGGCCTTCTCGAGCCCGAGCGGGCCTTCCTTCCGGGAAATCTCGGCGAGCTTGATGATCTCCTCGATCAGCGTCGTCGCCGGGACGTGCTTGTTGAAGATCGCGGTCTTGAAGCCGAGGACGATCGCGCTGATGAAGCTGCCGATCGAGTAGCGGATCAGCACCGCCGTGATGGCGCCGCCGAACACGACGAGCGTCGCCAGCATGTTCATGAACGAGGCGGGGCTCGAACCTTCGATCAGAATGGCGCCGAACAGGACGCCGAAGCCGCCCAGAATGCCGAGGATGGTCGCGAAATCCATTGCCGGAACAGGCTCCGTCAGGCTCGAGTTCTGTCGGACGTGCTGCCCGACGACTTGGACGCGACAGTACCGGCGCGGCGTAAACTATGGTTTATGCCAGATGGTTAACGAGAATTTTTGACGAGTTCGATTCAATTGGCGGTGCGCCGAGGCCGGGCACCTCGTCCCTTCAGGCCACGCGGACCGCGCTCTCGGGGTCTTTCGGCAGCCCCAGCCGCAGGCCGGCGCCGTCGAGCACGGCCTCGAGCCCGCGCTCGAAGCGCTCCTCGTCGCTCATGGCGCGGAACATCGCCCGCATCCCGGCGCGGACGTCGCCGTCGACGGCGAGCGCGGCGAGCTGGGGATAGGCGCCGCTCGCGAGTTCCGCTTCCGCGAAGCGGGCGAGGTTCTCCGCCATGTCCGGCGGCAGGTCGCGCTCCCCGAGCGTGGGCGAACGCAGGACGTGGCCGAACACGTAGTCGTCGACGAGGGCGATCAGCTCCAGTTTGCCGGCCGGGTCGAGCCCGGTATCCGCCACCGCCGCAAGCGATTGCTCGACATGGCGCATGCCGTTGCGGCCCGGCGGCGACTTCCGCATCGAGATCAGCGCCCAGGGGTGCCGCATGAATGCCGCGCGGGTGCGGCGGGCGATGGCGGCGAGCGCGCCGCGCCAATGCTTCGGCAACTCGTGTTCGGGCACCAGCACGTCGCCCATCAGCGCATCGTCCATCAGCGCCACGAGATCGTCCTTGGTGCGGACGTAGTGGTAGAGCGTCATGGTCCCCGTGCCGAGCACCGCGGCCACTTTCCGCATCGTGACCTCTTCGAAGCCTTGCGCGTCGGCGATGGCGAGCGCGGCTGCGGCGATCTGCTCTCGGCTGAGGCCGGCGCGGCGGGCGGCTCGGTGGTGCCGGGCCTCGTGCGCGAGCGCGATCTTCTCCTGGAAGCTGAGTTTGTGCCTTGACATTCGTACGGTGTACGCCTTACGAAATTTCGTACGGTGTACCAAAGCGCCGCCCGGCCCCGCGGTCAAGCGCGAGGCGACGAATTCTGCGAACGGGGACCCTCATGGAAGCGCCAACGCGTGGATTCTCCCCCCGCGAGGCTCGGGACGAGCTCGCGGTCGAAGCGGTAAATCTCAGGAAAACCTATGGTTCCGCCGTGGCGGCGGACGGCATCAGCCTCTCCATTCCGCGCGGATCGGTATTCGGCCTGCTCGGCCCGAACGGGGCGGGCAAGACGACGACGGTGCGGATGCTGACGACGCTGATCAAGCCCGATTCCGGCACGGCGCGCGTCGCCGGGTTCGACGTCGTGGCGCAGCCGAACGAGGTCCGCAGGCGCATCGGCCTCGTCGGCCAGTACGCCTCGGTCGACGAGCTGCTCAGCGGCCGGCAGAACCTCGTGATGATCGCGCGCCTGCACGGGATGAACACGGGCCAGGCGAAGAAGCGCGCCGACGAGCTGCTCGAGCGCTTCGAGCTCACCGCCCCCGGCAAAAAGCCGGTGAAGACCTATTCGGGCGGTATGCGGCGGCGGCTGGATCTCGCGGCGAGCCTCGTCGTCTCCCCGCCGGTGCTGTTCCTCGACGAGCCGACCACGGGGCTCGACCCCAACGGCCGCGCCTCGACCTGGGAGGTCATCGCGCAGATGACAAAGGGCGGCACCACGGTGCTGCTGACGACGCAATATCTCGAGGAGGCCGACCAGTTCGCCGAGCGCATCGCGGTGATCGATCACGGGCGCGTGGTCGCGGAAGGCTCGCCGGCGCAGCTGAAGGCGCGCGTCGGCGGGGCCAATCTCCTCGTTCATCTCGGCGACGGGCTCGCCGAGGAGACGGTGCGCGGCGTCGTGGCCCCGTTCGCCGCCGCCCCGCCCACCTTGCGCGGCGCCGAACTCGTCGTGCCGCTGGCCGATCTCGACGCGACGGCCGCGGTGATCTCGGCGCTCGCCGCGCAAGGCGCCCGGCTCGACCAGATCAACGTGGCGAAGGCCAGCATGGACGACGTGTTCTTCGAGCTCACGGGCTCGCGCTAGGAGACGGCACAATGGCCAGCATCGCAAAGGCCCTCGACGAGACCGGCGTCTTCGTCTGGCGCAATCTCGCGCATATCCCGCGCGTGCCCGAGAAGCTCGCGGACGTCACCATCCAGCCCATCATGTTCGTGGTGCTGTTCGGCTACGTGTTCGGCAGCGCCATCGCCATTCCCGGCGGCGGCAACTACCGCGAATTCCTGATGGGCGGCATCTTCATCCAGTCGCTCACCTTCGCCGCCATGTCCTCCGCCATGGGCGTGGTGTCCGACATGAAGGAAGGCGTGATCGACCGCTTCCGCTCGCTGCCGATCACGCGGCTTTCGGTGCTGCTCGGCCGGGCGATCGCGAGCCTGATCGAGTCCGCGCTCGGCATCACCATCATGGCGATCTGCGGGCTGATCGTCGGCTGGGGCATCCACAACGGCTTCGGCAACGCCGTCGCCGGGTTCGCGCTGCTCGGCGCCTATGCCTTCGCGATGATCTGCATCGGCGCCGCGATCGGCCTGCTGGTGCGGACGACCGAGGCGGCGCAGGGCATCGGGTTCGTCATCATCTTCCCGCTGACCTTCGCCTCGAACGCCTTCGTGCCGACGCAAGGCATGCCGGCCATCCTGCGCTTCATCGCGGACTGGGGACCGGTGAGCCCGGCCGTGGCCGCCGTGCGGCACCTGTTCGGCAATCCCAACCCGATCCCGGAGGATGCGGGCTGGATGCTGCAGCACCCGATCGCGGGCGCGCTGATCTGGTGCGTGATCCTGTCGGTGCTCGGCCTCTCCGTCGCTGTGTGGCGCTACTCGAAGGGCGGGCGGCGGTAAGCGGAGCGCACGATCCCGCTACCCATCGCAGGAACAAGGGCGGGGCGCGCGGGTTCGATGGAGCGGAACCTGCGGGGTGCCGCGCCATGCCGCCCGAACCCAGACGTCGCGCCTTCCCAACCGGGGCCGGAATCCTTTTCGGCCTCGGTCTGGGCGGCCTTTTCGACGGGATCGTGCTGCATCAGGTGCTGCAATGGCACCACATGCTGAGCAGCTGGTACCCGATCACCACGATCGAGAACCTGAAGCTGAACACGCTGTGGGACGGCATCTTCCACAGCGGCACTTATGTCTTCGTCGTCGCCGGCCTGTTCATCCTCTGGCGCTCGTCCCACCGCCGGCACCTCGTCTGGTCCAACAAGTTGCTGATCGGCACGCTGCTCCTGGGCTGGGGCATCTTCAACGTCGTTGAGGGCATCGTCGATCACGAGATCCTCGGCATCCATCACGTCAACGAGAGGGTCGCGCGCGACGCCTGGATCTGGTGGGACATCGGCTTTCTGGCCTGGGGCGGGGCGATGACGATCGGGGGCTGGGCGCTCCTGCGCTCCGGCCGGCGCGACATGGCCGATCCCGCTCCGGCCGCGGGCGTGGGGCCCTGACCATGGCCGAGCGCGGCGAGGATCGAGTCCCGACAGCCGCTCCGAGCGGCGGATCGCGGCTGCGCGCCACCGGCCGGGCCGCCATCTGGGCCGCATTCGCCATCGCCCTCGTGCTGGCGACCAAACCGGCCTGGGGCTATTTCGTGTTCGGCTACGAGCCGACGATAGCCGATCTTCTGTCGCTGCGCTGCTTCACGCGACGCTGATCGGCGCTCGCCTCACGCGGCCGTGACGAACGAGTCCAGCACGCGCTTTCGGCCGGCCTTGTCGAAGTCGATCGTCAGCTTGTTGCCCTCGACCTCGGTCACCGTGCCGGGGCCGAACTTCTGGTGGAACACGCGCTCGCCGAGCCCGAACGCCGCCTCGCCGCCAATGATGACGCTCTTGGCGAGCAACTCGCCCTCGATCACTTTCGGCATCACCCGGTCGGCGCCGGGACGGCGGGCGGCGCCGGACGCCGCGGCGGCCGCCTTCGCCTTCTGCGCCCGCTGCCAGCCCGGCGTCTCATAAGTGGACGTGAACGTTTCCGCCTTGTCGAACCGGCTCGCGCCATAACCGCCGCGCCCGCCGAAATTGGCGCCGTAGCCGCCGTAGTTCGTCTGCGGCTCGATCACCTCGACATGCGCCTCCGGAAGCTCGTCGAGGAAGCGCGAGGGTACCTGACTCTGCCACAGGCCGCGGACGCGCCTGTTGGTGGCGAACCAGATCTTCGCCCGCTTCTTCGCCCGCGTGATGCCGACATAGGCGAGGCGCCGCTCCTCCTCGAGCCCGGCGCGACCCGCTTCGTCGAGCGCGCGCTGGTTCGGGAACAGGCCCTCTTCCCAGCCCGGCAGGAACACGGTGTCGAACTCGAGCCCCTTGGCCGAATGCAGCGTCATGATCGAGACCGCGTCCTCGGTCTCGCCCGACTCGGTGTCCATGACGAGCGCGATGTGCTCGAGGAAGCCCTCCAGCGACTCGAACTCCTCCATGGAGCGGATCAGCTCTTTGAGGTTGTCGAGCCGGCCCGGCGCCTCGGCGGAGCGGTCGTTCTGCCACATCTCGGTGTAGCCGGACTCTTCGAGGCTGATCGCGCCGAGCTCGGTTGGCGGCAGATGGCCGAGCTGCGCCCGCCAGCGCGCGAACATGCCGATGAGGCTGCGAAGCGAGGCCCGGATGCGCGGCTTCAGCTCCTCGGTCTCGACAAGCGCCGCGGCGGCTTCCGTCAGCGGCACGCCCATCCCGCGGGCATAGGCGTGCAGCACGCTGAGCGTTGCGTCGCCGAGACCCCGGCGCGGCACGTTGACGATGCGCTCGAAGGCGAGGTCGTCGGCGGGTTGCGCCACCACGCGGAAATAGGCGAGGGCGTCGCGAATCTCCTGCCGCTCGTAGAAGCGCGGGCCGCCGATGACGCGGTAGTTGAGGCCGAGCGTCACGAAGCGGTCCTCGAACTCGCGCATTTGAAACGACGCGCGAACCAGGATCGCCATGTCGTTGAGATTGTGGCGCTTGCGCTGGAGCTGCTCGATCTGCTCGCCGATCGCGCGCGCCTCCTCCTCGGAGTCCCACGCCGAGGCGACCGTGACCTTCTCCGCGTCGGGATCGTCGATGTCGGTGAACAGCGTCTTGCCGAGCCGCGCCTCGTTATGCGCGATGAGGTGGGAGGCGGCGGCGAGGATGTGCGTCGTCGAGCGATAGTTGCGCTCGAGCCGGATCACCTTGGCGCCGGGAAAGTCGTGCTCGAAGCGCAGGATGTTGTCGACCTCGGCGCCGCGCCAGCCATAGATCGACTGGTCGTCGTCGCCGACGCAGCAGATGTTGCGTGAGCCCTGGGCCAGCAGCCGCAGCCACAAATATTGCGCGACATTGGTGTCCTGGTACTCGTCGACCAGGATATAGCGGAAGCGGCGGTGGTAGTCCTTCAGCACGTCCGGGTGCTTGCGGAACAGCTGGATCGGCTCGAGCAGCAGGTCGCCGAAATCGGCGGCGTTCAGCACCTTGAGCCGCGCCTGATAGTCGGCGTAGAGCTTGCGGCCGCGCCCGTTGCCAAACGCGCGCGCCTCGCCCTCCGGCACGTCGTCCGGAACGAGGCCGCGATTCTTCCAGCCGTCCATCAGGGTGGCGAATTGCCGCGCCGGCCAGCGCTTCTCGTCGATTCCCTCCGCGGTGATGAGCTGCTTCACGAGGCGGATCTGGTCGTCGGTGTCGAGGATCGTGAAGCCCGATTTCAGGCCGACGAGCTCGGCGTGCTTGCGCAGGATGCGCACGCCGATCGAGTGGAACGTGCCGAGCCACGGCATGCCCTCGACGGTGCCGCCGATGAGTTCGCCGATGCGGTGGCGCATCTCGCGCGCCGCCTTGTTGGTGAAGGTGACGGCGAGAATCTCGCTCGGCCAGGCGCGCCGCGTCGCGAGGATATGGGCGATGCGCGTCGTCAGCACGCGCGTCTTGCCCGTGCCGGCGCCGGCGAGCACCAGCACCGGGCCGTCCACCATCTCCACCGCCTCGCGCTGCTCGGGGTTCAGCCGCTCCAGATAGCGCGGCACGGCGTCGGACGGCGCGGGCACCTCCCGTGCGGATGCCTGGCCCAACGCCCGCGCGGCGATGCCGCCCACGGCCGGCTTGGCGGGGATAGAGGCGGGGCTCCTGCGCTGCGCGTCGGTCAAAATCGGTCTTTCGGGTGAGTCTTGAACAGAGAACAATAGTGCAACGAAAGCGGCAATGGGAGGGCAACGGCCGTCCCGCGCGTAGGCGAATTTCCGCTCGCTCCCGCACGCACGGGCCAGCAGCGACCCTTTCTCCTTTCCGGCCCGTTTTGCTACGGTCGGCAAGCAGAATCGGCCGCGGGCGCGCGCGGTCCCATCAAACGCCCCGGCTGCCCTCGCCATATAGGCAGGGCAGGCGGCGACGGGAGCGGGGCGGGGCGAGGAACGCCGCAAGCCAGGAGCGAGGGCGCTGAACTACCTCTATATCGGCGTCGGTCTCACGATCATCGTCGCGCTCCTCGCGGCGCTGGTCGGCCCTCTCTTCATCGACTGGAAGGCCTATGAGGGCGCGTTCGAGGCCCGCGCGGCCGAAATCCTCGGCCATGCCGTCGACGTGCGCGGCGAGGCGGAGGCGCGGCTGCTGCCGATTCCCTCGCTGACCTTCACCGACGTCGTGGTCGGCGACGATCCGGAAGCGCCGCTGCTCACGGTGGCGAAGTTCGACGCCGATGTCGAGCTTTGGCCGCTGCTCTCGGGCGATGTCCGTGTCAACGACATGCGGCTCGAAGGCCCGGTCGCCACCATCCGGGTGGACGCGCAGGGCGCGGTGTCCTGGCTTGCGGCGCGGAGCGCACCCTCCGCCGGATTCGATCCCGCCAGCGTGTCGCTCGACCATGTCGAGATCGTCGACGGCACGGTGCGCATCGCCGATGCCCGACGCGGCGCGGCCTATGCCGTGGAGGACATCGACGCGGTGGTGACCGCGCGCTCGCTGCTCGGCCCGTTCACCGTCTCCGGCACGCTCGCGGCCGAGGGCGCGCCGGCCACCTTCCGCCTTTCAGGGGGCTCGGTGACGCCGGGGCAGGGCCTGCGCCTGCAAGGCGAGTACGCGCCCGTGGACACGCCCGTCCGCCTTGCGCTCGACGGGCAGCTCACCTTTCCCGGCGGCGTTCCGACCTATGATGCGATGGCGCGGCTGACGCGCGTCGTGCCCGATGCGCCGCCTCAGCCGGACGCGGCGGCGCCGGCGAGCGATGCCGCGACGCCGGACGTTCCCGCCGCGCCCGTGCCCTGGACCGTGGAGGCCGGCATCTCCCTCGACCCCGACCGGCTGCTCGCGCGCACGCTGCGCTTCGACTACGGCCCGGCCGAGCGGCAGCTCGCGGTGGAGGGCACAGCCGCGCTGGATCTTGCGGGCGAGCCCTCCTTCGACGCAGTGCTGACCGCGCGCCAGTTCGATCTCGACCGCTTGCTCGGGGCCGACGCGGCGGCGCCGACCAGCCTCGGCGGGGCGCTCGACGTCGTCGCCTCGGTGCTCGCCGATCTGCCGCGCCTGCCGATCCCCGGCACGATCGGGTTCACCGTGCCTGGAATCGTGGTGGGCGGCGCCATTCTCCAGAACATCGGATTCGATGCGCTGACGAGCCCCGACGGCTGGCGCATCGAGGGACTGTCGGCCGCGCTGCCCGGCCGCACCGTGCTGACCGCGACCGGCGACATCACCGTCGCCGACGGGCTCGTCTATGCCGGCGCGTTCAGCATCACCTCGGAACAACCGAGCGCCCTTGCGGCCTGGTTGCGGCCGGGCACTGCGCCGGTGCAGCTCGGCACGGTGACGCTCGCCGGCGACGTCATGCTGTCGCGCGCGGGGTTCGACGCCGAGGACGTCACGGCAGCGATCGGCTCTTCGAGCCTTGCGGGCAGTCTCGCGTTTGCGCCGGGCGGCGAGGGGAGCGGGCCGGTGCTCGACGCGACGCTCTCGGGCAACCTCGTCGACATCGGCGAGATAGCGGATTTCGCGAGCCTGTTCGGCGCGCGCTCGGAAGCGTTCTCCGGCGACGTGCGGCTCGACCTTCAGGCGGAGCGTCTGGTGTTCGGCGGCTCGGTGGCGCGCGGGGTCGAACTCGCCGCTTCGCTCGCCGGCGGCACGCTCGCCATCGACAGGCTCGAGGTCGCCGACATCGCCGGCGGCCGCATCGAGGCCTCCGGCCAGATCACGGACCTGTTCGGCGCCGCCGAAGGGCGGATCACCGGGTCGGTCGCGGCCAATCGGGCGGAAGGGCTCACGGCGTTCCTCGCGGCGGTGGCGCCGGACAGCCCGGCGGCCGCGCTCGCCCGTCGCGCCGGCGCGACGCTGGTTCCGATCCGCCTGGCGGCCAGCATCGAGGCGCGCGCCTCGGGCGACGCCACCGCGGCGACGCTCGCCCTTTCCGGCACGGCGGGCCCGACGGCGATCGACGTGAATGCGAGCCTCTCGGGTCGCATCGACGACTGGCGGCACGCCATGATCGACGCCTCGGCGAGCCTCGCCGGGCCGGACGCGACGCGTCTGCTGCGTCAGCTCGGCTTCGATGTGTTCCAGAGCGCCGCCGTGCCGGGCTCGCTCGAAATCGCTGTGGACGGGGTGCCGGAAACCGGCCTCGACCTCCGCCTCGCCGGCTCCTTCGGGCCGACCATGATCGGGCTGGACGGCACCGCCTCGTTCCCGGCCGATCCTGCCGACCGCGCGGGCATGCTGAGCCTCACGCTGCAGAGCGACGACGCAAGGCCGCTGCTCGCGCTCGCCGGCAGCCTGCTGCCGGCCGCAGCTGCCGCGACCCCGGTCGACCTCGCGGCGGATGTGACCCTCGACGGCACGGCCGTCGAAATCACCCGGCTCGAAGGGCTCGCCGGAACCGCGACGATCTCGGCGACCGGGCGCCTCACCACCGGCGGCGATCGACCGCGCGTCAGCGGCGCGCTCGCGGCCGACAGGCTCGACATCAGGGCGATCTCCGAGCTCGCGCTGGGGGCGGGCGTGTGGTCCGTCCCCTCGTTCAGCGAGGAGACGGTGTGGCCGCAGCTGCCGCTCACCATTTCGCTCGTCGGCACCGCCGACCTCGACATCGCCGTGACCGCGGACAGGCTCTCGGTCAACGACCGGATAGCGATCGAATCGGCTGCGTTCCGCCTCGGCTCGCAAGGCGGTAATCTCAGCCTCGAGGGGCTGGCGGGGGAGATCGCCGGCGGCAACCTCGCCGGCAATCTCGTCATCCGCCGCGTCGCCGACGGCAGCGCCGCCGTAACGGGCACGGCCCGCATCGCAGGCGCGGAGATCGGCGCGCTGCTCGCCGAGGACGGCGCCATGCCGCCCCTGACCGGCGCTCTCGACGGCACGCTCAATTTCGACGCCACCGGCCGCAGCATCGCCGGACTCGCCGCCACGCTCGGCGGCAGCGGCTCGTTCACCGTCGGGGCGGGCACGATCCGGGCGCTGTCGTCCGAGGCCTTCGCCCCGGTCATTGCCGCCTTCGATGCCGGCGCGCTCGACCCCGAGGGCGACGAAGTCGTTCCGATACTCGAGGATGCGCTCGACGACGCGCCGCTCGCCTTCGGCCGCATCGACGGCACCTTCTCCATCGCCTCCGGCTCGCTGCGGGCGCAGAACGTGCTCGTGGCCGCCGAGGGCGCCACCTTGCGCGGCGCGGCCACGATCGACCTCACGCGGCTCGTGCTCGACAGCCGCTGGAACGTCTCGGGCAATGTCGGGGAGGAGGCGATCACCAGCGGCGTGCCGCAGGTCGACATCGTGCTCGCCGGGCCGCTCGTGGCGCCCACCCGCCGCGTCGATGTCGGCCCGCTGCGTCAGTTTCTGCGGCTGCGCGCCGTAGACCTCAATCTGCGCCGCATCGACGAGCTGGAGAACGCGATCGGCGGCAATGCCGCGGCTCCCGTCGAGGGGCAGCCGAACGCGCCACCCGAGGCGCCGCCGGTCGAGCCTGCCCCGGCGCCGGCGGTGGCGCCCGCGGCCTGATCCGGACACTCAGGGGACCGGATCGAGGTCGACGAGGATCGCGACCCGAATCGTCGAGGCGAGATTGCCGCGCCGGGAGTTGCGGTCCATCTCCTCGATGAGCCTGGGGACGCTGAGGCCGCGACGCGCGGCCATCCGTTCGAGCGCGGACCAGAATTCCGGCTCCAGGGCGACGCTGGTCCGGTGTCCGGCGAGGGAGACCGAGCGCTTTTCCATGCCCGTGACCTCCACCGCAATAGCGCGGGGCCCATGTACCCGCGATCCGCTCCCCGCGGGCTCCGACACATGTCGGACGCCGCCTTCGTTCCACCGGACGCGGAGCCGGGGTCGCTTTCCCACCGTCACTCACGGGCACCGCTCATTCCCACGCGAGCGGGGTCCGGCTGCACCCAGATCGGTGCCGCCCGCCTCCCGCCTCAACCGGGGACGAGCGGATGTCTGAACGACGCCGGGACCGCGCGGATCGAAAGACCGCGCCTACGCCTCCGGGCCGTCGGTTTCGTCATCCGGCCGTGAGGTCAGCCTGTGACCCTGATGGCGCCGGGTCTCTTGCTCCTGCCTGGCCTGGTCTTCCGTTCTGTCGGCCAGGGTGCGGCCGTGGCGGATGCGGTTCTCCGAGGCTTCAACGGCGGCCGCGGCGCGCTCACGCCGCTTGCGCGCGAGCCGGAGATTGACGACCTCGCCCATCGTGGAGACCTCCCGTTCGCCGCCGTGCCGGAACGCGGAACCGCGGGGCGCGTCGCCGCGCCCCGCCAGTCCTTTTCTTGCCGGGCCGATCAGTTCAGCTCGGAAACGCGCAGCGTGGCTGGCTGCGTGGTCGCCGAGCCGTAGGTCCCGACCCACACGTCATAGGTACCGGACAGCGGGCTGTCGAACCGGATCTTCGGGTTCAGCCCGTCGGAATCGTCGTTGCAGTACCAGGTGCCCGAGGGATCGTTGATCACCAGCGTCGTGTCGGACTGGGACAGGACGGAGAAGATCAGCGGATAGGTGGTGCCGGCGGTGTAGCGGACTTCGTAGTCCGGGGCGCTGGTCACGTAGCCGCGGCAGTCCGCCGTCGTCACCGCCGTCTGGGCGTTGATCGAGCCGCCCGAACGGATGTCGACGGTGTGCGGATCGGGCGTGAATCCGGTGACGAGGTCGACGCCGCCGTAGTTCGCCGGCAGCGTGTAGTCGAGCGTGCCGCCCGCGGGCGTGGGCGTCGGGTTCGGCGTGGGCGAGGGGGCCGGCGTGCCGGCGGCCAGCTCGGAAATGTAGAGCGTGGCGTCGTTATACGTGCCCGCGGCGCCGTAGGTGCCGATCCAGATGTCGTACTGGCCGGACTGCGGCGTGTCCCACCGGTACATCGGGTTGGGATAGCCCGCACCGTCGTCGTCGCAATACCACTGCGCGTCCGGCCCGTTGATGACCAGCGTCGTGTCGGACTGGGAGACGACGGAGATGATCAGCGGCCAGGAGCCCGCAGTGTAGGTCAGGCGGTAGTCCGGGGCGTTGCTGACATAGCCCCGGCAATTGGAGCCCAGGGCCGAGGCGTCGATGGTGCCGCCGGACCGCACGGCGACCGTGTGCGGGTCGGGCGTGAAGCCGTTGTTGAGTGTGATCTGGCCGTAGTTCGGCTGGAGCGTGTAGTCCTGCGCGGCGGCGACGCCCGTCGCCAGCACGAAGGCCGAGGCGGACAGAAGAGCAAATTTGCGGATCATGTCTTTATTCCCCTTTTCCTGCCGCGGCCCGTAAACGCCCTGCGGCGTGGACCAACCACCCGATTGTGCCGATTATAACTTACCTCGGGCCCAAGTAACAGTGCCTGAGGCAAAGATCGGCGGCCGTGATCATGCGCATGTGAAAGATGAACGGTGGCTGACCCTTTTCGTCAGCTGCGGTTGATCTCGGAACCGAAGATATCGCCCGCGGTGCCTCCTCGGCTTACGGACTGACGAGCCGGCATTTCATCCCGCCCGAACGCAGAATCGAAGTCTGCGCGGGTCGATCAGGCTGGATGTTCGGGCGCTGCCTGTCCGCGTCCCGGCGGCGCCCCGGGCTTCAGCGCAGGTCGGGACCCTTCGAGGTGCGGCGCTCCGGGCCGGCCGCGAGCACGCGGGGAAGCCGGCGTCGATGCGCCCCCTCACGCTGACCGCCGCGGGCATGGCGCCGTCCGGGCGCCGACCGCCGATCTTCGGCCATCATACCGCATTTCGGGCATGGCAGACCAGAGTTCCTGGCCGGTGCGAGGGGCGGCCTCAGCCCGCAGGACCCGCCGGCGCGGCGCGCGGCGCCGCCCGGCTTCGCCGCAGCACCGCAAGCACGAGGCCCGCGAAGACGAGCGCGCTGCCGGCCATCTCGATCGGGGTCACGGTCTCCCCGAGCAGCAGCGCGCCGCCGGCAATGCCGACGACCGGCACCAGCAGCGAGAACGGGGTGACGAGGTTCGAGGGATGGCGCGCCAGCAGCGCGCTCCACAGACCATAGCCGACCAGCGTCGAGACATAGGCCATGTAGACGAGCGATCCCGCCCCGAGCCAGGTCAGCGCGCCGAGCGCCTCGGGCAGGGCCTCCGGACCCTCGAGCACGAGCGACAGCAGATAGAGCGGGATTGGCGGGACGAGGCTCGACCAGACTACGAAGGCCAGCATGTCGACGCGGCCGGCGCGCTTGGTGATCACGTTCCCGAAAGCCCACGAGAGGGCGGCCGCGACGGTCATCAGCAGCGGGATCAGCGTCGTGCCGGCCAGCCGCTCGCTGGCGATGGTGGCGATGCCGAGAAAGGCCACCGCTGCGCCGGCGAGCTGCGCTCGGCTGGGGCGCTCGCCCAGCATGACCGCGGCAAGGCCGATCGAGAAGAAGGCCTGGAGCTGGGCGACGAGCGAGGCGAGCCCGGCCGGCATGCCGAGCCCGATCGCGGCATAGAGCAGGCCGAACTGACCGACCCCGATGGCGAAGCCGTAGCCGACGAGCAGGCTGAGGCGGACCTTCGGCGGCCGCACCAGAAAGACGGCCGGGACGGCCGCGAACAGGTAGCGCAGCGCGCTGAGGAGCAGCGGGGCGACCTCGTCGACGCCCCAGCGGATGGCGACGAAGTTGCAGCCCCAGACGACAGCGACCAGGATGGCGAGGAGAATGTCGCGCCGCGGCACGGATGATTGCCGCGGGCGGCTTTTCGCGCCCGCGCTCCCTTTCCGGTTTCTCGGGGACCCTCAGCCGCCCCCGCCCGAACCTCCCGGCCCGATCATCGCCTCGGGGCGGACGATCGCGTCGAACTCCTCGGCGCTGACGTGACCGAGCCGCACGGCCTCCTCCTTGAGCGTGGTGCCGTTGGCGTGCGCGGTCTTGGCGATCTTCGCCGCGTTGTCATAGCCGATCTTCGGGGCCAGCGCAGTGACCAGCATCAGCGAACGCTCGGTCAGCTCGCGAATCCGGGTGCGGTCGGCCGAGATGCCGGCGACCATGCGGTCGGCGAAGGAGCGCGCGCCGTCGGCGAGCAGGCGGATCGACTGCAGCACCGCATAGGCGATCACGGGCTTGTAGACGTTGAGCTCGAAATGGCCTTGCGTGCCGGCGAAGGCGACGGTGGTCTGGTTGCCGAGCACGCGCGCGGCGACCATGGTGATCATCTCGGCCTGGGTCGGGTTCACCTTGCCCGGCATGATCGAGGAGCCGGGCTCGTTCGCCGGCAGGATCAGCTCGCCGAGCCCGGAGCGCGGGCCCGAGCCGAGGAAGCGGATGTCGTTGGCGATCTTGTGCAGCGCCACCGCCACC
>Ga0182738_1000974_pt1 | contig 37547 bp, 28 predicted proteins | sample eDN5th30CBELigMG_FD_128876 | JGI IMG/M metagenome (GOLD analysis project Ga0182738, IMG submission 128876) | Enriched Miracle-Growth compost microbial communities from Emeryville, California, USA - eDNA 5th pass 30_C BE-Lig MG (version 2)... ...
CTGCATCGACGAATTCCAGGAATTCGCCTGCTTCGGCTTCCTTGTCAGAACACAAATCGCTCGATCTCGCCTGACAAAGCACCTTTCCGGAGAGACTCTTAGATCAGTTCGGCAGCCAGGGCGTGGACCATGCCGGCATCGATCTGCGTCAGGCCATCCGCCTCACTGGCCAGGCAGGCCAGTTCCGCCAGTTGCTGAAGTTTGCGAATACGGCCTTGAGCAATCTGCTGTGCCGCTTCGATTCCGTCCGGAGTGAAACGGGCAGCACTGCCCCGTTGCAGCATGTCCCGAGACAGCAATTGCATCGACTCCCGGCGAGCCAGATTCTGCAATTCAATTCGTAACCAGACATGTTCATTCAGAAACGATTTCCAGCCCGGAGCAATGGTTTCGGCAGCGGCGAAGATCCAGGAACAACTTCCCCCGAAAGCATGGATGATCCGGTTGAGCGGAGCAATCACGGATTCGTCCGCATGTTCCAGATGGTCTACCAGGAAAGTGAGTCGCCGGCGCGACGCCCGACTGGCTTCCGCATAGTCCTGCAACCACATCCAGCATTCCACCGGACCTGTGCCCGTAAAAAGACCTGAACCCAGGCGGAGACTCACCAGCCAGGGAAGTTCCTGCGGTGAAACGGCGGCCAGGTCAATCTGGGCAGCAGAGACTCCTTCGCGGCGCAGCTGCCGGGCCAATTCAGACAGACACCAGCTTTTGCCGGTTCCGGTTGGTCCGGAAACAAGTCCACAGGTGCCGGAATGAGCCAGATAGCGGAGTCGTTCCAGAGCTTCAGTACGATGTTCCGCTTCCGCCGGACTTGCAGGCTGAGGAGTGATTGTGCCGAGTGTGTCCATCGTGATCGCCCTCTCTGGCTGATCATTTCCAGGCGAATCATTTCACCGTGCGAATCATTTCACCGTGTCTCAAGTGGGCACGACGAGACCGCGAAACAGATTCGCTTCCATCATGTCTATCGGCGTAAAATGGGGAGCGTCATGAAGCTGTTTTTCGTCACGACCCGTCAGCGGACATCGATTTGATGTCCGCTGACGGGTGAATTCAAAAAAAGGCTCAAGTTCTGCCATGGATTGCAATGGACCATCATCGATTGCGAAACGATGAGTCATTGGAAAAAATCTGCGATCCATGCCGGCGCGTCGATTCCGCATTGCCGGCGGGAGCAACTTGCTCTTCGCACTCTGCAGCTATTAAACTTCCATCGAAGAGCAATTTTTCGTGGTCCGGTCACGACTTTTGTTCGTAGTTGAGAGGAAGCATGACAAAGACGGCAAAAATGCGAAAAGAAGATCTCCCCAAAGGAGAGGTCTTATGTTCCTACTGTACGGCCAAATGCTGTCGGTATTTCGCATTTCCAATTGATGAACCTCGCAAGCGGGCAGACTTCAGCTATCTGCGATGGTTTATGCTGCATGGTCGTGTGGGAGTGTTTGTGGAAGATGCGGTCTGGTATCTGATGGTTTTTGCCGATTGCAATCATCTGCGTGCAGACCATTTGTGTGGAATCTACGAAGACCGCCCGGACATCTGCCGCAGTTATTCCACGAGTAATTGCGAATATGATGACGATGCGGTCTATGAAAAATATTTTGAAACCGCTGAACAACTCTGGGAATATGCTCTGGCGATACTGCCGCCGGAAAAGCCTCATCGTTTTTCCACACACCCGGTGGCTGCCAGTGCCGTTTCCCTGCCGGTGATTGCCTGAAGCAATCCGGCACAGAATCTCTGAACGATTTGCATGCCGTCCAGATGCAGTGCGAGTCGAATTTGGAACGACTTTACCCCTTCACTTCAACGTCTGATTCATGCCCCGTGTCCAACGAACTCATCAAAGCCCAGACCTTGAAAGGCTTCCGCGACTTTCTGCCGGAAGCCATGCTCGCCCGTGAACATCTCATGGAGATTGCCCGGCGGGTTTATCGCAGCTACGGCTTTCAGCCCATCGATACTCCTGCGCTGGAATATGCTGAAATTCTCCTCGGGAAGGGGGGAGATGAATCGGACAAGCAACTGTTCCGGTTTACGGATCAGGGGGACCGGGACGTGGCCATGCGGTTTGACCTGACCGTCCCGTTCGCCCGATTTGCGGCTCAGAACATTGGCGTTCTGGGAACTCCGTTTAAGCGCTATCACATCGGTACGGTATGGCGCGCGGAGAAGCCCCAGAAAGGGCGCTACCGAGAGTTCATGCAGTGTGATTTCGACACGATCGGTACGGAAGCCAATGCTTCGGATATCGAGACGCTGCTGGTGATTCATGACCTGATGGAAGCGCTGGGATTTTCCGGGTTCACCATTCGGGTCAATCATCGCCAGGTGCTCAATGGAGTGTTGGAAAAATGGGGCCTGCTGGAACAAAGTTCGCGCGTGTTGCGGGCTCTGGACAAGCTTCCGAAAATTGGTCGGGACAAAGTCATTGATGAACTGACCCAGACTGTCGGAATTGGCAGCGATGTGGCAGCACAAGTCCTCGATTTCGCCGCTTTAGCCGGGACGCCAGCAGAAATCCTGAATCAGGTGGAAACGATTCTGGACGGAAACGAACGTGGGCTGGCAGGGGTCGCCAAATTGCGTGAACTGTTTTCCGTTTGCTCCGCTGCAGGAATTCAGGCCCAACGGATGGCGCTGGATGTCTCGATCGCCCGTGGTCTCGATTATTATACAGGAATGATTTATGAAACCTTTCTGACGGATCTGCCGGGCATCGGCAGCGTTTGTTCAGGCGGGCGCTATGACAATCTGGCAGGACTCTTCACGAAGGAAAAACTTCCCGGGGTGGGGGCCAGCCTGGGATTGGATCGTCTTCTGGCCGCCATGGAAGAACTGGGGCTCATCAGTGCTGCGTCGCAGTCCGGTCAGGTTCTGATCACCATGTTCGACGACTCGCACATGAGCGACTATATGCGATTGAGCCGGACGCTGCGGCGTTCCGGCATTTCTACCGAACTGTATCCGATGGCCAGGAAGCTGCAGAAGCAGTTGCAGTATGCCAACCGCAAACACTTTCGCGCCGCTGTGATTGCGGGCTCACAAGAATTCGAAAGAGGTGTCTGGACAGTGAAAGATCTGGAGACCGGCACACAGTCCGAACTGCCGGACTCCGACCTGATTCCACATCTGCATCGAATTCTCTCGCAATAGAGCAAGTTGCTCTGGCCTGAGTCCGCGCAGCACGCGTTTCGACGGATGAAACGCGACTCGCCGCGTCGCGGAACGCGGTCGATGCGAAGTTCATGCGCTCTCCAGCCCAATCTCTCGCCGTGGTTTCGTGACTGCACCGTTAAATCGGGAAACACGTGGGTGGCCCAGGTTGCTTGCAACCTTTGGGTCGGCGGAGCCGGTGAGAGGTCGTGGGAATGACTTCCCCATTTGTCAGGGATGTTTGCATACAGAGCCACCTCCTACGGCTGCGCCGCCCCGGAAGAATCTTCCAGGGCCACCCGCAATATCATGTCCGGTCGACGTCGCGGCGCGACCACTTTGCAAAGAGACCAAAGGGTTCGTGAACGATTTCCCTAACCCTTTTGGCATCAGTCTTCTTTCAATCGGCGAAGGAGGCATCAAAGGCGCGGCCGCTGGGCCGGAAATCAATATTCCGTACATAATCCGCGGCTTCGGCGGCACCCATTTCCCGGTCCATACCGGAGTCTTCCCATTCCACGGATAATGGAGCATCGCCAGGATAACCAGCGGCGTTCAGAGCGCGGATAATTTCTTCGAAACGGACCCCTCCGCGACCGACGCTGCGGAAATCCCAACCCCGGCGTGCATCGCCAAAAGAGAGATGGCTGGCCAGAATGCCGGACCGACCGTTCAGGCTGGTGATGGCATCTTTCATATGCACATGATAGATCCGGTCCGGGAATTCACGGATGAATTCTACCGGATCCACTCCCTGCCAGATCAAATGGCTGGGGTCAAAGTTGAAACCAAACTCTTCACGGCGACCAATCACTTCCAGCGCCCGATGAGCGGAATAAATATCAAACGCGATTTCCGTGGGATGTACCTCCAGGGCAAAGCGAATCCCGCAGTCCTGAAAAACATCCAGAATTGGATTCCAGCGGTCTGCAAACTGCTGAAAACCGTCCGTAATCATAGACTTGGGAGTGGGAGGGAAATCATAAATCAGATGCCAGATGCTGGAACCGGTGAAGCCGTTGACGATTCCCACTCCCAGCTTCTGAGCCGCCCGGGCCGTATTCTTCATTTCTTCGCTGGCACGCTGGGAAACGCCGGCGGGGTCTCCATCTTTCCAGACATATTCCGGCAGAATGGATTTGTGCCGCTGATCGATTCGATCGCACACAGCCTGACCGACAAGATGGTTGGAAATGGCGAACAACTTCAGGTCATGCCGTTCCAGCAGATCGCGCTTGCGTGCACAATACGTATCATCGGAAAGGGCTTTATCAACTTCGAAATGGTCTCCCCAGCAGGCCAGTTCAAGTCCATCGTAGCCAAACTCTTTTGCCTTTTTGCAAAGAGTTTCTAGCGGTAAATCCGCCCACTGGCCGGTAAACAGAGTCACAGGGCGACCCATTGAACAGCTCCTTTTACAACGATGCGATTTGCGATTTCAATTTTACTGACAGTAGAACATGGCTCCCAGGCTGACCCGTTCCGCGCATCATTCCACCAGACAGACGTTGATCGGCTGTCACGCGATCCCGAGAAAACCTCGAAGTCAAATGTCTCCAGACAGACGATCAAACTAATTGAGCTGCCAGAAGAATTCAAATCGCATTCACAGATTCTTTTCCTGGGGCGAGTCCAGCGGGCGCATTCCCCTGTTTGTGATTGGCATGACAGTCGTTCCAAGTCTGATTGGATTGAGACAGAAGTGAAAAGGAAAAAGCATCCACGGCGTCTTTTCCTTATTCTCTACCATGCAGCGGCTTCGGTTTTTTACGATTAACAGTCACGTTGCTCACTGGTTTCGCACTTGAGCGATTTATTCTACGATGTTCAGGCACTGCGTCGTTGATCTGATCTTCGCAAGGCAGTCGTGTCGATGGCGAATGATCTGAGTCCATAGAGCGAATCAGACTGCAATTGGCAGTTTTTCATTCATGAATCGTGTGGTATCGAATTATGTTGCAGCGGAATCACCCTCGTGCTGGCGGCCTTTTAGTGCGAATTCTGGGGAGTCTGGTCATTCTTGCAGGGCTGGTTGCCCTCATGTATTACACGCTTCCCAAGGAGGCTGCAAATCATATTGGTACGGTCACTCCAGTTGAGACCAGCGACAAAGCGCGGCGGTGCGAAGACAACCTGGCGGATCTGCTGGAAGGATTGACTCCCGGACGTCTGGGAATCTCTTCGGACCGCATTCAGGTGATCGATCGATTGAATGCCTGGCGTACGGAATGTGCTTCTCAGCCGGATGTTGTCCGTCCGGGAAAAGATGTCTCTCTGATTGAGAAACTGCTGACGGAAACGGCTCGGACACGCGCGCTGAACGACCGCTTTCTTCTGGAAGATGCCAACCAGATCCGGATGAGCCTGCTGTCCAGAGACATTGCCATGCAGGTTGTCGAAGGAAATATCTCGAACGTCAGCAGGGTTGTCGCCCTGTTCGATTATGTCATCCGGAATGTCATGCTGATTGATGATGCGATTCGTGAATCCGCACCGATCACCCCGTACGAAGCGCTCGTTTTTGGGATGGGAACTGCCGAAGATCGGGCTTGGGTTTTTGCAGAACTTTTACGGCAACTCCGAATTGACGCCGTCATCCTCTCTCCGCAAAAGCCGGAGCTGGAACACGACTGGCTGATCGGTGTGATTGAACCGCAAACAGGAATTCTGTTGTTCGATCCCCGGCTGGGGCTGCCGATTCCCGCAGCCGACTGTCCCGCAGATGTGCTCTATCCCAATGTCCCTGCCACACTTCAAAGCGTACTGGAATCGGACCAGCTGTTTCGACAATTGGATGTTCCGGAATTCCCATATCCACTGACTGCGGCAGATCTGAAAGATCTATCGGTCTCGTTGATTGGCTCCAGCAGCAGCTGGGCACCACGTATGGCACTCTTGCAGTTCCTGCTTCCCCAGGGGTTCAACGTGGACCTTTATGATGGTCTGGGCGAGACGGAATTACGCTCTCCAGGTGCCTACCAGCGGGTTGTCGATGCGGGTCAGAATGGTCTCTGGTCGGAAGACCAGGTGGGAATCTGGACCTTTCCGGAACAGGCTCTGGCCAAATTCGAGGCCACACGTGGAGAGGGGGAAGCGGAAAGCCAACTGGCAGGACTGCAAGTCGTTTTCCGGGGGCCATATGTTCCCCGGCCGGCGGGGAATGATGGCAAAACCTTTCAGCCCACTCCCATCGAGAAATCGCTGCACTTTGTCCGTATCGAACAACTGAAAGGGAACTACACCAGTGCGATTCGCGATTACCTGCCGGTCCGGACGACAGTCAAGCTGGTGCCGAATTCTGCGAATGAATCCGCTGCCGAATTTGCAACTCTGTGGACAGGTGTGTCTCAATATCAGACCCGCAAAATCACCACAGCCCAAGGGACATTGGACCGGTACATCTCCACCCAGGCCAGAAGCATCGGCATGGCCCGGGTCGCCTATGAGTTTCTGGCGGATTGTCTGCTGGCTCAGAAGAATTATAAAGTTGCTGCTCAAGCACTTCAGGCGGCCCCCGCGGGATTTGCTCCTCAACGAGATGTCTATCTGAGCCGCCGCTGGCAAAGAATTGGGGGTATTGATCCGGATCAGACGGCGACCGATCAAGACGAGCAGCCGGAGAATTCGTCTGAAATGAAAGCCCCCGGGACCGGTGACGCACCGCCAAAGGCCATGGATGCGAAACCCGATACTGGCGCAAAACCCGAAGCGAATAAAACGGAACCTCCTGCGGGAGCAATTCCGTCCCCCCCGCCGGTCCCCACTCCCGAGCCCTTAAACACGGCCGCCGAAAAGGATCAACCAGCCTCGGAATCGCCCCCAACACAAGTGCACGATTAGGAGCGCATTCACCCCGTACAGGCCGATTCATCGTTTCGCTGCGGATGACAGTGAAACGATGAATCGTTGGATTCTCTTCTCTGCAAGTGTCCACACACACGACGGACAATGCGGAGTGAATGTGCCCTAGCGCAACTTGCTCTTGATGGTGACGGTGATACGCACCAATCGACAGAGGGTGGCTTCAGACTTCCTGGGGGCTTCACACAATGGATGGATTGCGGTCGGCGAAAGTTTCCCGCTGATGCCAGACGGGATAAGCGGGGGTGACGGCGGAAGCGGCATCGAGACGGGCGGTCTGTTCTGCGGTCAGGGTCCAGCCGACAGCTCCCAGGTTCTGTCGAAGTTGTTCTTCATTTCTCGCACCCACAATCACAGTGGCCACACTGGGACGCTGTAGCAACCAGTTCAACGAGATTTGAGGCACTGTTTTGCCGGTCTCTCTGGCGATTTCATCAATCACGTCGACAATGTCATAGACATGTTCGAAGGGAACGGGGGGGCCTTTATCAATTGCCAGCTGACTTTGCAGCCGGCTGGTCTCCGGGAGCGGTTGTCCGCGACGGATTTTACCTGTCAATCTTCCCCAGCCCAAGGGGCTCCAGATCACACCGCCCACTTTCTGATCCAGTCCCAGCGGCATCAATTCCCATTCGTAGTCACGTCCCAGGAGTGAATAATAAGCCTGATGCGCGACATACCGTTCCCAGCCATGTTTCTCCGCTGCGGCGAGTGATTTCATCAAGTGCCAGCCGGAGAAATTCGAGCAGCCGATGTAGCGAATCTTGCCCGCTTTCACCAAACCGTCGAGCGTGGACAATGTTTCTTCAACGGGTGTCTGTGCGTCGAAACTATGCAGTTGATAGAGATCGATGTAATCGGTCCCCAGGCGTTTCAAGCTCTGTTCGACGGCGCGAGTGAGATGTGCGCGGGACGATCCCAGATCGTTCGGTCCCGGGCCCATACGAAAGGTCCCTTTTGTGGAAATCAGCACCTGGTCCCGGCGACCTTTCAGGGCCTGTCCCAGAATTTCTTCCGCTGCTCCTTTGGAATACACATCCGCCGAGTCGAACATATTCAGACCCGCCTCCAGGCAGATGTCGACCAGCCTTGAAGCTTCTGCGACATCGCTGGTCCCCCAGGCTTTGAACAACTCGGTGGTCCCGCCAAAGGTGCCGGTGCCGAACGTCAAGACGGGAACTTTCAGTCCGGAACCGCCCAGTTGCCGAAACTCCATAGACATGATTCAACTCCTGAAAATGTGCAAGATCACAGTCGTGTCGGGTCGAACCGCGGGATCAGGGGACAGGAAAAAACCGGAGTATGAAGCATTCACGAAGAATGCGGCAACTGTCACCCACCCAATAAAACCGTCATCCAATAGAGATGGCCGGACAGGTCAGCGCTTTGCATGGTGATCAAGAAACTCTTTCAGGACAAGTGCGCCGTTGTGTTCCTCGTCGCGAGCAGCGTAAATCAACGTGACCGTTTCCTCTTTCTCCTTTTGTTTCAGCAGATGAATGGCGTCTTTCTGCTCCTTAAGCTCTTTCCGGTAACGCTCCTGGAATTGCTCCCATCGAACCGGGTCATGACCAAACCACTTGCGCAGTTCGGGGCTCGGAGCCACGTCTTTCAACCACAAATCCAGAGCGGCACGTTCCTTTGTCAGTCCGCGCGGCCACAATCGTTCCACCAGTATACGAAGTCCGTCTTCCGGAGAAGGGTCTTCATAGGCACGTTTGAGTTTGAACATGGCGACGCTCCTTCTCGAGTGACTCACCCCACATCTGGAAGCATGGAATGGAACACGTCACTCCGACCTGAACTACGCATTCAATCGAGAAAGCTGCTTGTTGCGAGGCGAAACGCGGTCTCTGCAGCGAGTCGCCTTTCATCAGTCGAGACCGCGCGCTGCACGGGCCAGAGCAATTTGCTCTAATTGAAGTTGGCATTGTCAACTGCGGAGCTCTGATCTTCGGCCCCAGCAGCTGGTTTCTCGGCTCCTTCTTCCGGTGTGAATTCCGGCAGGATGGGGCGCCGTTCCGGATACAGATGATACAACGGATAGTCTGACCCAATTTCCCTTAAGGCAATCACTGTCCCGTCCGTGCTGGTCAGGAAGATACGATCTGTCCGGTCGTTAGAAGCATGAATGGGAAAGTTCCGCATGTTGATGATTCCGATCCGTCGTCCGGTCTCTCGGTCCAGTACCAGTAGATTTTTACTTTCATCGCGGGCGTAGACACGGGATTCGCTGGCGGCCACAAAAGAAGTGGCCACGGGTTGTCGCCACTGTTGAATTCCTCCGGTCGTGGCCAGTGAAATCATTCCATCGCGATGCGGCACGATATAGACGGATGCTCCGACCACACGGGGTTGCTGGTGAATGGGTGTGCCACCAGCAAATGTCCAGAGGACACGACCCGATTCAACATCCATACAGAGCATGCGGGCATTTCGATCCGCGACAAACAACCGGTCTTTCGAGAATCCGAGAGGGGTATGGATTTCATTCCCGGATTCAAGTTGGTATTTCAATTCCTTGTTCGCCCCTTTCAATGAATACACGATACCACGACGGGAGGCGAACACAACATTATTTCCCACGCTGATGGGAGGCGAAATAATCAGGTCTGGTGTCTGAAAGTTCCACAGCCACGACCGGACCGTCCACTGCGGCAACATCCCACGCCGATATAAACTGCTGACCTGAGCAAGATCATATGCCAGTACACTCCCATCGAGAGTGCCAACAAAAATATACGAGTCATCCATTTCCGGAGAGGTGGACGGATATTCCGACACCACCAGTTCCCACATCTTTTTCCCGGTCGATTTTCGCAGGGCATACAGATGCAGACCAATTGTAATCAGCACGTCCTGTTCACTGGTGGTGACCGGGTAAGATTGTTGTTCCGGAACACCGATCAGTTGGCTCCAGAGTTTTTTGCCCTGTTCCGCATGAAAACTGCTGACGATTCCCGTGGTTGACTGCACGAAGACATTTTGCTCGTCCGCGACAAAAAATTCGACCTTGTCCTGCTTGGGATTCACGCTGGCTTGAGCCCACCAGCTCATCGTCAGCCCCAATCGGTTGAGTTCTGCTTCATCGGGAAGAAACGAGCGCGGCCTCAACTGCGCGTGTGCCTGTGCACAAATCAGGACGGCAAGAGAAGCAGAAATGAGTCGAATCATCGACAGCATGGCAAAATCCTGGACATGACATCTTTTCAGGGCTGCGAACAAAACCCCTTCGAACGTTGAGATTCCCTTTCCGCAAGCGGATCGGGACCGGCTTTGTCAAAGGTCCTTTGAGCCGCGAACAAAACTTCCCCGGCCAGGAAGATTTTCATTCCACGAGCAAGTTCGTCGCACGTTGTGTTAGGGGGATCTTAGTAGTCTATCAGATCGACGTCTGCCACCCTTGGCAAGCATGTCCGATTCCACTTGCGCCTCGCTCTGATCATCTTTCTGGAATTTGATACATACAACCCAACCTCGACAGGATCGTTTTTCTGGAAAAACCGGTGCAATCGATAAGAGCCGCGTTCCCCGAACAGGATCGAACCCACTCACGGAGCCCTTGCTGGTCATTGTTCACCATGTCGCTGCTCGTGAGTCGCAGACTCCCGTACCACGATAAAACAGACCTCCGTAAAATCTGTGAAGAACTGCTCCATGACTTCATCCTCCGTAATTATCGTGGTATGATGGCCGGACGTTCGAACTTTGCCGCCTTGAAAACTGATGGAGCCCTCATGGCTGGTCTGAATTCAACTCTGGTCCCGCAACAAAACAGTGCCCTGTCCCGTTGCTGCCGATTCGTTCTCGCCGGAACGGCGCTGTCTTTTGTGTTGACGACGACAACGCATGCGGAAGACTGGCCGACATTCCGAGGAGCACATCGTTCTGCCGTTTCCAGCGACACTGGACTGCTGGAAAGCTGGCCGGAAGGGGGGCCGCCACTCGTCTGGAAAGGGAGTGGGGCCGGTCGTGGTTATGCTGAACTGGCCGTTGCGAATGGCCGGATTTTCACGCTGGGAGATGGTCCCTCAACGGCCGACGATCGGGATGAATATCTCACCTGTTTTGATCAGAAAACCGGCAAGCAGTTGTGGAAAGCTCGCACAGGCGCCCCCTGGACGGAAGGAAAACCCGACTGGCAAAGTGCCCGCTCCACTCCCAGTATCGACAAGGATCTGGTTTTTGTACTGACGCCGCAGGGAGAACTGGTCTGCTGTCAGACGGAAGATGGCGCGGAAGTCTGGCGGAAAAACTTCAAAAAGACATTTGGAGGAGTGAAGGCCGACAGTTGGGGCTATAGCGAATCTGTTCTGGTGGATGGAGACCGGGTGATCTGTACTCCCGGAGGCAAGAAAAGCACCATGGTCGCCCTGAATAGAACCAATGGTGATGTGATCTGGACCTGCACCCGGCCAGAGGACATCGGGGCGGGACATTCTTCCATCGTGATCTCTGAAATCGGTGGCACGAAAGTCTATGTGCAATCCACTGGCAGCGGCCCCCTGGGAGTGCGGGCCAGCGATGGAGAATTACTCTGGTCCTATCCCATCGATAAAACAACAGCTGTCATCCCCACTCCCATCGTCCGGGACGATCTGGTTTTCTTTGTGGCCGGTTACAAACGGGGCGGAGCACTTCTCAAGCAGATTCCAGGACCGGATCAGACTGTCCGGATCGAAGAGGTTTATCCACTGAAAGTCAAGCTGGCCAATAAACATGGCGGAGTTGTACTGGTAGGAGATTATCTGTACGGCGATTCGGATGACGCAGGCATTCCGTATTGTGCCAGCCTGATGACCGGTGAAATCCAATGGGCCGACCGTGGCTCAGGACGCGGTTCCGCCTGCGTGGCGGCTGCCGATGGTCACCTGTATTTCCTGTTCGCGAACGGCAAGATGTGTCTCGTGAAAGCCAGCCCGGAAAAGTATGAAGAAGTCAGCTCATTTCAGGTTCCAGACAGCGGCGACCGCCCCAGCTGGTCTCATCCTGTGATCGTTGACGGAAAACTGTATTTGCGTGAACAGGACACGATTCTCTGCTACGACCTGCGCCAGGAAAGTCGGAAGCAGGCCCGAGTTCAATAAGAATCCCTGACAAAACCCGCGATGAACTTGTTCACGAAAAGCCCCTCTCTCGTCTCCGGAAGTTTTTTGTTCGCGGCTCTAGTGCCCTGTCAGGGCTTAGTTTTGGGATGCGTCATCGCAAACGTCCTCCGTTGTCGGACTTTGCGTAAGGACCTGTTCCAATGTTTGACATTGACAAAGCATTAGATCACATGACTCCCGTATAGGCCGCCTTCCGTCACGCGGCGAGTTGCGTTTCATCAGTAGAAACGCAAGCTCCGGCCAGGGCAACTTGCTCTAAAAAGGCATTCGATGATTCGCAAAATGATCGTGATTTCCGTATCCAGATTGCTGCACTGCCAGATCCTTTCTATAGTCCTGATGATCGCCTGCAGTCCGTTTGCCGGGGCAGGCGAGTTCAATGAAGTGCTTTCCATTGGAGATTCCGCTCCCGCCTGGAAAGATCTGCCGGGCACCGATGGAAAAACACATTCATTTTCCGACTTGAAGGAACAGCCTGTCGTCGTCGTGGTGTTTACTTGTGCCAGCTGTCCCACGGCTGCCGACTACGAGAGCCGAATTCAGGAGTTGGCGAATACGCATGCGGGCCAGGTGGCCGTTGTTGCCATCTGCGTCAATCAGATTGAAGAAGACAAGCTTCCCGCTTTAACACGCAGAACGAAAGAAAAGAAGCTGACATTCCTATATCTGTCGGACCAGTCTCAGAAAATTGCGAAAGACTATGGAGCAGTGTTCACACCTGAGTTTTATGTCCTGGATCGCGATCGCAAAATTGTCTACATGGGAGCCCTGGATGACAGCACCGATGCTGAGAAGGTGACACAGCACTATGTCGAAGAGGCAATTCAGGCAGCTTTGGCGGGAAAGCCGGCCCGGATTCAAGAGGTCATTGCTCGTGGTTGCCGGGTTCGCTATGCCCGCGAGCGTCGACGTCCTTCGTAACGGTCAACGATTCAGAACGAATTCGCTGGAGTTCAGATAGGCCCAGTAGACATCTTTGAGTCCTTCGGCAAGGGCCAGTTGGGGTGGCAGATTCTCTTCCATGACCCGCTGGCGGATCGTGCGTCGTAACAGGTCCCGCAGCTGCAATAACTCTGTATTGCTGGGATATCGAGACAGGGCGGCCAGTGAAAGCTGACGAATGCGATCTGCTTCAGAGACACCGTGCGGAGTAATGACATCCGCCAGTACATGGCCTTCACGTGAGCTGGTCGCCTGCTGCACCAGGTCTCCATTCATCATCATCAGGGCGCGTTGCCAGCTTCCGTCGAACGTGTTTTCTTCTCCGTTTTCCTCCGTATCAACGGCCGAATAGAATTGCCCAAGCCACGCCTCACGCGCCTGCTGAGTCTGGCGATCCAGCAACATCCGCGGCGAGACGCCGGAGGCAATCTGCAGCGAATCGTATAACTGTTCTGCCGACATCGGTTTGACATACATGCGGGAGAATAACGGACGCTCTCCCAGTTCAGGAGAATCGATGCTGCTGGGAGGACTGTTTCGACTTGCCAGATGATAGGCATCGGACAGACAGATCCAGCGAACAAGACGATGGACATCGTAGTCGCTTTGAACAAACGCGGCGGTCAGATCTTCCAGTAATTCCGGATGGCTGACCTGAGTATGCGGCCCCATGTCATCGACAGGATTCGTGAAGCCGCGGCCCATCAATAAAGCCCAGGTCCGATTGACAAATGCCCGGGCCGGTTGCGGACGGGCATCGGCAAACAGCAATTGCGCCAACTGGCTTCGCAAAGGAGGATGGTCATCTTCACTGGGCTGATGGATTTCCACTCCCGCAAATTTGGGATAGGCGACTCGCATCACCCCGCGTAATGTTTCGTAGTATGTCGGTCCGAACTCTTCAGCATCGACCAGCTCGCGCACCGTCCGACTTTTCCCTGATTGAGGATCGGCCTGACGCGTTTCCCGAATACTGGCCTGCTGGAAAAACGCGTTCAACTCCCAGAATCGTTCCTGCCCCCAACGTTTGACAGTGGGATGCTCGTGGCACTGCGTACATTGCAGTTGCTCGCATAAGAAGATTCTTGAAGTGATTGCAGTTGCCGGGACCGCTTCGTTATTCAAATGCGCCAGCAAAAAGTTTGCGGGACCGCTATTTTGCGCAGTTCCGCGAGCAGCCACCAGGTCCGTGACCGTTTCTTTCCACGAGCGACCGGATGAAAATTCTTTTTCGATCCAGGTCCAAAGTTCATCCCGGTCAATATTCCGATCCCGTGATCGTCCCACCAGGAGATTGGTCCAGACGGTGGCCAGACGAGATGAAAATTCCCGACTTGCCAGCAGGGTTTCCACCAATTGTGCGCGCTTCTGTGTATCCTGGCCGGCAAAAAAGACTTCCGCCTCCCGGCTGGTAGGAATTCGACCAGCCAGATCCAGATAGGTCCGTCGCACCCATTCCGCATCACTGGCGCGCGGCGCGGGGATGATTTTTTCCATCTGCCATTGCAGCGCCAGATGGTAGTTAATGCGGTCAACGACGGCTGCATCATCCTCCAGAGAAAATGTCGAAACGGGTGCTTCAGGATTCACCGCCACGACCGACTCTTCCACCCGCCGTCCAGAGAAAGGATGGCTCGCTGTTTCATCACGTTGATGAGAAAGCCGGACATCGGGAACCGGCAAATGTGGATTTGGCAGGCGATCAGGCGATTTTTTCTCGTCCGTCTGCAGTGGATCAACGAGATTCCGGTTTTCAGGGGCGACAGCCAGTTCTGGTGCACGGGGACTGAAGACCACGAAGCCCAGCTTCAGAATCACCAGTACCGCCAGACCCGTCACAATCTCGCGCACACGCCGATAAGAACGAGGATGTGACAGCCAGCGCCCCACACGTTTGCGGATGACACGCTGCTGGCTCGCATGTTTCCGGGTTGTCCCGGACAGGGGGATGACAGAAGCTTTCACGGATTGGGAATCAATCTCCGCACCCAGTCCTGCGGCATCCCAGTACAGCATTCCATGCAGCGAAATGGCTTCCACGTACAGTCTTCGCAAATCTGGATCGTGCAGCACCAGTTCCTCCAGGCGCGCCCGCTCCTTGGGGCCGGCTGTCTCTTCACAGAGCGCCTCCACCAGGGAAAGCAATTCGCGTTTACTGGAGTTGTTCACAATTTTTGTCCCGGAGATTCCTTTTGTCCCAGATCTTCTTCACTGCGAGGTTTCGGCAGCCAATGTGCGGTGGATACATTCTAGCAACGCTTTGCGGATTCGCCCCAGCGACTGATAGACCGAATTGATGGGCCGATCCCGCTTTCTGGCGAGATCTTTTCCATTCACGCCCGGTTGATAGCGCTGCTGAATCAGGTCCCGGTCGCCCGCGTCCAGCTTTCCCAGGCAATGCTGCAAGGCTTCCCGCCGCTGTTCCAACTCTAATGACTGTGTGGTCATTTCCCCCGCGACGGCAGAGAGAAACTCATCGGAAAAGGTCAGCCGGTCACGTCGAAATCGCTGGCGATGCTTCAAAATTTCGTACGTCGCAATCTGCCGGGTCCATCCAGCAAAATTCGTGTTCGGTTCAAACTGGTCCAGCTTTGCCCAGATGACGAGATTTGTTTCCTGTAAAATCTCTTCCGCACTTTGGACATTTCCGGTTTGTGCAAGAATAAACAGATACAAAGACCGCTGAGCGCGCGTAAAGAGCTGCACAAACTCATCTGATGGAGGCTGGCGAGTGGCGAGTTGATCCGCAGAATCCGACACGTTGCATCTTCACCAAAAGCAGGTAACTCTTTTCAGTGTCTCAGACCGTTTTCATGATTTTTGTGCTTCATGATTCTTGCACCGGCGAATCCCCAAAGATGAAAGACACCTCGTCTCGGGCTCGTCCCGGTCAGGCATGTCATGCTGATGCATTCGTTGAGCCGTGCACCCATGGCCCACGGCTCAACGAAGACATTTTCCGCCCGCTTCCAGAACTTGTTTGTTCAAGTCCAACAGATTTGACTCCATTTCAGGGACATTGCCTTGCCTTGAACTCACTGGAAAGACAAAAACAAATCGCCCTCGCTTGAAACCAAAATAGTAAGTCTGCCTGGACGGAGGATGATGGCCGCATGCCATGTCGTGGCACGCGGGCCATCCATCCGGAAATCCAATTTAGAACACATTCATGCCACATCGATCGTGTTCTGCCACGCGGCGAGTTGCCTTTCATCAGTCGAAACGCGAGCTGCGCGGGCTCAGGCCAGAGCAGTTTGCTTTAGCTGATCAGACCTTTAATGGGTTGACCTCCACCAGCCAGTGCGATTGGACGCCCGTTCTTCGAGGTGTGAACCGTGTTAAGGGGAATCCTCAAGGCATGGGCCACCGTTGCCCAGACATCGCCGGGGAGATAGCTTTCGCTGATGATGCGGATGCCGTCTTCATCCGTGGCGCCAATCGCCTGACCTCCCTTGAGTCCACCTCCACCCACCAGCAATGACCAGCTTGTCGCCCAGTGATCACGGCCAACATTCTGATTGATGCGGGGAGTACGACCGAATTCACCCATACACACGATCGTCACGTCGTTCAACATGCCTCGCTGATCCAGGTCACGAGTCAGCCCGGCAATACCTGTATCCAGCCGTGGCAGATTGGTGTTTTCCAATGTGGTAAAGACATCGTTGTGCAGGTCCCAGCCACCCGGGAACTGAACTTCAATGAAGGGAACTCCCTGCTCCACCAGACGACGGGCCATCAACAGTGAATTGCCAAAGTCGTGATTCCCATACATCTGCTTGGTTTCCGGAGTTTCATCCTTGATATCAAAGGCCTTCATCTGAGGCGAAGTCATCAGGTTGACCGCCTTTTCATAAACTTCTTTATGAGCCTGACCGGCATCGCCCCGATCAGACTTGATGAAGTTGCTTTCAATGGCTCCCAGCATGGAAAGACGCTGATTGAGACGCTGGGCATCCACAGAGCCACTGTTGGCATTCTGAATCTTGCCTTGACGGTCGACGACAAACGGGGCATGAGCCATGCCCAGGAACCCTGGACTCATGCTGCCCCCACCAATCGAAACGAAAGCTGGAATCTGCAGATCCTTACGCTTGGATCCGACTTCATAGCTCACGACGGAGCCAAATGTCGGATGCACAACGGTGGGGTTGGGAACCCAGGCACTGTGCATATAGTACGATCCACGTGCATGATCAGCTTCCCGGGTACTCATCGAGCGGACCACCGAGAGTTTATCCATCACCTTGGCGATTTCCGGCAGATGCTCAGAAATCTGCAAATCCCCTTTGGTGCTGATGGGCTTGAATTCTCCGCCATTCTTGGAATGTGGTTTCAGGTCCCACATGTCAATTGTCGGAGCCCCTCCTCCCAGCCAGATCAGAATGCACGCCTTCTGGTTTCCCTTAACTTCCGCTGCATTGGCTTGCAGATGAGACAGAAACTGAGTCGCCCCCATTGCTGTGGCACTGCCGAGCGCCATGTGGCTGAGGAAATGTCGCCGAGACATGCTGTTTGAGAAGGAATTCAACATGGGATGCTCATTTCTTTTTTGAGATTTGTGAATCGGGGTCGGCATGAAGCATTGGAGGCACAGCTTCCCCGACTCAGGATTTCGATAGTTGTTGAGCTTTGAGCAAGTTGCCTCGCCAAGGCTCGCGGTGAAAGTGTTTAACTGTTTGTTACTGAAACCTGCGTGATCGTCTTCTGCCCACACGGTGTGAACGCGTTTTGTTTAGTGACTCATAATAATTAGTGGTTCACAATAAATTCGTTCGAGTTTAACAGAGCCCAGTACAGATCCTGGTAGGCCTGCAATGGATCGCCTCCAGCTTTCATTAATTTGGTAAGCTGAGAAACTTCCGCTCGAGATGGAGTACGCCCCAACGAGGCAACATAAAGTGCTTCAATACGGGCAGCATCATTGCGAAACTTTGGACTTGAGAGCACAGCATGCACATAGCTCCCCTTTTCCACGCTGATGGCTTTCTGGACCAGTCCTCCATTCATCATCAGTAACGCCTGGGGAATACTGCCGCTAAACAGTGTGGGTTCGTCATCTTCATTCCCACCGAAGATGCGCATAAAGTCGACCATCCATTTTTCCCGCTGGGCTTCGGCGGCTTCAAATCCTTTTCCGCCGGCACGGTCCGCATTCGTTGCAATCAGCAGAGAATCATACAGCTGCTCTGCCTGCATGGTCTTGACATACATATGGCTGAACAGAGGAACTTCGCCGGCGGCGGGATTGTCGAACTTGTTCTTGGAATTGAACTGACTCGTCAGATTGTAAGCCTTGGTATTACAAATCCAGCGGGCCAGCTGCTTCAGATCGTATTTATGTGCGACAAATTCACTGGTCAGTAGCGTCACGACTTCAGGATGACTTTCCGGATTGTGCGGACCCATATCGTCCACAGGACGAGTGAACCCATAGCCCATGAAGTGCCCCCACATCCGATTAACGATCGCCCGGGCCACCTGATTGGTTTCGTCATCTTTGCACATCAGCCGCCCCAGTTCCTGTCGGCGATCTGCAGCGTTGTGATCAATTTCTGTTCCAAGATAAGCTGGATAAGCCACCTGCATCAGGCCAGCGCGGTTTTCGAAATACACCGGTCCCGAAAAATCGCGATAGGCCAGCTCAGAATAGTCATCATCCATCTGGCCGGTTTTAGGATTGTACTTATCATGGTCGACACGCCGGGCCTGCCGCAGAAAGCTGTTAAACTCCCAGAATTGATTTTGCTTCCACTCGTTGAACGGGTGATTATGACATTGCGTACACTGAACCTGCTGACCCAGAAAAATTCGGGTGAGATTCGCAGTCGCTTCGACATGATATTCTTCACTTCCCACATTGCCCGTTAACTGGGAAAGTAGAAAGTTCACAGCTCCGTTTTCTTCGTAATGACCTTCTGCTGTTACCAGGTCGTAAACAATATCATTCCAAGGCCGGTTTTTGGTGAATGCTTCTCTGAGAAATTTCTGCATTCCCACCCGACTGGTGCGATCCGGAGCATTCCGCCCAATCAGGGTGTTTGTCCAGATTTCCGTGAAATTTCGAACATAATCGGGATGCCCCAGCAACTGCTCAACAAGCTTGGAACGCTTGTCCAAATCAGTACTGGTAATAAAAGCCTGAGCTTCATCTGCTGGAGGAATATGTCCCACCAGATCCAGATAGACCCGGCGAACCCATTCTTCATCAGAAGCGATGGAACTGGGGGTCACTTCGTTATCAACCCAGCCCTGTGTGATCAAACCGTCAACCTGACCAACAACACGGTCTGAAATTCCGGTACTGAAGTCGTCAACACTTTTTTCTGCAGCTTGAACAGCGGGAACAAGCTGTAAATTCAATCGTCCCCAAGATCCAACAGCCAGACAACCCGCCGTCAGGCAAATTGCAACTCCCCAGATCCTAGTCCGGTTCTTCAAGATGTGCCGCTCTGTCAGACTGTTCCACTCGAACATGAATTTTACTCCCAAAGGCCGGTTTGGTAGAGACTTCCACCAAACAAGCATGCCATTAACAGAATACCGCAGCTGTCAGAAAACAGTTCGTCGGAAATTTCACTTCGTCGATCTTTTTACCAGTTTCGAGAGAAGCCTTCCCGCATCAGGGGCTCGATGACAGCGCGGGAATGCCATATACATCATTTCAAAACCCCATTTACATTCAGACTTTACGTCAACAACGCCCTGCTTTTTGAAAGTCAAGGACGCATCACGGCAACATTTCTGATGCTGTCAGCTCTCCACCCGAGAAATAAAACGTGCATTTGGCGGAATTTCCACTTTGAATCACGAATCCCTTCAATTTTTGCCCCTCAATTCGAATTGTCAACGTTTCACCGGAGGAGCGGCAAGAATGATAAACTCCATGATCCCATCTCGTGACATTGCCTCTCCCCTGCGAAACAGGACCTTCGTAATCCAGATAAAACAGGCGATGTGGGTTAACTTGCTCTGCTGAAATCATGCTGTCCGCAACGGGTTCTTTCAGCAATCTCCATGTCCGCAAAAAGTCCCCTTCTTCCAGCATGAAATCCCAGTGAAGTTCCGGCCAATCATGGATCAATACGACAAATCGCGGCATTGCAAGTGATTTTTATTCGAGCAAGTTGCTCTGGTCTGAGCCCGCGCAGCGCGTGTTTTGACTGGTAAAACGCAACTTGCCGCGCGGCGGAACGTGGTCGATGCGGGGTGAATGCGATCGAGTGCCCTGTCAGGGCTTGGATTTGCGGTGTGACATCACGAAACATCCTCCGCTGTCGGATTTTGCGTTAAGACCTATCCAAATCTCTAAAGCGGACAAGGCACTCGTGGTTTACGCAATTGAGGCCCGATATCATTCATCGGGCCTCAATTGATTCATCCTCTCACATCAAATGTCCGCCGCTGCCGGACTTTTCCATCAGGCTTCTCCCGATTTCGATGTCGACAAGGCAACAGTTGCAAATACGCCGGGAAATCAGACCTGTACGTCGATTTCGTAACCTTTTCGCTGTTCACGCTGCTGCATGGCGCGGCCTCGCAGGCTATTGGTGACCTGTTCCGATTTCGGGTCCCATTCCAGTTTCTGGTCGAGTCGAATGGCGATATTGGCCAGGTGGCAGGTGGTCATGGCTTTGTGGTGTGTCCAGACATCCGAGACCGGTTTCTGCCGGGTTTTAATGCAATTGACGAAGTTTTCCTGGTGGTTGGCTGGAATTGGGCCGCCATATACCTTTTCCAGTGCATCTTCCGGTAACGGATTGTTTTTCAGCTCTTCCACCGGAGCCCCCTTGATGGCCCCCCGGGAGACATGGAAGCGACCTTCCGTCCCTTCGAACAGGATTCCGTTCTTATCTGGTGATTCGCTGACAATGTGCATTTCCACGCCATTTTCGAAGACCACTTTGACGTCGAAAGAGTTGGCCACATTATAGCGGTCTGCTTCAGTCGGATTTCCATCTTCAAATGGCACAGCATGTTTTGCGAACACCGGTTCGACACTCACCGGTCCTTGTCCCGGGCCGTTCTGCTCGATGGCCCATTGGGCGATATCGACATGATGAGCCCCCCAGTCGGTCATCTTTCCGCCTGAATACTCGTACCACCAGCGAAATTCATAATGGCAACGACTCAGCCCCCAGCGGGAACCATTGTCTTTGTAGCGGAAATCGACCAAAGGGGCCTGTCCCAGCCATTTCTCCCAGTTCAAACCCTCGGGGACAGAGGCGACCGGAATGGGACCGCTATCACCCACCCCACCGATGTCACAAGTCATTTTTTTGACCTGACCGATCCGTCCAGCACGAACTAGAGCGATTGCCTGCAGGAATCGCTGGCTCATTTCGCTCCTTTGCTGAGTGCCGACCTGAAAGACCGCCCCGGTTTGCTCCAGAACCTTGATAATCTGCTTTCCTTCGTGAATTGTCAGGGTGAGTGGTTTTTCGCAGTAGACATCTTTGCCAGCCTGCATGGCTTCAATGGCAATCTTGGAGTGCCAGTGATCCGGAGTCACAATCACGATTGTGTTAATGTCTTTACGATCGAGGACTTTGCGATAATCTTCAGAGAGTTCGATCTGGGGTGTTTTCCCCATTTTTCGCTGGTCGTCCTGCACCCGCTTGTGGGCTTCCTGCAGATGATGCTGATCGACATCGCACAGGGCGACAACGTCGCCATAATTCTTCATCCGTGAATAAGGGTCCTGCTTCCAGCGATCCCCGGTCCCAATACAGCCGATGGTGAGTCGTTCGTTTGGGCTGCGAGCAGCTTCTTCCGCCAGCGAGCGCCCGGTGCTGAACCAGTAGGGCATGGCAACCCCGGCGGCAGCCAGCGTGGAGGTTTTCAGAAAGTCGCGACGTGAATTCAGTTGTGGCATCTTCAAATTCTCCCGGCAGGCTTAATACAGAGGTAAATGTAATACAGCACTTCCAAGTTCGATCGGGCTGCGACAATGGAAAAAGAGGATAGGGAAAAGCATCTCGTCGAGTCTTTCCTCTATTCTCTTTCTCCCTTCTCTTTACGCCACTTTGGATCAAGCTTCCAAACTTGGAAGTACTGTAATACTTTGGGCCAATCGTCGTGAATACTCTGCTCCAATAATCGTGCACCATGATATGTGGACAGATGCGTGAACAGTGGAACACAGTGGAACAGGGGTTGACAAAATGTTTTGCAGAAGCAGTGTAGCCAATTTCCGGAAGATATGAAATTACAGCCATCCGTCCGAGGGCTTTCGCATGTTTCGAAATAGGCAAATCCCGGGAGCGAAGCTCCTGCTGAGCCGCATCAAAGATTGTGCGTTCCCGGGTTTGCGGCTTTCCCATACCATATTTTTATAAAGTGAAAGCCCCCACCCGCCTCGTTCTACAGAGTGCAGGAGCAGATTTCGGTACGAGGAGACGAAGTCAGAGAATTCTCGGTGTTCAACTTTGTTTTCGCGTCAGGCGACGAGCTAATTTATTGATCAGATCGGTACATTCATTACGGGCCGCAGCCAGTCCTTTCGCGTTGATGTCCCCGCCACGGCAGTATTCCAGCACCACTTGTTCGGCTGCCATCAATTCAGCACAGGCATCGGGAATTTCATGAGCAATGGTGAGCGGGATGGTTGTGACCCCATTGCAATCGCCATGCAGCAATATGCCGGGCTCGATTATGATGCCTCCCACGCTGACAGGTACGTTGATCTGTGGAATATGACAATAGCCGTGTGAACAAATCGACCCGTTTGTAAAGACGGGAAAATCGAGGACTCGAACCTGATCCAGATCCCGTCCGGCACCAGACGTGATCAATCCTGCAGAGCCAAATGACTTGTACATCGTACACATGACTTCTCCAAATGTGGCTGCCGCAGTCGGTTCGTCAAGGTCTTGAAAGACCATGACCGGTGCGCCGGGATGTTCTGCGAAGAGTTCAATCTGTTCGATCAGTCCGCGATAGCTTCCCCCCTGAGAAGGTGGGGCGCAGCTTCGAAAGGTCGACGTCAAGGCGAAGCCCACCATTGGTGGTAACGCGGGAAAGCACGAGCGAATCGATCCATTCATATATCCGGTATTGCGCGGACGAATGTCAAATAATTCAATGACATTGCAGATCGTGGGAGTGTCATAGCGGGCAAGTTCCGCCAGTGTCGTGGTGTTCATCGAAGTGTGCCCCTGATCAGGAAAAAGTTCGTTTGGCAAATGTCGAAAACGTGAGCGGATTAGAGCGCATTCACTCCGCATTGTCCGATTTATCGTTTCGCTGTCGTCTGCAGCGAAACGATGAATCGTTGGTTCTCTCTGCGAGTGTCCACGGGTACGACGGACAATACGGAAGTAATGCGATTTAAACCGTAAGGTCCAACCTGGAGGATAGCAGAATTCACGGTCTGCGAGACCTGGCCCTGTGAGATCTCGCTTTCAGAATTTGAAATGACCGGATGATAATGATACGGTCATCCACAGTGATACGGTCACCCACTGTGATACGGTCACCCACTGAGTCGGCCCCCGGTTCGCCTGTCTCCTCTGCCCCCCGGTCTCCTCAGCACGATCCGGCACCCATGAAGAAACCAACCCATGAAGAAACCAACGGTTTTGATCGTGGTCGGAGCACATCATTCATGTCTGACTGGAATACCGGGATTTCCATTTTTGATGGTTGATCTCGCGGAAATGAATCAGAGAATGGTGGGATGAAGACCTTGTTTCGATGGAAGTTCGAGTGTAGAGCAAGCCGCTCAGGCTCGCGCAGCGGGCGTTTCGACTGGTGAAACGCAACTCTCTGCGTGGTGGAACGCAGTCGATGCGGCGTGAAGACGCTCTGCCCTGGTCTGTACGGTCGTTGCCGTGCTCGTGGCAGGTTTTCGCATGCTGCAATCCAAGAAATCCAAGAATGGCGAAACAATGTGAATGAATCTCTGAAATGAATCTTTGAATTGTTCAGAATTTTGAGCGGAACTCTCACCGAGCGGCAACGCTTCTTGTGACATGTCAACAGATCCTCCCTCATCTTCGTCGGAAGGAGCGGTCCTGGAGTCTTACGATTGGCTCGCGGGATTGAAGCGGAACGAGCCGTGGTTACGGCGCGTGCTGTTTAATCGTGTCGGCGATAAAGACGTGGTGGATGATCTGATGCAGGAGATTGGCCTGGCAATCAGTCGTCCGGAATTGCGGCCCCGCGAAGCTGGTCGGCTGGGGGCGTGGCTGTATCAGGTGGCAATTCGTCAGGCTTACATGTATCGCCGCAAAATGGGACGTTTACGGCGGCATGTAGATCCAACGCCAATTGAAGCCGGCGAAGTCCCTGGAGATTCTGCCGAGAACCCGTTGCACTGGCTGATGGGACGAGAACATCGTCAGGCGGTCCGGCAGGCATTGCAGGGGTTGAAAGACATTGATCGCGAAATCTTAATGTTAAAGTATTCCGAGAACTGGACATATCAACAGCTTGCCGACCATCTCGGCGTGACTGTCCATACGATTGAACATCGGTTGTTGAAAGCAAAAAAGCAGCTCAGGCTGCTGCTGAAACAAGCCCATGTGGAAGTGCTTCCATGAAATACATGATTGATGAACTTGAATTACAGCGTTGCGTGGATGGGGAATTGACGGACCATGAACGGTCCGAATTGCTGACCCGTCTGCATCAGCAAGGTTCGGCGGAAAGCTGGAAAAATCTGGCACTCTCTTTTATGGAACATCAGGTGTTTTCCAAGGTTTTTGCTGAAGATGCGGGGGACGATGAACTGAAATCGTTTCAGCTGGCTCGTCCTGCTCCGTCCGTTTCAGAGGTTCCTCGACAATCGCGGACCGCGCCTCATTGGATGCATCGACAAGTCCGCCCCTGGTTTTCGATCGCGGCTTCGTTGCTGGTGGGAATGATTGTCGGCGTGGGGGGGCATTTCATGATGGATGCCAATAACGATTCTGAGCAGAACCTGACAACCCTCGATCCGAATTTGCCGCAGCAACTGATGACCACGGAATCCTGGTTGCCAGACAGCCCTGCCGGCCTGACACGACATCTTCCCCCTGCACATTCCCCGGTCATGAATGTGCATCTCACCGGCATGGGGAACCAGCCCGGACGATCCGTCGCGGTTCCTGTTTATTCTCCCGAACAATGGCAATCCATTCAGAATCAGCAGAGACAATCCAGAGATGCGACAACCGTTCCTGAAAGCGTGCTGCAATCTCTGGAATCGCAAGGAATGACGGTCGATCATCAACGGCACTGGTATCGGGCGCGGCTGAATGACGGGCGGGAGATTCTGATTCCGACAGAAACCATGCGTGTCCGGCATTCCATTCAGTGATTCTCTGCCGAGGCTGGTCATGCCTCGTGCGTTGTCAATGTTAAAAACTGGAGTAGGTCTTAACGCAAAGTCCGACAACGGAGGACGTTTCGCGATGACGCACCCCGCAACCAAGCCCTGACAGGGCACTCGGCCACTTTTCATTCACTCACTGCGACTTGTTCCTGAGGAACTCACTTCCCGGGAACAAAAGCGTAACCCGGAGAAGTTCCTGCAATGTCTCGTGACCATTCAATCTCAAGATCATTCCGAAACTGGACCTTGGCAGGATTACTGTGTGGGGCTGGCGTATATGGAACATGGGCAGGATTGGCGCCTGGTGCCGACCCTTCGGAAACTCTGCCCGCTCCTTCCAAAAACGAAACCAATGAAGCTTCGCCAGCAGGATCTCTCCCCCAGAAGTCTGGTGGATTTGGGTCAGGGGTACCAGACGTGGAAACGATCCTGGAACGGGACCCTGTCACCGGCGACATGCACATGTTTCTGATTGGGCCAGATGGGATGAAGCAATTGCTGCAGGTTTTTTCGGTTCGTGGAGGCAGGCTGGGACAACCCCTGACAGCCACCGATGCAGATTACCTGCAGGCACTGAATTCCTTTGCGGCTGGGGAGCGATATCTTATCGGAGTGGAATTAAAAACGATCCCAGCCGGTCTGCATCAGCGTCTGGGCATTGCAGAGAACAGTGGTCTGATTGTCGCGGAGTTGATGCCCGGGAAACCGGCGGCCCAGGCCGGCGTGCAGAAACATGATCTGCTGTTGAAAATCAATGGTCAACCGGTCAGTCAACCGGGCGAAGTGGTCCGCAAGATTAATGCAGCACATGGTCAGCCACTCACGTTGACCCTGGTCAGGGATGCTGCTCCTTTCGAACTCCAGGTCACCCCCATCGAAGCCACGCCGCAGGACTTCTCCACGGGAGCAGCTCTGCCCGCTCCCGCAACAAAATTGCCCCCCGGTTTTCTGCCCCCGGGAGTACAGATCGTCGGTCCGGGAATGATCGTTCCTTCACCCCAGACCCCGGAAATTCAGCAGCTTCACACAGACCTCACCGCCCTGCAAAAGCAGGTAGAAGCCTTGTGCGATGAAGTCCGGGAATTGCAACAGCAGCTCAAACATAAATAAATCTGAACTGGAAGGGTCCGCCTCGGCAGAAGCCCCGTCCTTTCGAACTTCAACGGGTTAGAACAAGTTGCTCTGGTCGGAAAAAGTATCAACCATTCTCTTCCCTCTAAACTTTTTCCGGAGAACTGAAGCAATACATCTGAATCGTATGCAGAAGTAGTGACCGGCTGACCGGCTTTGATAAATAATCGGTGCATCCAACCGCCAGACAGCGTTCCCGATCTCCGGCCATCGCTCCGGCCGTCAGGGCAATGACAGGCAGATCCAGCCCCAGGTGACGTAATCGTTCGGTGGCATCGTACCCATTCATCAGTGGCATCTGCATGTCCATGAGTACCAACTTGAACGGGCGGGTTGCCTGTGCCTGCACAATGGCCTCTACCGCTTCTGCACCATTGTTCACGACAACAACTTCGTCGACAATCGGGCTTAAGATTCTCTTCAGCATATACTGAATGGCCACGGTGTCTTCGGCAATCAGAATGCGTGCGGGGATGACGACGTCCATGGATGCGTGAGATTCCTTCAAGACCCGCCGCTGGTTCAATTCTTCCAACGTGAGAAGTTCTTCGCTGTCGACAGGCAAGGTCAGGGTGAATGTGCTGCCGCGATCGACTTCGCTGACGACTGTCAGTTCCCCATTCAACATACAGGCCAGTCGCTGACAGATTGTGAGTCCCAAACCGGTCCCCCCTGCCCGGCGCACGATGGGGCCGTCCACCTGAGTAAATGCTTCGAAAATGGCATCCAGATGGTTCTTGGGAATTCCGATTCCGGTATCCTGAACCGAGATTGCCAGCTTCGCCTCAGGCTCGGTGCGATCGCAACGGACCCAGATTTCGACTTTTCCAACATTCGTAAACTTGATGGCATTGCTGGTGAGATTCAACAGGATTTGCCGAAACCGTAATTGGTCTGTGAGAATATTTTCTGGAAGGATGGAGTCGAATTTCGTAACCAGTTTCAGACCTTTATCATTGGCCTGCTGTTCCATCAGAGAGCAGACGTCGCCGACGACTGAAAGCACGGAACAGGGCTCTCGGTGAATTTCCAGTTTCCCCGCTTCGATTTTGGAAAGGTCCAGAATATCGTTGAGAATACCGGTGAGCAGTTGTCCTTGTGAACGAATTGTCTTGGCTGTGTCCAGCGGTTCTTCGCCTTCCAGATCACGGCACAAACTGTCAGCACATCCCAGGATGGCGGTGAGCGGGGTGCGAATTTCATGGCTCATATTGGCCAGGAACTCGCTTTTGGCTCGACTGGCCGTCTCGGCCGCCAGTTGCGCTTCGCGCAGCCGTCGCTCATTTTCCACACTCTGCGTGACATCCGTCTGTACGCCAATGTAGTGCACGACGACACCTTCATCATTTTCGACAGGTGAAATCTGCAGGCTATTCCAGAAGGGAGTGCCATCCCGACGGTAATTCAGAATGGTCACCTGACATTTCTGGCGAAGCTGAATGGCATCACGCAGACGCTGCCGAGTGACAGGATCTGTCCCCGGTCCTTGTAGAAAGCTGCAATTCTTTCCGATGACTTCCGAGGCCCGGTATCCGGTCAGCTTTTCAAAAGCGGGATTCACATAAATGATGGGTTGCGATGCGGAACGAGTATCAGTGATCAGAATTCCATTCGTGGCAAATTCGATGGCCCGCGTGCGGACCCGCATGGCATCCTGCTCGGCCATTTGATCGGTGATATCGCAACAGACTCCCACCAGCCTTTCCGAGGCGTGGTGACCATTCAGAGGCACTGCCCCGCGATGTTGTAACCAGCGATACCCACGTCCCGGCACATACAGCCGAAACGTGTAATTATAAGGACGACCAGTTTCAATTGCGTTTTTCAAGGCGCGATTCAGGCTGTCCCGGTCATCGCGATGGACTCGTTCCAGGAATTGCTCCATCCGGATTGTTCCGGCTTTCACCCCCATGCCGGTCAGTTGCATTTGAGACTGGTCCAGCCAGGCCAGGTTGCTTTTCAGGCTCCAACTCCAGGTTCCCAGGCGTGCAGCCTGAAGTGATTGCCGAAGTGATTCTTCACTTTCACGAATCCGATGATTCACCATCCGCAATTCTGCAATGCGAGATTTGCTGTCACCATCATCACCCTTTTGCTCCGGCGGCATCACCTGAGACATGCCAGGGAATCGGAGCATGATGGGCAACACGGAAAGTAATCCCAGCACAGTGGCCCAGGAGGCCATGGCGGTCAAGAATTTCACCACCCCGGAAAGACGATAGATCGGCCACCAGAAAATAATGGCATCCAGCAAATGCACTGTTCCACAGGCAAACAGGAATGTAGCCAGCAACCACCACAGTCGGGGGACGGGAACGTCGGGCCGCTTCCGCAGAAAACCAATCGTGATGAGGGGGATGGCTGTATAGGCGCCGAAAATGGCCAGGTCTGAGATGATATGAACCCAACCCCAGATCGGCTCGCTTGTCCAGGCTGGACCACAGTCCCATCGAGCAGGATAGCCAGACGTATCAAAGATGCTGAGCCAGTTCCACATTCTCGCAACCGTTCTTCATCACTTGGAGAGCAGTTGTGTTCCGTCGAAGAATTCTAAACTGCTGACAAGCCACTTTCATCCCGGTCCAGGCCGCGCTCTACGAAAACACTTCATCCCTCAGTCGAAACATACGAGACACCAGCCCCGGCAGGGGCAAATGCTCCCGTTGACGACAAGCGGAAAAACACAATTGTCGGGTCAATTCAGCAACCAGAAAGTATACTGCCTTGATCAGCATCCGCATAGACACGGAAAGACCGTAGCAATGCCTTCGTCTATTACAGACCAGATGAAGTCGCGGGAGGGCGAAGCTCCTGCTGAGTCGCGAGCAGGTGGCGGCTGATCGGGGGTTGTCGAATGTCGCTGTCCGGTCGGATCGGACGGGGACTGCAAGCATGTGGTCGCACTGTTGCTCACCTGGCTGCGCACTCCGGATGTGTTCCGGAGTGCGCCCCATTTGAGGAACGGCTTTTCGACCACAGTTTTGATGGCTGTCCCATGGCTGCCCCTTTACAGCCTGGATACACGGACAGGCGAGTGCCCTGTCAAGGCTTGGATTTGGGGCGCGTCATCACGAAACATCCTCTGTTGTCGGACTTTGCGTTGAGACGAACCCCAATTTTATAGAGAAGACGAGGCACTAAATACGGGATGAATGCACTCCAGCCGCTGTCGTTCTGAAAAGTTGCTTAATGCCCGGAAATACAGAAATACATCCGGACAAGAAAAAGGCTTTTAGTAGCTGAACTGGCGTTCGAGGTTCTCGGCGCAGGAGACGCAGTGTCGTGCATAGGGGATATGTTTGAGTCTCATCTTGGGAATCCAGCACTTTGAAGGGGGCCGGCCCATTTCGACGCAACTTTCACAGACGCCGTATGTTCCTGCCTCGACCCTTTTGATCGCACTGCGGATCTCCTTCAGGACTTCCTGATCGCTTTCCATAATGCGGAGGTCAAATTCCTGTTCGTAGGTTTCCGTTCCTAATTCGGCCATATGAGTCGGACTTTTGGATTCTGACGACGAGCCTAGTGCCCCCGAAGTCAACGTCTGAACATCTCCCAGAAGCCGAGACTGCAAGGTCAGCAGCAGATCTCGAAATTGCTCCAGGTCTTTAGTTTTCAGCATGCGCTTTGTTCCGGCTTACGAAGTGAGGACTGGAAACCACAGAACCCGATTATCGCTTCGACTCTCACGAAATACAAGGAATTTGCGGACTTCCCAGCGTTTTCACATTTCCCGTCGAAAAAATCCCGCAAATTCGCCGCATCTCCCGCAGATGGAACAACCTTCGGCGTTTCTATCTTGAATTTTATGCATTTGCATGAACGAATTGGACGAAATATGGCTTGAATTCTTGTTTTCAGTCAGATAAAACAAACGAAATAAACGATTTTCAGACGCTGGATGCTGAAGGAAACACTCATGGTCCAATCCGCTTCCCACCACTCGGTCGCTCGCCGCTCGTCGTCCGCCGCCTCCCGATCACAGCGTATTGAGGCACTTCATCAACTCGATTTGCGGTTCATTCCCTCTTCTGAATTTCGGACACTCACCAGCGAGCGTCTGCAGGCTGAAGCTCCCGATCAGCTCTTTCGGGAAGAAGGACTCGATCCGCTCACAATGGAGGCGCCCCTGCTGACACCGGAAGCAGAGCGATCTTTGTTTCGAGCATGGAATTTTCATAAATACAGTGCTCAGCGGCTCCGTTCAAAACTGAAACCGACCGGCACGGAATCAGCCATCCGGCGGGTGGAACAGCATTGGCGAGATGCTCAACAGGCGCAAGCTCAGATTGTGCAGTCCAATTTGCGGCTGGTCATGGGGCTGGCCCATAAGTATGCCCGCACGCCGGAAGATGTGGACGATCTGATCTCCGAGGGCAACCTGATCCTCATCAATGCCATCGAGAAGTTTGATTACTCCAGAGGTTACCGCTTCAGCACGTACGCCACGCATGCAGTGCAGCGTCACTACTTCAGGCTGTTGCAGAGACGGCAGAAACGGAAGTTGAGGGAAGTGGCGACGACCACCGAGCACCTGGCATCGGTCGCCTCTCCGGAGGAAGAAGAGGCTGCGTTTGACGTCAATATGGCTCAAGAATTCATTCAGCGATTTGATCGTTATCTGACTTCTCGCGAAAAGAAGATTCTCGAACAGCGCTTCGGGTTGCAGGGAGACTCGTCAGCCACCCTCAAAACTGTTGCGGAAACGATCGGCTTGAGCAAAGAGCGCGTGCGACAATTACAGCGATCTGCATTGGACAAGTTGCAGGTTCTGGCCCGCGAACTCCGCCTGCACCCCGATGCCTGTCTGTAATCAGGGAAAAAGTCAGAGGATCGGCACACGAAATTCCCGTTAGACGATTCATCGTTTCGCTGACTGATGACGGCGAAACGATGAATCGCAGGGGGCTTTCTGGGCCAGGACCTGTTCTACAGGACCTGTTCTATTTGTGAGTGACCTGTAGAAAGTCAGGCTTTGGCTTTGGCATAACGCCGGGCCACTTCTTCCCAGTTCACCACGTTCCAGAATGCCGCCACATAGTCCGGACGGCGGTTCTGGTAGTGCAGATAATACGCGTGTTCCCAGACATCCAGTCCGAGAATCGGGGTGCGTCCTTCTGAGAGTGGAGTATCTTGATTGGGAGTGCTTTCCACTTTGAGTTGGCCTTTGTCCACGGTCAGCCAGGCCCATCCGCTCCCAAAACGAGACCCGGCAGCAGCAGCAAAATCGGCCTTGAATTTGTCAAATCCACCCAGCTCGGATTTGATGGCAGCCGCCAGATCACCGGTGGGTTCTCCTCCCCCATTGGGTTTGAGGATGGTCCAGAAGAAGGAATGGTTCCAATGTCCGCCGCCATTGTTGCGAACGGCCGTGCGAATGGCTTCGGGAACTGCTGAGAGATCTTTCATCAGGTCACAGATGGATTTGGCCGCGAGATCCGGATACCCTTCCAGTGCCTTGTTGACATTGGTGATATAAGCCTGATGGTGCTTGGTATGATGGATCTCCATCGTCCGGGCATCAATATGCGGTTCAAGCGCGTTGTAGGCGTATGGAAGTTCCGGCAATGTGTAAGCCATTTTTTCAGCTCCTGTTGCGAAATGAGAATCGAATGTCCCTATCTCCTCATCACGTATGATAGACGTCCCGCGCCACCTCACAACCATTGAACAGATCTTTTGAAAATACAAGAATTCCGGCAGCTCTCCCATGCTGCACCGCAGCCTGCGATTCGAGTAGGTTTCTTGTGATTCCGCTCCGTTGTCGCTCGCTTCACAGTTTTCTAACCGGAAATTGAGATGCGTGAGAGGACTCGTCAGAATGGGAATCGTCCTCGCTGGACGCATCGGCGTCGATGCGACCCAATGAATTTCTGATTTCTTTTTCAGCCATCAAGATGCAGTCCTATGTACGATAAAAATGCTCTCATCACCCTGTTCCGGGAACGTGCGCTCAAGTTTGGCCAATTCACTCTTGCTTCCGGCAAACAGGCTTCGTATTACCTCGACGGTAAACAGATCACCTTGCATTCGCGTGGTTTGAAACTGGTCAGTGAAGGCTTGCTGGACCTCATGACAGAGACGGGAGCAGAGGCTGTGGGGGGCATGTCCATGGGAGCAGATCCCATTGTTGCCGGCGTTCTGGCGGAAGCGGCACTGCGGGACCGCGACCTGATTGGTGTGCTGATTCGCAAAGAGGCCAAAGGGCATGGAACCAATAAATATGTGGAAGGCCCGTTGCAACCCGGCATGAAGGTCGTGATTGTGGAAGATGTGGTCACGACAGGCGGGAGTTCGTTGCTGGCTGTCGATCGGATTCAGGAGTTCGGTTGTGAAGTTGTGCAGGTACTGACAATTATCGATCGCATGGAAGGGGGAGCCCAGAACTTCGCCGCCCGCAACCTTCCTTTTCAATCTCTGCTCACCATTGCAGATTTTGGAATCACACCCCCCGTCCCGGTAACGTCTCCCCATCATTTTTGAAATCGAGCAAGTTGCTCTGCCTGGGCCCGCGCAGCACGCGTTTCGACTGAGAAAAGACGACTCGCCGCTTGGCGGAACGCGGTCGATGCAGGGTAAATGCGATCGAGTGCTCTGTCCATTCTGAAAATTTGGATAGACCTTAACGTCAAGTCCGACAACGGAGGACCTTTCGTAACGAGGCACCCTGAAACCAAGCCGTAACACAGCTCTCGCTCGAAATAATTCGGAAATCGTTCGTATTTTTGCAAGTCGCAGCTTCTGGTTTACGGTTCTCTGGCGTATCTCGATAAAGATTTCGAGTTGTCATGACCAGAAACAGCCCCAGACACGCTGACCGGATCATCACCTTTTCGTTCCAGGCACTTAACTTTCTACTGTCATGTCAGAAAACACACCCAAATTGACTCCCATGATGCAGCGGTATCTGGAGGTCAAGGCGGAGACTCCAGGAACGATTCTATTATTTCGGATGGGAGATTTTTACGAACTCTTTCATGAAGACGCACAAGTTGCTGCCAAGGTCCTGGGGTTGACGCTGACCAGCCGCGACAAGGGTTCGACCAATCCGGTACCGATGGCCGGGTTTCCCTTTCATGCTCTGGAAGGCTATTTACGAAAGCTGATTGCAGCGGGGCATAAGGCGGCCATTTGTGATCAGGTGGAAGACCCGAAGACCGCCAAGGGAATGGTCCGCCGTGAAGTGACTCGTATTGTCACTCCCGGCACGCTGACAGATGAAGCCCTGCTCGATCCTAAAGAAAGCAACTTTCTGGCGGCTGTCTGTCCGGTGAAAGACCGTATCGGACTGGCCTGGCTGGAACTTTCGACGGGAACATTTCAATGTATGGAAGTCAGTGGTCAGGTGAGTGCGGGGCCGTTGGGGGCTCAGTCCGCCATTGCCGATGAACTGGCGCGGATTCGCCCCTCCGAATGCCTGTTGCCGGACTCCGCACGGGAGCATCCCGTCTTCGCAGCTGTCATGGAACAGGATGGAACCGTGATCACAGAACGGTCCATCTGGTCGTTCGCTGTCCAGCAGACTCGTGAAATTTTGCTCAGACATTTTCAGACCGCCACATTGGAAGGGTTCGATCTTTCGGAAGAAGAGTTTGCAGGCACCATCGCGGCCGGGGCATTGCTGGAGTATGTCCAGGAGACGCAGAAGTCCGCCTTGGGACACATTTCCCGGTTAGAACCGTATCGACGCGGCACCAGCCTGCTGATTGATGAAACCACCCGTCGCAGTCTGGAACTGACTCGCACCCAGCGGGAAGGTCAGCGGGAAGGTTCGCTCATCAGTGTGCTGGACAAAACCTGCACACCCATGGGAGCCCGATTACTGATGGACTGGTTGACCAATCCACTGACGGATCGGACCGCCATCGAACGCCGACTGGATGCTGTGGAAGAATTGGTCCGCGACAATAAATTATGTCGGGATCTGCGTGAATTGCTGCAGGAAGCCTACGACCTGCAACGGTTGTCTGCCCGCGTGGCCACACTTCGAGCCTCCCCGCGCGATCTGGCGGCTCTCACCCAGACACTGATGTTGTTGCCAAAATTGAAAGCAAAACTCGCCGGCCGATCCTCCAATCTGCTCAGCATGCTGGAAGCTCGTCTGGAGTTGTGTGAAGAAGTTCGAATCGAGATTCAACAGCAACTCGCCGATGAACCACCGCTCTCCATTACCGAGGGAGGGATCATTCGTGAAGGCTGGCATGCCGGGCTGGATGAACTGCGTGACCTGGCCCGTGGGGGAAAGAAATGGATTGCCGAATATCAGGCACAGGAGATGGAGCGGACGGGTATTTCCACATTGAAGGTCGGCTTCAATAAAGTGTTTGGGTATTACCTGGAAGTGTCCGCGGGCCAGATGCACAAGGTGCCCGCCGACTATATTCGCAAGCAGACGCTAAAAAATCAGGAACGATTTATCACCCCCCAGTTGAAAGAATACGAAGAACGTGTCCTGCGGGCAGAAGACCAGTCGAAAGCACTCGAACAGGAACTGTTTCAGACACTGCGTGAACGTGTCGCGGAAGAGTGCCGGCAACTTCAACAGACTGCTGAAGTGCTCTCGAACCTGGATGTCCTCGCCAGTCTGGCCAATCTGGCAGTGAGCGCCCGGTATTGCCGCCCCCGGATTGTCGAAGAACCGGTATTGGAAATTCGTAACGGTCGTCATCCGGTGCTGGATCGTCTGCAGCCATCAGGCGAATTCGTTCCCAATGATGTGGTGCTGGGGATCTCGAATGCGGAGCACGATTCCGGCCCGGCTCCGGTCATCGCCTTAATTACCGGTCCGAACATGGCGGGAAAAAGTACATATATCCGTCAGGCAGCATTGCTGACGATCCTCGCCCAGATGGGCTCGTTCCTGCCGGCGGAGACTGCGACAATTGGAGTGGCAGACCGCATTTTCGCCCGCGTGGGTGCCAGTGACGAACTGGGCAAAGGCCAGTCGACATTCATGGTCGAGATGACGGAAACTGCCCGTATTCTCAATACGGCCACTCCTCGCAGTCTGGTGATCCTGGATGAAATCGGTCGCGGCACGAGTACCTATGATGGGATTTCACTGGCCTGGGCGATTACGGAATATCTGCATGATCAGCCCTGCTGCCGGACACTTTTCGCCACACACTACCACGAACTGACCCAGCTTCCGCAAACACTCAAACGGGTCTGTAACTGGAATGTGGCGGTGCATGAACACAACGGCGATGTGGTCTTCCTGCACAAGATCGTGCCGGGAGCAGCCGATCGCAGCTACGGCATCCATGTCGCTCGGCTCGCCGGGGTCCCCCGAGAAGTGATCAGTCGCGCGGGTGTGATTCTCGAGACGCTGGAAGCAGACCATCAGGATGAACGGGGCCGTCCCACGATCCCCGCCCGGCAGAAGAGAAATACAAAACAGATGACGCTGTTCGCCGAACCCGAACACCCGCTTCTGGATGAACTACGCGGGATGAACCTGGATGAACTGACACCGCTGGCCGCGCTGCAGAAACTCCACGCCATTAAAGGCCGGCTCTAATCAGTGGTTCTTTGTCTTTTCTCTGTCCTTCTGTGATTCAATCCTTTTTTGAATGGCTGACATGGCTCCTTTCGACTGGATTGCTGCAGAACTCGCAACTCTGGACGAACAAGGTCTGCGTCGCCAGCGACGGCGGATTCGTCCGCTTTCGGGCGGGAAATGTCAGATTGAAGAGCGCGTTCTCTGGAACTTTGCAGCAAACGACTATCTTGGTCTGGCGGACGATCCACGACTGGCACAGGCAGCGCAGCAAGCCATTCAGGATAGCGGTCTGGGAGCCCGGGCCAGTCCGCTGGTAACTGGACGCACGGAATGGCACGTCGCCCTGGAACAGGCGCTTGCGGAGTTCAAGCAAACCGAGGCAGCAGTCCTGTTTCCCACCGGTTATGCTGCGAATCTGGGAACGATTCCCACCCTGGCAGGTCGGGAAGACGTCGTCTTCTGTGATCGGCTCAACCATGCCAGTTTGATTGATGGTTGCCGGTTGTCACAGGCCCGTTTACGCATCTATCCACATTGTGACCTGCAGACATTACGCCGTGAACTGACCAAGTCACACAACTTTCGCCGCAGGCTGATTGTGACAGATTCCTTGTTCAGCATGGATGGGGATCAGGCTCCACTGCAGGCTCTGGCCGATCTGGCTGAAGAATTTCAGGCGATTCTGCTGGTGGATGAAGCCCATGCCACCGGAGTCTATGGAGCAACAGGTTCCGGGCTGCTGGAAGCTCAAGGGGTGCAGTCGAATCGAGTTGTCGCTGTCGGAACGCTCAGCAAGGGGATTGGAGTACAGGGGGGATTTGTTGCGGGCTCACAGGAACTGGTGGACTGGTTATGGAATTCGGCCCGCACTCAGGTTTTTTCAACAGCGCTGGCGATTCCCATCTGTGCAGCAGCGGTGGCGGCATTAAAAATTATTCAGACCGAACCGGAAAGGCGGCAACGACTATTACGTTCTGCGGAACAGGTGCGCGATGCCTTGACCAGACAGGGCTGGGAGATTCCCCGGCAGGGCCAGTTTGTTCCAGCGACCACCAATGAAATTCAACTGCCTCAAGATCTTCACAGCCCAGGAGGATCGGAATCTCCGGGGGTGCAGACGGCACCCAGCCCGATCATTCCCGTGATTGTGGGAGATGCATTACACACGATGGAACTGGCGACTCGGTTAGAACAGCAGGGAATTCTGGTGGCTGCGATTCGTCCGCCCACGGTTCCCCGGGGAACGGCCCGGCTGCGAATTTCACTGAGTGACGCACATCAGCCAACCGGCATTCACGCATTACTGCAGGCGATGCAGACGGTTCGTTCCAGTCTCCGGCCAGACTCTCTTCGCACATCAGGGTAAGTTGTGCGGGCGCAGGCCAGAGCAACTTGCTCTAATTTTTAAGAGTCTCTCCGGAAAGGTGCTTTGTCAGGCGAGATCGAGCGATTTGTGTTCTGACAAGGAAGCCGAAGCAGGCGAATTCCTGGAATTCGTCGATGCAGGCTGACGAAGTTCAGAACGCAA
>Ga0182738_1000975_pt1 | contig 37540 bp, 38 predicted proteins | sample eDN5th30CBELigMG_FD_128876 | JGI IMG/M metagenome (GOLD analysis project Ga0182738, IMG submission 128876) | Enriched Miracle-Growth compost microbial communities from Emeryville, California, USA - eDNA 5th pass 30_C BE-Lig MG (version 2)... ...
CGCCGTCGAGGGTGCCGTAGTGGCCGTGGTCGCCGTGGGTGCCCAGCAGCATGCTGGCGTTGCCGCCGGCGCCGCCGAGGGCGGGGAGGTCTCCGGGGCCGGTGTAGGTGCCGTCGCCGGCGTCGCCGCCGGTGCCGCCGTTGCCCATCAGCCAGCCGCCGTCGCCGCCGTCGCCGCCGAGACCGCCGGTCGCGCCGTCGCCACCGTGGCCGCCGTTGCCGAACATGCCGGCGTTGCCGCCGGCGCCGCCGGTTCCGCCGGATTCGGTGGTGGGGGTACCTCCCGCTTGCGGGGGAGTCCAGCCGTTTCCGCCGTCGCCGAAGAGCCAGCCGCCGTCGGTGCCGTTGTGGTGTTCGGCGGTGCCGTCGATGCCGTCGCCGATCAGGGCGCGTCCGGTGAGGGTGAGGAAGGGTTGGTTGATGAGGTTGTTGAGTTGTTGGCCGAGGTCGCTGTGGATCCAGTCTTCGATGCCGGTGTGGACCGGGGTGTAGAAGTACTGCAGCAGCAGCGTGTTGGGGTCGGCGACGGCGGGACCGGCCAGGGCGGCGCCGATCAGTTCATTCAGCACGGCGTCCCAGTGCGTGGGGGCGAGGAAGGTGTCCCAAGCGGTGGGGGAGAACACCGCGTCCCAGTCGAGGGTGCTGGCCGTCGCGTCCAGGAACGGCGCGAAGGCCGCATCGACCGCCCCGTCGAAGTCGGCCTGGGCCGCAGGAGCCGTGGACAGCGGCGCCAACCCGAATACCAGGACGGCCCCCGCAGCCGTCCCCACCCCGAGAACCCGGCCGCCCGGGTACTTCTTGGCCTTCGTGATGCGGTGGCGCATCGTTGCGGACCGTCCCTCCCCTAACGCTCTGCTGGAACCGCGACTGGCAGTCCTTGGGCTGGCAATTTAGCCTAAGTTACGCATGCGTAAGGTAAGAATAGACCAAGAATCGAAGGTTCGGGGCCTGCAGTCTAGAACTCCAGTCCCACGTTAGGCTGACCGGACATGTCTGAGCCCCAGTCGCAAGTCGCACCGCTGTTCTTCGAGCGCGGTGCCAGCTGGTATTGGGTGCTGTTCGGGCCGATCTCCGCGGGACTGCTGGTGCTGATTCAGAACTCCGGCGGTTACGGCTTTCAGCCCCTGGTTCCCACCGTGTTGTTGGTGCTGGTCTCGGCGATGCTTGCCATCCAGGTGAAGGCGGCGCGTATCCACACCTCCGTCGAGCTGACGGCAGACACGTTGCGGCAGGGCACCGAAACCATTCGGGTGGCCGACATCCTGGCGATCTACCCCGAGGCCGAGCGGCCTACCGGCTGGGGCAAGCAGGAACCGCAGAAGTGGCAGGAATCCCGCGCGCTGGGCGAGCTGAGCGGGGTGCCCCGACGCCGGGTGGGTGTCGGATTGAGGCTGGCCGGGCGGCGCACGGTGCAGGCCTGGGCGCGGGATCATCGCAGGCTTCGGGCCGTGCTCAGCGAACTGGTCCCGGAGACAGTCCCGCCCGGCGGGCCTGCCGAAACCGACGTTGAGGACGGATCGTCCTGGTGAGGAACGCCCCGATTCTGCGGGCCGTCGTCGAGTTGGCGTTGGCTGCCGCCGCAGCGGCGGGCTGCGCGATGAGCTGGTTGCAGGTGCGCTATCTGGTGTTGGTCGCGCCGGTCATCGACGGCGAACCGGCTACCACCTCGGTGAGCTACCACCCCCGCATGCTGCTGCTGGCGTGGGTGCTGGCGGCGGCTGCCGGGGTGCTGGCAGTGGTCGGTGCCGCGCGCCTGCGCCGGGTCCGTCGCGAACCGGAGCACACATACCCCGTGGGGGTATAGTTGACGGCGTGATCACCACTGACCTTGACTTGCGGGGAATGACCTGTGCGTCGTGCGCGGCGCGGGTGGAGCGCGGCTTGAACGCGCTCGACGGGGTGCGCGCCACGGTGAACTTCGCGGTCGAACGGGCCCGCGTCGAACACGATCCGAATGTCTCGGCCACCGACCTGGTGCGCGCCGTGGAGAGCGCCGGTTATCAGGCCGCCGTGGTTGGTTCGGCCGACGAGCACGCCTCTGAACATGCTGAAGTGCCGGCCGGTCGATTGCTTCCCAGGCTGGTCGGCTCGGCATTGCTGGCTGTGCCGGTGGTGGCGCTGTCGATGGTGATGCCCTGGCAGTTCAGCGGCTGGCAGTGGGTGGTGTTCGCACTGACCACCCCGATCGTGGCGTGGGGCGGTTATCCGTTTCACCTCGCCGCGCTGCGCACTGCTGTCCATCGCGCCGCCACGATGGACACCCTGGTTTCGCTGGGCACTCTTGCGGCCTATCTGTGGTCGGCGGTTGCGGTCTTCACCGGGGCGGGCCACCTGTATTTCGAGGTGGCCGCGGTCGTCACGGTCTTCCTGCTGGCCGGCCGCTACGCCGAATCGCACGCCAAACGTTCGGCGGGCGCAGCGCTGCGGGAATTGCTGGAACTTGGGGCCAAGGACGCCGCGGTCATGCGGCGCGAGGACGGCGTGCTGACCGAGGTCCGCGTGCCGATCGCGGATCTGCGGGTGGGCGACGTCATCGTGGTCCGGCCGGGGGAGCGGGTCGCCGCCGACGGTGTGGTCATCGACGGCGCCACTGCGCTGGACACCTCGGCTATGACCGGCGAATCGCTGCCGGTGGACGTTGCCGACGGTGACTCGGTGTTGGGTGGTTCGCTCAACACCACCGGGCTGGTGCTGGTGCGCGCCAGCAAGGTCGGTGCCGACACGCAGCTGGCCCGGATGGCCACGATGGTCTCCGATGCCCAGGCCGGCAAGGCGTCAGTTCAGCGGCTCGCCGATCGGGTCTCGGCGGTGTTCGTGCCCGCCGTGCTGGGGATCGCCGCGCTCACCCTGGCTGCCTGGCTGCTGACCGGTGCATCCGTCGCGTCGGCGTTCACCGCGGCCGTCGCGGTGCTGATCATCGCCTGCCCGTGCGCGCTTGGACTGGCCACGCCGACCGCGATCCTGGTGGGCACCGGCCGCGGCGCGCAGCTCGGCATTCTTATCAAGAATCCCCAGGTGTTAGAGGCCGTCAAGGACATCGACACCGTCGTGCTGGACAAGACCGGCACGGTCACCACCGGCGTCATGGCTGTGGGTGGTCTCGCGGTCGTCCGCGGCGAGGACCCCGACACCGTGCTGGCCCGAGCCGCCGCCGTCGAATCGGGGTCTGAGCACCCGATCGCCGCGGCCATCGTCGCCGGAGCCAGGGCCGGCGGCCTGGAGGTCGGCCAGGTGACCGAGTTCGCCAGCCGTCCTGGCCACGGCGTGACCGGGGTGGTCGACGGTGTGCGGGTGGAGGTCACCCGATCGGCCGCGGCGCACGAGACCGGGACCGCGGTCGAAGTCTCTTGGGACGGGCTGGCGCGCGGGACGATCACCCTGACCGATACCGTGCGGCCTACCAGCGCGGCCGCGGTGGCGGAACTTCGGGCCATGGGCATCACTCCGATGCTGCTCACCGGTGACGGCGCGGCGGTGGCGCGCGTGGTGGCCGGCGACGTCGGGATCGATCCGGTCGACGTCATCGCCAACGTCTTGCCCGCGGACAAGGCCGAGGCGGTCAAGCGGCTGCAGGCGCAGGGTCGGCGGGTGGCCATGGTCGGTGACGGCGTCAATGACTCGGTGGCGCTGGCGACCGCCGACATCGGGATGGCGATGGGAACCGGCACCGACGCCGCCATCGAGGCCGGTGACGTGACGCTGGTGCGTGGTGACCTCGGCACGGTTCCGACGGCGCTGCGGCTGTCGGCACGCACACTGCGGATCATCCGGCAGAACTTGATCTGGGCATTCGGCTACAACATCGCGGCGATCCCGCTGGCGGCGGCCGGGTTGCTCAACCCGATGATCGCGGGCGCGGCGATGGCGGCCTCGTCGGTTCTGGTGGTGACCAATAGCCTGCGGCTTCGACGTTTCGCGCGGTAAGGTCCGGAAAAGTCGAACAGGGGGTTTGCTCTATGTATGCACGCAACGTTTCACGCGGTGTGATCGCGAAGGCAGGGGCGGTGTGCGCCGGTCTGGCGACGTTTGCTCTGGCGGTATCCGGACCGGCCGGTGCGGATCCGGCCAATCCCGATCCGTTCAGCCCCAGCGACTGCATCGCCAACGCGAATGCGGTCTGTAACACCGGTCCTTACGGTCCCGACAGCCTGACCAATCCGGCCAACATCGACAGCCCGCTGAACCCGGCGAACCCGGACAACCCGGCCAATCCGATGAATCCGGCGAATCCGGAAAGTCCGATGAACCCGATGAATCCGGCGAATCCGGCCAGCCCGATGAACCCGATGAATCAGGCCTAAGGGCCGCAGGCCCGCCGGCGAGTGTGCGTTCTAGTCGGTTTTTCGCGCGCGAGCGCGCCCCAAAACGCACGCTCGGCGAGGGAGCGCCGGGTTTTATGCGGCGGTTCCAGCTTCGCCTCTCCTGCGTCGAGGCTCGCTGAACCCCCGGGGTTTATGCGGCGGTTCCAGCTTCGCCTCTCCTGCGTCGAGGCTCGCTGAACCGCCGGGATCACGAATCCAGCCAGGCCAACTGGGCCGGCAGCTGCTCCTGCCAATAGGACACGTCGTGACCGCCGGGGGAGAACCCTCCTGCCGGCGGCGGATTCAGCTGGCCGATGAAACTCTTGGTCGCGTACGCGAAGGGGTCCGCGGTCCCGCAGTCGACGCGCAGCGGGAACGGGGCCAGCCGCGGCGCCAGGTTGAACACCGAGTTCGTCCGCCAGTCATCGACGCTGTCGAATGCGCCGGCGGGCGCGCCGAAATAGGTCATGTAGATCGCCGGGCTGACGGCACAGATTCCTGCGGTGCGCGACGGACCCAAGCGGGTGCCCAGCTGCAGCGCGCCGTAGCCACCCATTGACCAGCCCATAAACCCGACGCGGGTGATGTCGATGCCCTTCTCCGGCAGCATCGGGATCAGCTCACCCAGCACCATCGCACCGGAATCCTCCCCGGAGCTGTGCCGGCGCCAGTAGGTGTTGCCGCCGTCGACGGCCACCACCGCGAAGGGCGGCCGGCCTGCTGCGGTCAGCTTCGCCAGCTCTTCTTCCACGCCCAGATCCATCACCCAGGCCGCGTCGCCGTCCTTGCAGTGCAGGGCGATCACCGGCCGCAGTGGGGCGGTCTGTCCCGGCGGCCGGGCGATGATCCAGTTGGTCTCCACCCCACCGCGGGCCGCGGACACGAACGAGCCGGATTCGCGGGTCGGATAGGTACTACCGGTCGCCCGCGACTCGGCCGGGTGCCGCCCCGCACCCACGCCGAACAGGCCTACAGCCCCCGCGGCACCGACCCCGAGGCGCAAAGCAGCCCGGCGGGTCAAATCTGCCATGTACAGCATCATCGCGTGGCGCATGCTCGGTTTGCCCCGGCACGCCGCGGTATTGATCAGGTTGATGCCGGTTCGTTAGGAACATCGGGAACCGGTGGGCGGCCGAACTGCTGGCGAAATGCGTCCACGGTGTAACTCACGACCGTCGCCTCACGGGGGGCACGGACCGTCGCCGAGCGGGGGATCCGCACCATGGGTCCGAGCTGGCCGGCGTACTGGTCCGGTTTGCCGATTTTGAGCAGCCCGTCGCCGGCGCCTGCCGAGTCGGGGGCGATCTCCACCTCGCCTTCGGTGACGACGTAGATCAGGTCCTCGAGGGTGCCCTGCTCCAGCAGTACCGAGCCGGGCCCCAGCAGGACCGGTGCCTGCTGGGGGCGCGTCGGGACGGCGGTCGGCGACAGCTGAATGACGATGTCGGCCAGGGGGACGATCCGAGTGTCGTGGGTCGCGACCACCACAACGCGGTCGCCGGCCGCCAGCACCCGCAACAGTTGCACGACCTCTCCGGCCCGGACGTAGTCCAGTTGCGCGGTGGGTTCGTCGGCCAGGATCAGCGGCGGATCCAGAGCCAGGGCGCGCGCCACCGCCACCCGCTGCTGCTGGCCGCCACTGAGCTGCCCGGGATGGTGGGAAGTCCGATCGGCCAGACCGACCCGAGTCAGCAGATCCCGGGCGCGTTCCTGGGCGGACCACTGGGTCCATCCGGCCGCCCACATCGGGACCATCACGTTCTCCAGTGCGGTCAGGCTCGGCACCAGGTTGAACGCCTGGAAGACGATGCCGACCGTGCGCCGCCGGTAGGAGGTGATGTCGCGCTTGCCTAGCGTGGTCACATCGGTGGCGCCGAACAGGATCTGACCGCTGGTCGGGCTCAAGATGCCGCCCAGGCACGACAGCAGGGTTGTCTTGCCGCAGCCGCTGGGACCGAGCACCACCACCAGTGAGCCGGCCGGGACGTCCAGGCTCAGGCCGTGGATGGGACGGATCGGTTCCCCGCCGCCGGTGGCGTATTCGATGACCAGATCACGGATCCGCAGGTCTCCCATGAGTTACGGCCCTCCGAACGCCAGTACCGGGTCCACCGCGACCGCGTGGCGTAGACCCGCCAGGCTGGCCAGCAGGCCGATCCCCACCGCGGTCAGGACCAGGAGCGCGAACGATGAACCGGTCACCGCCACCAGCATCGGAAACAGCGGCCCGATCGACACCGCCAAGACGCCACCGAGCACCGCCGCGGCCACCGCGACGATCACCGCCTGCAGGGCCAGCCCGGCCAGCACCATCCAGGTGGTGACCCCCAACGCCTTGAACACCGCGAAGTCGCGGGTGCGTTCCAGCGCAGACAGGTAGATCAAGGAGCCCACGATCAGCGCAGCGACCCCCCACAGCAACACCGACATGTACGACAGGGCCATCTGGGCACCGGCCAGCGGGCGAACCATGTCGTCGACGGCGGCGGTCCGGTCCACCACCCGGAAGCCCTTCGGCACGTGCGCGAGCGTGCCCCGCACACCGATCGCGGAGACCACCGGCTGACCCGAATACATCAGTCGTTGAGCGCCCGCCACGGTCAGGAAGCCATTGGGTTGGCCGGCCAGCGTGGTCGACTTCTCCACCAGGCCGACGATCCGCAGTTTGTCCGCGCCCAGTTCGATCTCGTCCCCGACGGCGCGCTTGAGCGTGGTCGACATCGCGATCTCGTTGGGTTCGGTCGGAGCTCGCCCCTCGGTGAGTGGCGGCATCGCAGCCTTGGGCACGCCGTAGATATTCACGTTCAGCGGCGCCTTACCGTCCTGCAGGATGGTGTTGCCGTAGACCACCGGCAGCGCGGCGTCCACGCCGGAAATTCGGGCGACATCGCCGGCTTCGGCCTGCGGGAAGCGCGACGAACCCATGAACGGTCCGACCGCGGCCGTCTGGATCAAGTAGCCGTCGATATTCAGCGAATCGACGACGTGCTCCGCCTCGACGCGGAATCCGTGCGTCAGCCCGGCCAGCACCAGGGTCAGGGCGAACACCATGGCGGTGCCTACCGCGGCGACGATGAATCGGCGCAGTCGCCACTGCAGATCGCGAAACGCGGTGATTAACATCCGCACGCGCGCATGTTATCGCAGGGTGCGGCTGTGACCGCCGTCGCGGCATGAGGCCGGAAGGGCCTCCGCAAATCCGGAATGCTCGGTCAACCGCTAGCTTTTGGGCTACAAATACACACACGCCGCTTTCATGCGCCCGGTGTACGCCCCAGGGAGGGGGTCGGTGATGAATTACGCTGCCCTGCCACCGGAGATCAACTCGTTGCGGATCTACACCGGGCCGGGCTCCGCGCCGATGCGAGCCGCCGCCGCCGCCTGGGGCGCAATCTCCGCCGAACTGCACTCGGCGGTCGCGTCGTACGAATCGGTGATCGCCGAGCTGACGGCGCAGGCCTGGCTGGGGCCGGCCTCTGAGGCGCTGACGCGGGCCGCCGCGCTGTATGTGGCCTGGATGGCCGCCACCGCAACCCAGATCGACGACACGACCGCACAGGCGAACGCGGCGGCGGCCGCCTATGAGGCGGCGCACAGCGCGACGGTCCCGCCCTCAGTGGTGGCGGCCAACCGAGCTCACTTGCTGCTGCTGATCGCCACCAATGTGTTGGGCACCAACGCCGCGGCGATCGCGGCCAACGAGGCCGAGTACGGCGAGATGTGGGCCCAGGACGCGGCCGCGATGTACGCCTACGCCGCGGGCTCGGCGGCCGCCACCGGGCTCACGCCGTTCCAGAAACCGCCGCAGACCAGCAATCCCGCCGGACCGGCCAGCCAGGCAGCCGCGGTCGGGACCGCCGAGGCCACCTCGTCATCGTCGGACGTCCAGTCCCTGCTGGGTCAGCTGGCCTCGGGGATCTTCGGAGCGCCGCAGAGCTCGTTGGTCCAGGCGGGTGCGGCGACGATCGCCGGGTCGGCACAGGGTGTGGAGGATCTGATTACGCTGCCCAGCATCTCCGACTTGCTTGGGCTGAGCGCGGTGTCGTTGCTCTCGGTGGTGATGTCTGCCGGCGCTTGGGCGGCGGGCGACGCCAGCACTCGGGAGATCCTGGCCGAGCAGGATCAGCTGCAGATGGTGGAGTACGAGATCCTGCGCAACATCGACCTGTTCTCCCCGTTGACCCCGTCGCGGCCGCTGGTGCCCGGGGCGTCGTCGCTGTCGGCGGCGATGGGCGAGGCAATCACGGCCGGGAACCTGTCGGTGCCGATCAACTGGGCGGCCAACGCCCCGGAGATTCGGAGCCTGTCCTACTCCAAGCCGCTGGCCGGACCGGGCTTCGGCGGTGCGCCGCAGGCGTCGCTGGGCGCTGCCGGCACCGCGTTCAGCCAGATGGCGCTGGCGGGCATGGGCGGCAGTGCTCTGGCGGGCTCGGTGAGCCGCGGCCGCGGAGGCGCCGACGCGGCATCGTCTGCGCAAGTGCAGATGCCGCAGCGCGCGGTGGGTGACTCGACGGTTGATTCGCAGCCCGGTGACACCGAGGGCGCCCCCAGCCCGTCAATGATGGGCATCGCCGCGGAGATCCGCGAATTCGCCGAGCTACGTGACCGTGGGTTGATCACCAACGACGAGTACAACGAACAGAAGATGCGCCTGTTAGGCCGTTGAGCTAATTCCGTATTTGCGGCTGGCTTTCCGTCCAAACGCCGCCCTTGTGGGTCTAAGTCTCGGTGGCTAAGCTCCGGCAACTCAGTAGTTGCTCAGGGGTGAGGCGGAGGGCGGGGAAATGGTCGATAGCGGCAGTAAGGGGCGTCTCAGCAGGAATCGTCACACCCTCGTGGGGGCCTGCCTGGCACTGGCGGTAGCGCCCGCGTCACCGGCGTCCGCCGATTTCGACGATCTATTCGGGTTCGATCAGATCTTCGACGTCGCGGGTCTGGGGGCCGCGGCGGTGCCCGACGTCGCCGCCGCGACTGACGCGCTGGACTTCTCCCTGATCGGCGCGGACATCTACGCCTGGACCTCGGCGGCCGAGGTCGTCGTCGCCGGGCTGTTTCAGGACCAGCTGTACGCGTCGATCCACGACCTGGGGGAGCTGTGGATCCAGGGGCCGGGTCTCCTGGTGGACCCGATCATCAACCCGCTCTTCGCTTTTGACGGTTCCTGCGGCCTGATCTGTAACGGTGTCGACGGCACCGCGGACAGTCCGGACGGTGGCAACGGCGGTTGGCTGTTCGGCGACGGCGGCAACGGCTATGACCCCGGCTCCGACGAAGACGCCGCAGCGGGCGTCAATGGCGGCGACGGCGGCAACGCCGAAATGGTCGGCAACGGCGGCTTCGGCGGCGACGGCGGAGCCAGTGCCAACGGCGGTATCGGCGGGATCGGCGGCTGGCTGATGGGCAACGGTGGCGATGGCGGCTGGGGCGGCGACGGGCTCGACAGTGTCTCGGGGACCGCCGGTAACGGTGGTGACGGTGGGCTGGGCGGCAACGCCATCTCGCTGTTCGGTGCGGGCGGCCGCGGTGGTGATGGTGGTGACGGCGGCTGGGGCAACGACGGTGGTGACGGTGGCAACGGCGGCAAGGCAGCCGGCGGTGGCGACGGCGTGCTGGGCTTCAGCGGCGCCGGCGGTTCGGGTGGTTACGGCGGCAACGGCGGTGCCGGCACCGCAGACCACCCCAGCGGGGGCAACGGCGGCGCCGGCGGTGCTGCCGGCAACGGCGGTTCTCTGCAATTCATGGGCGACCCCGGTGCGGGTGGCTTCAGCGCCCCGGGCGGCAATGGCGGCGACGCACTGGCCGGTTCGGCAGGCAACGGAGGAAACGGTGGACATGGCGGAGTCGGCGGGACCGGCGGCTACGGCGGCGACCCGAGTCACGGCCGGGTCGGCGGTAACGGCGGCAATGGCGGGGCGGCCGGATCGTCTGCGGGTATTGCGGGCAACGGCGGTGACGGCGGCAACGGTGGAAACGGTATGGTCGGCGCACCCGCCAGCGGTGAGAGCGGTGGCGGCGGCAAGGGCGGCACCGGTGGAGCCGGCGGAGCCGGAACAGCGACCGATCCCGTCGGGGGCACCGGAGGGATCGGTGGCAATGGCGGTGACGCCGGAGACGGAGCCACCGCGGATGCGGCCGGAGCCGGTGGCACCGGCGGGGCCGGCGGCGCGGCCGGCCCCGGCGGGTCGGTCGGTCGCGGCGGCGACGGCGGCAATGGCGGCACGGGCGGTCAGGCTCCAACGCCGGGGGCGGGCGGTAAGGCCGGCAGCGGCGGAGCGGGTAACCCCGATGGCAGCGCTGGGCAGGCCGGGGCGCCCGGCAGCTGAAGCTGGTGACCGGATCGGGTCAGCCGAGCTGATCCGGGTCTTCGGGGGCCTCCCAAGTATGCGGCAGCATTGGGAGGGTGGGGCCCGTGGCGCTCTCGGTCAGAGTAGTCAAACCGGTTACCGCAGAGTTGGTCTCGTGGCGCACGGTACCCGGGAAGCCCACCTGTCCCGCGCCGTGTTCCGCGGCCAGCGCGTCAGCTGAGTCGAGGTATTCGTAGCGGTGGCCGGGATCGGTCAAGACCTTGCGTTGCCGTCGCCGGCGCGCATGGCCTGCGAGCGCAGCGCTGGCCGCCACCGCCTCGGCCGCGTCGGGGTGCTGGTCCTGCGCAGGAGTGCCCACGCGCACTTTCATGCGCGCCCCGCTGGGCGGGCCGCCGCCCACCAGGTACGGGACGAACGCCGCCTCGGCGCCGGTGAACGGAGGCGGAAGCGTTGGGGTGCCGCCGCCGACGGCCGCGGCCGGGGCCGATGTCGGTGGGGCCATGGCAGGGGGAGCTGCCGGGGCGGGGGCCGGCGGGGCCGACAGCGCCGGTGGCGCAGTGGCGGCAGCGGGCACGGGTGCTGGGTTCAGTGCGGGCAGCGCCGGTGCGGCGGGAACGTTGATACCCGCCAAGCCGGCCAGGCCGGCCACACCGGCGAAGCCGGCCAGCGGTGACGCCGGTGCGACCAGTGCGAGCATCGTCTCGGTCAGCGCCGTTACGGTCGGCGCCATCCCGAGCACGATCTCGCCTGCGTAGTGCGGTGCGATCGTCATCAGCACCGGATCGCTGATCAGGCTGGTGAGCGGGTTGTTGCCGGACAGGTCGGCTTGGATGGCCTCGTTGATCTCGGCGATGCGGGTGGTCCACCAGCTCTCCTGGTAAATATTGCCAAAGTCCTGGGTGGGCGCCTGATCCGTCCGGTGTTGGTGGTCGCGATGCGTCGGGGTGTCGGGGTTGAGCACTGTCGGCGCCGTCGACGCTGCCGGCGATGAAGCCACCGCGGCGCCGGCCACCGCCTGATACGTCGACATGGTGGTGGCCGCCTGGACCCACATCCGGGTGTAGTCGGCCTCGTTGAGCGCGATCGGAATCGCGTTGACCCCAAAGAAGTTGGTCGCTACCAATACCGCGTGAATGGTGTGGTTGGCAGCCAGCTCGGCCAGCGTCGGCATGGCGGCCAGCGCGGAAATGTAGGCGGTGGCGGCAGTCTGGTGCTGGGCAGCCAGCGTCATGCTGTCCGCGCCGGCCTTCGTCAGCCAAGCCAGATACGGAACATTGGCCGCCACATAGGATTCCGCGCTCGGCCCCTGCCATGCTCCCGCCTGCACCGCCGACAGCATCATGGAAAGTTCCTGTGCCACTTCGGTGTATTCGGTGCTCAATGCATCCCACATCGCGGCGGCCGCCAGCAATGACCCCGCGCCCGGACCGCTACTCAGCAAGGCTGAGTACACCTCCGGTGGTGACGCCATCCAGATCGGCTCCGTCATTGCCGCCTTTCGCCCGGTGAATAGACAGAAGTCTAAACCTCAAAACATGGTTATTTCCTGGAAAGTTCCTCGGAATGCGGGACGGAGATACGGATTCATCCGTATTTATGGAAGGCCATGTACCTCGGCGGTTTCTCGGGCGGGTGGACGCACCAGAAAGCCGCTCATGATCAGGCTGCGGGTCAGCTCAATCTGTTGCGGGGCGGTCAGTCCGGGAAGGTCGCCGACCTGGAACGGCTCGGTGCGTTGCGACAAGAATCGCATCGCGGCTTCGTGGTCCGGACGGGCGGTGACGATCAGCTGGGCGAACTGCAGGCCGACCCCGTCGGTCGTTGTGGTCACTCGGGAGTAGAGCGGTTGCTGCTTGCACACCCAGGTGTCGGTCTCGAGCCCGACGGTGTCGCTGACTTGCCCGACGACCGGACAGCGGGCACGACGCACCAGGAAATCCTGCATGGCGCCAAGGCCTTCCGTGAGAGAGTCAGGGGACTCGACTGCGGCAAGCCCGGCATGAATCAATGGACCCAGGCTTGCCCGCACCTGCGCGTCATCCAAGTGTCGTGCCGGCAACCGGGTGTGCACGATGTCGTCGCGCAGACTCAACATGTGCAGCGCGTGAGTCAACAGCGTGAGCACCGTCGGGACGTGGATGCCGACGGTCAGGTGCACCGACGGTTCGGCTCCCGTCTCGGCGGAGTGCACTCGGCCGCGCGGCAGGTAGAGGGTGTCCCCGGCGGCCAGGTGCAAACTCGTCGGCTCCGGCAGCCCGGCCGGGTTGACCTCGTACATCTGTTGCATCAGGTGTGGTGGCACCGGATCGTCGCCGTAGAAATACCAGGTCTTGCTGCCCTGGATCTGCAGCACCAGCACGTCGTGGTGGTCGTAATGGGGCAGGAAGCCCGTGGCGGACGGCGGGGTGACATAGGCGTTGACGTGGGTCGGAAAGTTCAGCTCGACCTCGACTCCATGGGTCAACGTCGACATGACGCGCAGGTACTTCTCGATGTTGTTGCAGATGACCGTGTAACCGCTGTCGGCCTCGGCGTGGACCCGCGCTACGTCCAGGGTGCCGTCGGGCAGCGTGTACTGCTCGGGCTCCAGGTGATCGGTGCCGCGTACCAGGCGCACCGCCGACGGTTCGGTGACCAACGCCGCCAGCAGCTGATCGACCGCCGACGGCCCTGCCAGCAGACGGTCGAAGTAGTCGGTACGGCCCCGGTCGATGTGATGCGGGGCGGCGCCCCACAGGTCGTCGAGGAAGGTTTGCACCGCCACCGGTGCCAGCAACCAGGCGAGTGTGGACTCGAACTCCGAGAAACCTTGAAAGCCATGGCCGGCCGACACCGGCACAAAATACACCCGAGCCGACCCGGAGTCGATGTTACCGGCAGGCGTATGCGGTTCTTGTCCGCGCTTTGCTCCGCAGATGCCGAGGTAAGTTCCAGTTTGTGCCGTGGTTGTGGCATCGCCGCCCAGCTGGTTAAAGTCGATGGATGTCGCCTCAGCATGCTGAGAATCGCCACCATTCCTTCGCTCGCCGGTCCGGCGGTCGCACGGTAGGCGCCGCAACATCGGTAGGGACCTTCCTTGCCCTCGGCCTCAGCCCGCTCGTCGCCGCGCCGGCGCGCGCCGATGGCGAAGACTTGTTCTTCTTCGACCAGTACTTCGCTGACGCCGCTGCATTGGCTGATCCAGGTTCGGCCGCGGGGGACGCGCTGGATCTTGGCCAAGTGGGCACCGACATCTACACCTGGGCGTCGGTGGTCGAGGTCGTCTTCGCCGGGCTGGTCCAGAACCAGCTGTATGCCACCCTCCACGATCTGGGCAACCTGTGGATGATGGGCCCGGGTCTCCTGATCGACCCGATTATCAACCCGCTCTTCGCTTTTGGTGGGCCGTGTGGCCTGATCTGCGACGGCGTGGACGGAACCGTCGACCACCCCGATGGTGGCGACGGTGGCTGGCTGTTCGGCGACGGCGGCAATGGCTACGGCTCGGGCACCGACGAGAACATCGCCGCGGGCGTGGGCGGGGGGCACGGCGGTAACGCCCAGATGATCGGCAACGGCGGCTGGGGCGGCGACGGCGGCTCCAGCGGTGACGGCGGCGACGGCGGGACTGGTGGCTGGCTGCTGGGCAACGGCGGCGAAGGCGGCTGGGGCGGTGACGGGCTGGACAGCATCTCCGGCACCGCGGGTAGCGGCGGTGCCGGTGGGCTCGGTGGCGATGCCCTCTCGCTGTTCGGTGCCGGCGGCCGGGGCGGCGACGGCGGTGACGGTGGCTGGGGCAACGACGGTGGCGACGGCGGTAACGGCGGCATCGCCGGCGACGGCGGCAACGCGGTGGCCGGCTTCGGCGGCCCGGGCGGCTCCGGCGGTTACGGCGGCAATGGTGGTGCCGGCACCGCCGACCACCCGAGCGGTGGCAACGGCGGCGACGGCGGAGCGGCTGGCAACGCCGGTGACCTGATGTTCATGGGCAACGCTGGTCCCGGTGGGTTCAGCGCCCTGGGCGGTAACGGAGGCGACGCGTTGGCCGGTTCCGACGGCGACGGCGGTAACGGCGGACATGGCGGTGACGGTGGCGCGGGCGGCTACGGCGGTGTCCCCAGCCACGGCCGGGCGGCCGGTGCCGGGGGCAACGGTGGCGCGGCGGGATCGTGGGCCAGCACCGCCGGCAACGGTGGCGACGGCGGAAACGGCGCCGCAGGCATGCTCGGCCACCCGAACAGCGGTGAAAGCGGCGGAGGCGGCAAGGGCGGCACGGGAGGTGCCGGTGGTGCCGGCACGGCCGGTCATCCCGACGGTGGTGCCGGGGGCCTGGGCGGAAACGGCGGCGACGCCGGGGACGGTGCTGCCGCGGCCGGCGGCGGGGCCGGCGGTACGGGCGGTGCCGGCGGTGGGGCGGCCGACGGCGGGTCGGTCGGTCCGGGCGGACCCGGTGGCGACGGCGGTAATGGGGGCAACGGTGTCGAGGCCGGAAAAGCCGGCGCGGCCGGTGCCGGCGGGGCCGGAAACCCGGACGGAGCCCCGGGGCAGCCAGGCGCACCCGGCACGTCCGTCGAGTAAATCAGCCGGCGCGGTCCAGCAGCAGCGTGTGCCGCACCCCGGCGCGTCCGAGCAACTGGCGCCACGGCGCTTTCAGCAGCCCCACCGCGTCCCCGGTCGCCACCACCCGCGGGTTTGTCACGGCGAACGTTTTCCCGCCGACTTTGACACGTCCGCCCTCGGCGGCCTGCAGATTCTTCACCCAGTCGCGGCCGGTTCCGTAGGGCAGCAGCACCGCGACGCCGTCGGCGGTGTGGAACATCGAGACCGGGGTGCGGTAGGTCGTGCCGGAGCGCCGGCCGGTGTGTTCGACGATCGACCACATCGGCACCCAGCCGCAGATCGGGCGGAACAGCGGGTTCGTCACGACCCGGTTGAACCGGGCGCGTCTCTCGGAGAACTGCACCGCTAGCCCTGCCTGGTGAGCAGTACCGCCTGCTCGAACGGCAGTCGGGCGAAGATCCTGCGGGCCCGTGGACTCACGTGCTCGGCCGCCTCTGCCTTGCTGACCACCCGTGGATCGGCGACGCCGATGGTCCTGCCATGCCGGCGCATGGTGCCACCGCCGGCCGCGGTGATGTTCTTCAACCAATCCCGATCGGGGCCGTAGGTGAGAAGAATGGCCACCCCATCGTCGGTGCTGAACACGGTCAGCGGAGTCCGGTAAGGCTTGCCGGAGCGCCGCCCGACGTGCTCGAGGATCCCGAACGTCGGCGCCCAGCCTGCCCACATTCGCTGGATCGGATTGGTCACATGCCGGTTGAACCGGGCCAGCCGCTGCGGTAGTTGCATGACTGCCATCCAACTCCGAGACCTGGGTCACCTCAACCCCCAACAACTACACCCTGTAGTCGGTGACGCTGCGCGAGCTGGGACACTGGTCGTCGTGGGTAATGCGGATCAGACCACGGTGGTATCGGAGCGGTTGTTCGCCGAGGCCTGCGCGGTGATCCCCGGCGGCGTCAACTCACCCGCTCGGGCGTTCGCCTCGGTGGGCGGCACGCCCCGCTTCATCACCGAAGCGCAAGGCTGTTGGCTGACCGACGCCGATGGCCACCGCTACGTGGACCTGGTCTGCTCCTGGGGCCCGATGATCCTGGGGCACGCCCACCCCGCGGTGGTCGAGGCGGTCCGCGACGCTGCCGGCTCCGGCCTGTCCTTCGGGGCACCGACTCGCACTGAGACCGAGCTGGCGGCCGAGATCATTGCCCGGGTGCCCGCCGTGCGCAAAGTCCGGCTGGTCAATTCCGGCACCGAAGCCACCATGAGCGCGTTGCGGCTGGCCCGCGGCTTCACCGGCCGGGCCAAGGTCGTCAAGTTCTCCGGCTGCTACCACGGCCACGTCGACGCCCTGCTCGCGGACGCCGGCTCCGGGGTGGCAACCTTGGCGCTGCCGTCGTCGCCGGGAGTCACCGGCGCCACCGCCGCCGACACGATCGTGTTGCCCTACAACGACATCGATGCCGTTCGTGCGGCCTTCACCGAATTCGGCAACGAGATCGCCGCCGTCATCACCGAGGCCAGCCCCGGCAACATGGGTGTGGTGCCGCCGGCACCCGGCTTCAACGCCGAACTGCGCACGATCACCGCCGCGCACGGGGCGCTGCTGATCATCGACGAGGTGATGACCGGCTTCCGGGTGAGCAGAAGCGGTTGGTACGGGATCGATCCGGTGGAGGCCGATCTGTTCACCTTCGGCAAGGTGATCAGCGGCGGCCTGCCGGCCGCGGCGTTCGGCGGCCGGGCCGAGGTGATGGACCGCCTGGCTCCGCTGGGCCCGGTCTATCAGGCCGGCACATTGTCGGGGAATCCGGTGGCCACCGCCGCCGGCCTGACCACGCTGCGCGCCGCCGACGACGACGTCTACGCCGCACTGGACAAGAATGCCGACCGGCTGACCGCGATGCTGGCCGAAGCGCTGACCGAGGCCGGTGTGCCACATCAGATTCCGCGAGCCGGAAACATGTTCAGCGTGTTCTTCGCCGACGAACCCGTCACCGACTTCGCCGCCGCCCGCGCCAGTCAGACCTGGCGTTTCCCGGCGTTCTTCCACGCCCTGCTGCAAGCCGGTGTCTACCTGCCCTGCAGCGCCTTTGAGGCATGGTTCGTCTCGGCCGCACTGACCGACGAAGCCTTCGACCAGATCGCTGCCGCACTGCCCGCCGCGGCGCGTGCCGCCGCCACCACCGGAGAGCCGAAACCCTGATGGCAGAAGAAACTCGCGTCCACCTGATCCGCCACGGCGAGGTCCACAACCCCGACGGCATCCTGTACGGCCGGCTGCCCGGTTTCCGGCTCTCCGACACCGGCCGCGCCCAAGCCGTCGCCGCCGCCGACCTGCTGGCCGGTCGCGACATCGTCGCGGTGATCGCCTCGCCGCTGCAGCGCGCCCAGGAGACCGCCGCCCCGATCGCCGCCCGGCACAACCTGGATATCGACACCGACGACGATCTGATCGAGTCAGCCAACTTCTTTGAGGGCAAGCCGGTTTCGCCCGGCGACGGCGCCTGGCGCAACCCACGGTTCTGGTGGCACCTGCGCAACCCGTTCACCCCGTCGTGGGGCGAGCCCTACGATCAGATCGCGGCCCGGATGGCCACCGCGGTGAGCAAGGCCCGCGCTCGCGCCGTCGGCCACGAGGTGGTGTGCGTCAGCCACCAGCTGCCGGTCTGGACCGCGCGCCAGCATCTCACCGGCAACCGGCTCTGGCACGACCCGCGCCGGCGCGAATGCGGCGTGGGTTCGGTGACCACGTTGATCTACGACGGTGATTGTCTCGTCGACGTCGATTACCAGGTTCCGGCCGGCGGCTGACGATGCGGGCAGTGCTGATCGTCGGGGCAGTGCTGGCCGCACTGATCTCGGGCTGCTCGGTCGGCGACGACGCCGTCACCCACGGCGGCACTTTCGAGTTCGTCTCGCCCGGCGGCAAGACCGACATCTTCTACGACCCCCCCGAGGCCCGCGGCCGGCCCGGCCCGATCTCCGGGCCCGACCTGATGGATCCGTCGCGCACCATCAGCGTCGACGACTTCGGTGGCAAGGTCGTCGTCGTCAACGTGTGGGGGCAGTGGTGCGGACCCTGCCGTACCGAAATCAGCCAACTGCAAAAGGTTTACGACGACACCCGCGCCCAGGGTGTGGCGTTCTTGGGCATCGACGTCCGCGACCCCGAGCCGCAGGCCTCCCGCGACTTCATCTCCGACCGTCGCATCACCTATCCCTCGATCTACGACCCGGCGATGCGCACCATGATTGCATTCGGCGGTCGCTATCCCTCGTCGGTGATCCCGGCGACCATGGTGCTCGACCGGCAGCACCGGGTCGCGGCGGTGTTCCTACGTGAAGTGCTCGCCGAAGATCTGCAGCCTGTCGTGCAGCGGCTGGCTGCCGAAAGCACCGAGGCGGCGTCGTGAGCGGCTTCACCGCCACCGCCACCACCGGTCCGCTGCTGTTGGCCGTCGCCGTATCGGCCCTGGCTGGGCTGGTGTCGTTCGCCTCGCCCTGCGTGGTGCCGCTGGTGCCGGGCTATCTGTCCTACCTGGCTGCCGTGGTGGGTGTCGATGAGCGGCCTGACCCCGACAGCCGCAAAGCCCCGCCCGGCGCGAGGTGGCGCGTCGCCGGGTCGGCGGCGCTGTTCGTTGCCGGGTTCACCGCGGTGTTCCTGCTGGGTTCGGTGGCCGTGCTGGGCATGACCACCACGTTGATCACCAACCAGGTGCTGCTGCAACGGGTCGGCGGCGCGGTGACGATTCTGATGGGCTTGGTGTTCATCGGGTTCGTTCCCGCACTGCAGCGCCAACTGCGCTTCACCCCGCAGCAGTTGTCCACTGTGTTCGGGGCGCCGCTGCTGGGCGCGGTGTTCGCGCTCGGTTGGACACCGTGCCTGGGGCCGACCCTGACCGGGGTGATCGCGGTCGCCTCGACCACAGACGGCGCCGGGGTGGCCCGGGGCGTGGTGTTGGTGATCGCCTACTGCCTGGGCTTGGGCATCCCGTTCGTGGCGCTGGCGTTCGGATCGGCCAGTGCGGTGGCCGGGCTGGGTTGGCTGCGCCGGCACACCCGGGCCATCCAGGTCCTGGGCGGGGTGTTGCTGATCGCGGTCGGGCTCGCCCTGGTCACCGGTGTGTGGGATCACTTCGTGGCCGCGGTCCGCGACAGCCTGGTCTCTGATGTGAGGCTGCCGATCTGATGACCACCACCTCTGAACCGCGAGCAGACGCGAAAACCCCCAAAAAGGGGCGGTTTAGGGCGCTTTCGCGACTGCTCGCGACACTGATGGCCCGGGGTCGCAACACCTGGCGGGCGCTGACCTCGATGGGCACCGCGCTGGTGCTGCTGGTGCTGCTCGCACTGGCCGCCATCCCCGGGGCGCTGCTGCCGCAACGCAGCCTCAACGCCGCCAAAGTCGACGAATACTTGGCGCTGCACCCGGTCCTGGGGCCGCTATTGGAACGCATGCAGGCCTTTGAGGTCTTTTCCAGCTTCTGGTTCACCGCCATCTACGTGCTGCTGTGCGTGTCGCTGATCGGCTGCCTGACTCCGCGGACCTTCGAGCACCTGCGCAACCTTCGTGCCACCCCGGTGGCCGCACCGCGCAACCTGTCTCGGCTGCCCAAGCACGCGCAGACGCAGTTGGCCGGTGACGCCGAAGAACTCGGCGCCCAGATGGCCGCAGAGTTGCGCGGCTGGCGCCGGATCACTCGCTCCGCGGACAGTGTCGTCGAAGTCTCGGCGGAGAAAGGCTATCTGCGCGAATTCGGCAATCTGATCTTCCATTTCGCGCTGCTGGGGCTGCTGGCCGCCGTCGCCCTCGGCCGGATGTTCGGCTACGAGGGCAACGTGATGGTCATCGCCGACGGCGGACCGGGATTCTGCTCGGCGTCGCCGGCCGCGTTCGACTCGTTCCGGGCCGGCGCCACCGTCGACGGAACCAAGCTGCACCCGCTATGCGTACGGGTCAATGACTTCACCGCCGACTACCTGGTCTCCGGTCTGGCGACCTCCTTCACCGCGCATATCGACTACCAGGCCGGCGAGGACCTGCGCACCAACCAGTGGCGGCCCTACCTGCTGGAGGTCAACCATCCGTTGCGGGTCGGCGGCGTGCGGGCCTACCTGCAGGGCCACGGCTACGCGCCCACCTTCACCGTGACCTTCCCGGACGGACAGACCCGCACCCAGACGGTGCAGTTCCGCCCGGACAACCCGCTGACCCTGCTGTCGTCGGGCGCGATCCGGATCGACCCCCCGGCCGGTGTCTACCCCGACGCCAGCGAGCGCCGCAAGCACCAGATCGGCATCCAGGGCCTGTTCGCTCCCACCGAACAGCTCGATGATCGGCTGCTGTCGTCGGCGTTCCCCGCGATGAACGATCCCGCGGTGGCGATCGACGTCTACCGCGGGGACACCGGGCTCGACACCGGCCGGCCGCAGAGCCTGTTCACGCTGGATTCCCGGCTGATCGACCAGGGCCGGCTGACCAAGGTGGCCCGGTCCAACCTGAAGGCGGGTGAACAGATCCGCCTCGATGACGGCACGAAAGTGCGCTTCGACGGTGCAGTGCCGTTCGTCAACATCCAGGTGTCGCACGATCCGGCCGAGATCTGGGTGCTGGTGTTCGCGATGACCATGATGGCGGGCCTGGTGGTGTCACTGGTGGTGCGCCGCCGCCGGATCTGGATCCGGATCACGCGTGCGGAGCAGGCCGGTACGGTGAACGTCGAGCTGGGCGGGCTGGCTCGCACCGACAACTCCGGCTGGGGTGACGAGTTCGAGCGACTGAGCACGAAGCTCTTCGGCAAGGAGACGTAGGTGAATACGAGTCATATCGACATCGGGCTGGCGCGCTACTCCGACTGGGCGTTCACCTCAGCGATGATCGTGCTGGTCATCGCGCTGCTGTTGTTGGCCGTCGAATTGGCCTCTAGCCGTGCCCGCACGCCCGCCGAGAGCGAGCTGGTTTCAGCCGGCGGTGTGCGCTCCGACAGTGCCACGCCGGGGGTGGTGGCCCCCGCGCAGCGACGGCCCCTGGGTGAGCGGGTGGGCCGCGCCGGACTGGCTCTGGTCTATTTGGGCATCGCTCTCCTGCTGGCCTGCATCGTGTTCCGCGGCGCTGCCACGCTGCGCCCGCCGTGGGGCAACATGTACGAGTTCATCAACCTGACCTGTTTTTCGGGGCTGGTGGCGTCCGCCGTCGCGCTGCGCCGGCCACAACACCGCAGCTTGTGGGTGTTCGTACTGCTGCCGGTGCTGATCCTGCTGACGGTTTCCGGGCGCTGGCTCTACGCCACCGCCGCGCCGGTCATGCCCGCGCTGCAGTCCTACTGGCTGCCGATTCACGTGTCGGTGGTCAGTATCGGTTCCGGGGTGTTCTTGGTGGCCGGGATGGCCAGCATTCTGTTTCTCATCCGCTCGTCGCGCCTGAGTGACCCCGACGCCCCCGGGGCCCTGGCGCGCCTGGTGCGCCGGCTACCCGATGCGCAAACCCTGGACCGCATCGCCTACCGGACCACGATCTTCGCTTTCCCGGTGTTCGGCTTCGGTGTGATCTTCGGCGCGATCTGGGCCGAGGGGGCCTGGGGCCGCTACTGGGGTTGGGATCCCAAGGAGACGGTTTCGTTCATCGCCTGGGTGGTCTACGCCGCCTATCTCCACGCCAGGTCGACGGCCGGGTGGCGCGATTACAAGGCGGCGTGGATCAACGTTGTGGGGTTCGCGGCGATGATTTTCAACCTGTTTTTCGTCAACCTGGTGACCGTCGGCCTGCACTCGTATGCCGGAGTCGGCTAATCCAGCTGACAGATTCCTTTATGACAGCTGCGCTACCCTGCGGTTACCGACGTCCATTGACGTCCTAACCAGTGTGACAGGGGAGATACAAGTGTCCGACCATGCACCCGGTGATGTCACTGCGAGCCACGACGTGACGGATCATCCGACCACCCAGTTCCGGCCGCTGCAGCACGTCAGCGAGGCGACTGACGGCCCCGCGGACGCGTCGGAGTCCGGGGCCTCAGGGTCGTTCAACCAGCGGCCCGAAGGCGAGGAAACCCGCTCCTTCGGCGGTTTCCGCACCGAGCGCCGGTTCTCCGAACCGGTCGACCCGTGGCCGCCGGCAGCTGCGGAAACCCCGTCTGGGCAGCAGTCCTGGAACGCAGGCGTATCGACCACCTGGGTTCCGCAGCCGATGGATAACCCCGCTCCGGTCTACTTCGGCGGCAGCGCCGGCGGTGGCGCCGGTCAGGCGCCGTATCGCGCCTCTGAGCCCATTGCCCCGTTCTCGGATCTGTCTACGACGTCGCTGTTGCGACAGGTCAAGCCACCGCCAACCTCGGGCTGGCGCCGCCTGCTGTACGTGCTGTCCGGCCAACTGATCAACGTCGGCGAGAGCCCGCGCACCATCCGCTTCAACGACTTGGTGGTACAGGTGAACCGGCCACTGCAGGGCTGCCACCGGATCGCGGTGCTGTCGCTGAAGGGCGGGGTCGGCAAGACCACCATCACCGCGACCCTGGGGGCCACGTTCGCCTCCATCCGCGGTGACCGGGTGGTGGCCGTGGACGCCAATCCCGACCGCGGCACGCTGAACCAGAAGGTGCCGATGGAGACCTCGGCGACGGTGCGGCACTTGCTGCGCGACGCTGACGGCATCCAGCGCTACAGCGATGTCCGCAGCTACACCAACCAGGGCCCCAGCCGCCTGGAGGTGCTGGCCTCCGACAGCGACCCTGCGGTCTCGGAAGCGTTCAGCGCCGAGGACTACGCCAGCACGCTGCAGGTGTTGGAGCGGTTCTACAGCCTCGTTCTCACCGACTGCGGCACCGGCCTGATGCACTCCGCGATGTCAGCGGTGCTCGCCAAGGCCGACACCATGATCGTGGTGAGTTCGGGCTCAGTTGATGGCGCCCGCAGCGCCTCGGCGACGCTGGACTGGCTCGACGCGCACGGTCATGAAGACCTGGTGCGCAACTCGATCGCGGTGATCAATGCCGTGCGGCCACGCTCGGGCAAGGTCGACATGCAGAAGGTGGTCGACCACTTCTCCCGGCGCTGCCGCGCCGTGCGGTTGGTGCCTTTCGATCCGCACCTGGAAGAAGGCGCGGAGATCGACCTGATGCGGCTGAAGCGCGAAACCCGCGAGGCGCTCGTCGAGCTGGCTGCGGTGGTTGCCGAGGCGTTCCCCGGCGACGACCGGTTCAACCAGCACTTCGTGTAGTCCGGGGGTGGGGCAGCCCTAGGGCTGGTTGTCGCCGTGGCTGATCCGCCACAGGAACTCCGGGTCGTCGTCCGGTCCGATGACGCGGGTCTTCGGCCGGGCACGAATGGCACGCAGGCTGAGGTACAGCAGCGTTCCCAGAGTCAGGACGAGGAGCAGGTAGAGCACTCGCGACACCTCCTGGCGCCGAATATACCGTTAGCGTCGTTCTGGCCGGTCCGGCCCGCCAGTAGGCTTGATGACCGTGGCGACAGGTCGGGCCCCGTTGGGCCGTGCGGTAGTCGATGTGGCGGTGTACACGGCGGCGCGGCTGGCGCTGGTGGTTGTGCTGACGGCGGTGATCTACGGACTGGGCCGGCTCCTCGGGCTCAGCGATTTTCCGCCGATCATCGCAGCGATGCTGGCCCTGATCGTCGCGCTGCCGTTGGGGATGTGGATCTTCACGCCGCTGCGGAAGCGCGCGACCGAGAGCTTGACCGTGGCCGGCGAACGTCGCCGCCGGGAACGCGAGAAACTGCAGGCCCGACTGCGCGGGGAGTGAAGTGCTCGGCGACGCTGCCTGACTGCGGCCCGTTGGTCTCCGTCACACCTATCACTTGCGCACCGCGAGTCCAGAGGCGTGATGTTTCTCAAAACGATTGCGCCGGCGCTATCGCCGAGCGGCCTTGGCGGCCCTGATAGCGCCTGCGATATCCGTTTCGAGACGATGTGCATCCCCTTGACGCGGGATTCCTGGGGCACGTGGGATCTGAAGGGTTACCCCAAGGCCAGCGCCGTCGCCTCCGCGATTGCCCACACCAGCATGGTCAGCCCGGTGTCGCGCAACACCGGAATCAGTGCGGCGCCACCGAGCCCGGAGCGCACCGGGGCCGCGGCCCGCAGCGCCAGCGGCGCGGCGATCAGCCCGACCGCGCACCACGGGGTGGCCCGCATCAGGGCCAGCGTCAGCACGCCGGCCAGCGCCACCAGCAGTTGAAACAGCACCCGGGTGCGGGCATCGCCAAGGCGTACCGCGAGGGTGATCTTGCCGGCCGGCTTGTCGGTGGCGATGTCGCGCAGATTGTTGGCCACCAGCACCGCCGACGACAGGGCGCCGACGCCCACCGCCAGCGCGCCGCCGACCCAGTCCACCCGCAGCGCCTGGGTGTACTGGGTGCCCAGCACCGCGACCAGCCCGAAGAACACGAACACCGCGATCTCACCGAAGCCGGCATAGCCGTACGGCCTCGACCCGCCGGTGTACAGCCAGGCCCCGGCGATGCAGGCCGCGCCCACAACCAGCAGCCACGGCGCGCTGACCAGGGCCAGCGCCAAACCGGCCAGCGCGCCGACCGACAGCGCGGCGAGCGCTGCCGTGAGCACCGCGCGCGGGCTCGCCAGCCGCGCACCCACCAGGCGCACCGGTCCGGTCCGGTCGTCGTCGGTGCCGCGGATGCCGTCGGAGTAGTCGTTGGCGTAGTTCACCCCGATGATCAGCGCCACCGCGACGGTCAGCGCCAGCAGCGCCTTCCACCACACGGCGGCGCCCAACCCAGCTGCCGCCCCGGTTCCGGCGATCACCGGAGCGATCGCGTTGGGCAGGGTGCGGGGACGAGCCCCCTCTATCCACTGTGCGAAGCTGGCCACCGCACGATCCTTGCATGCGGGAGGAGCGGAACTTGCTCGGCGTGATCGGCGGTAGCGGTTTCTACTCGTTCTTCGGTGACGATGCACGTCGCGTCAGTTGCGACACTCCCTACGGGGTGCCCAGTGCAGAGATCACTGTCGGTGCCGTCGGCGGCCACGAAGTGGCGTTTCTGCCGCGGCACGGGGCCGCCCACGAGTACTCGGCCCACACGGTGCCGTATCGGGCCAACATGTGGGCGTTGCGGACGCTGGGGGTGCGACGGATCCTCGCGCCCTGCGCGGTCGGCAGCCTGACCCCCGAGCTGCCCCCCGGCTCGGTGGTGGTACCCGATCAGCTGGTTGACCGCACCCGGGGCCGCGCCGACACCTACTTCGACGACGGCGGCGTGCACGTCGAGTTCGCCGACCCGTACTGCCCGACGCTGCGGACCACGGTGACCGGCATACCCGACGTGGTCGACGGCGGAACCATGGTGGTGATCCAGGGGCCGCGGTTCTCCACCCGCGCCGAAAGCCAATGGTTCGCCGCGGCGGGATTCCGACTGATCAACATGACCGGATATCCCGAAGCGGTGCTGGCTCGTGAACTGGAAATATGTTATGCCGCAGTAGCTCTGGTCACCGATTTGGATGCCGGTGTGGACGTCGGTAGTGGTGTGAAGGCCGTCGACGTGTTCGCGGAGTTCCAGAAGAACATCGAACCGTTCAAGAAGCTGGTGCACGAAGCCATCGAGCGGATCGACGAAGAGCGCACCTGCACGCACTGCTTGCCGCACGACGGCATTCAGTTGCCGTTCGAGCTGCCCTGAATCGGCGTAGCGCGCTCAGAGATGGGCGGCCGCGTACTCGGCGCCCTGCTCGGTCATGCCGTTGACGCCGTACGACGCGTGCGCAAAGGGCGGTCCTCCGGCCGGGGCGCCGTTGCAGATGGTGTCGCCGTCGGCGCACAGCTCCAAGGCCTTGGACGCATACCGCGGACCGATTCGCACCGGTGGCGCGCCGTTGGGCGCAAGGAACTCAGCGGAGGGCGTGCCGAACAAGACGACCGCGGCAACATGGTCGGCCACCGATGACGGCATCGGCTTGGGGATGTAGGCGAGGTAGTCGGCGGGGACTTCCTTGGGGATCTCGGCCGAGGTGGTGTAGCCGGCCAGCGCCGCACCTTGCGAGAAACCGCCCAGCACGATTCGGGTGTTGGGGCAGTTCGCGGCGGTGTTCTCGATGTGGTTGCTGGCGTCGCGGATACCGTCGACGACGGTGCGGGCGAAGTCGACCCCGCCGCCGAAATCGTTGCTGGCGGCGTAGTTGACCGGATACACCTCGAAGGAGCGCTCACCCACCTTGGCGTGCAGCGCATCGACAAAGGATTGACCGATGCCGCCGACGCCGGGCGGCTCGCCGGTGCCACGCGCGAACACCACCTCCACGTCGGGACAGGGCTGCCCGGAGGCAGACGGGACGCCGGGGGCCAGCAGCGCCGCGCCGCCCAGCACCATCGCTGCAACCAGGTACCGGGTGATTCGTCGTGCCTTCGTTGCGGCCAATGCAGTGATGTACATCGTGACCCTCATTCGTATCGTTCACCCGATCCGGGCTCAAGAGCAGAAACGCAGTTTCGGCTACCCGTCGTCGGCGCCCGATAAACGCTCTTCACTGTTCTCGGCCGAATCGTCGCTTCCCCGATAGATCTTCGGTCCACCCGCGGGTGCGACGGTGGGGGAGTCGGCTGATCGGAAGATGCGGGGTGTGCCCGGCCCGCCGGGCTTGGGGCGGTCGTCGGTGGGCACCGTCAAGCGTCCGACGACGATTGCCACCACCAGGCCGCACAGCGCAAGACCACACAGCACCACGTCGAACGTGCTGGTGATCTGCTGCGCGAGTCCGTTGCCGTAGACCGGGTTGGCCCATGCGTTGGCGCGCTGGGCTTCCGCGAGACGTGGAGCCAGACCGACACCGACCACGACGCGGGCGATGGTGAAACCGAACAGGACGGCGCTCACCGACCAGATGGCCGCCGCCGCCACGGAGCGATTGCCCAGGTTGAGCCGTAGCCAGATCGCGATGACCGCGGCCACCACGTCGAAGGAGGCCATCGCCGCGCTGTCGTACGGCGAATATGGCAGGTCTAGGCTGACCGCGACGCTGAGATCGACGATGCGCATGAGCGCCGACCCTAGGCTCCAGATCGCGATGAGCAACAACGTGTTCCGGGTGGCCCCCAGCCACGTCGTCGCCGAAGCGTCGCGCGCTGCTGCCACCGCCAAGAGTGCCGCGGCGGCCACCCACACCAGATAGCCCTCGAAGCCGACCCCGGCAGTGGAGGTGTTCTGCGCGATCCCGTGAAAGCCGTCGATGTCGCGGCCGATCGGCAGTACCCACACCAGGATTCCGGCGACTAGAGCGGCCCCGCCGAGCAGGACAACAGCGAGCTGGGACGCTTTGTCGCGTTGCAGAACCCACCTTGAGGCGACGACTACGGTGGCCCACGCCACCGCGCCGTACACCAGCGCGGTCGCAATGATCGCGACTTGTTGGCGGCCGAATCCGGTCGTGGAGTGGGCCTCCGGCAGGGCATAGCGCACCCGCCAATACAGGTTGAACAGCACGCTGCACGTGGCACCGACGATCGCTGCGTAGCCGAGCGTCCGGACCGTGCGCCGCCACAGCCGCACCGGCCCGGCGAGCACCGGCTGCGCAGCGAGCAACGCCCCTGCGGCGCCCGCCAACGCGCCCGGCCCGGCGCCGCCCGGGGGCCGGGGGCTTCCGCCGTAGCGGATGGTCTGCACCACGTCGGCGGCCACCACACCGAGCAGCAACACCAGATACGGCGCGCAGAGCAGCAGCCGCAGCCGTCCCGCGAGGGCGGGATTGGTGGGCACCCGCAAGATCCCCCAGGGCCCGACGTAGGTCGTGGCGATCGCTGTGAGCGCGAGCACGGTGGCCACAGCCATGGCGACGAACAGTCCGGGCTCGCTGGCCGGAATGCCGACACCGAAGTACAAGCTCCACGGCAACGCCGGCGCCGCGAGCAGCAGTGCCGCAGCGGTCGCGTCGCGGCCGATATTCCAGCTCCTGGTCGACTCGGCGATCACCTGCTCACCATAACCGCGGGCGGGGCATACGCCATTGAACTGCGAAGATCGGTCTGCTCCATGGTCGATCCGCGCGGCTAGACTTTCTAATCGAGTGGCCCGCGGAAGGAGACGCGCAATGGATGTCGCGCTCGGAGTGTCGGTTACCGGCGCGCTCGCTCGCTTGGCGCTCGTCGAATCGGACGCCTACGGCGATGTCGTGCTCGACGAGTCCATGCTCGATCTGACGCGCAATCCGGTCGAAACGCTGATCGAGACGGTGACCGGAACCCACCGCATGTTGGCCGACGAGGGCCACCGGTTGGCAGCTACCCGACTGTGCTGGTCGGACTCGGACTTGCTGGCGGAGGTTCGCCGAACGCTTGAGGAGGCGGGAGTCGAGAACGTCTCCGAGCAGCCTCAGGCGCGCTCGGCAGTTGCGTTGGCGCGCAACGCCTCGGGGGAGGATGGCGAGACGACGTGGCTGCCTGCTCCGGCCGGCGACGCGACGATGGCTGCGCCCGCGCTAGCGGACGCGGGTGCCCCGGACGGAACGTCCACCGTGCTGGCCCCGGCGATTGAGGGCGAACAGCCAGAACAACAGGAACAGCAGCTCGCGTATTCGATGACTGACGATGACTCCGAATTGCTGGCAGTGGAGTACGCCGAGGGCGACTACGAAAGCTACGAGGGCTACGAGGGCTATGACGACTACAGCTCCGAATACGGGGGAGACGGCGCCGAAGCCGACCAGTCGGCGGCGCCACCGCCGCCGGTTGGACGGGCACTGCTGGTAGGCAGTTCGGTCGGTGGGATTCTGGTGGCCGGGTGCGCGGCGTTGGCCGTCGCGGTGACGATCGGCATTCGCCCGACGGCCGCATCCACGCCGTCGCAGCCACCGGTGGTGGCGCAGCCGCCGCAGGCCCAGCCGGTGCCCGGCAACTTCATGCCGGTGCTGCCGGCCCCGAAACCGGCGCCGCTGCCCGCTCTGCAGGCCCCCGCGCCTAATCCTGTTGTAGCCCCGGCAAGCCCGGCACCGGCCGTCGTTGCCCCGGCCCCGGTTATTCCGGTGCCTCCGGCGGTGCCTGCGCCCGCGCCGCCCGCGGTGATTCCGCTCCCGATCCCGATCCCGATCATCACCGGACCTGTTGGTGGCGGCGGCGGTTGGCTGCCCGGATCGGGTGGCAGCGGCAGCGGCAGTAGCGGGTCGGGTCGTGATCACGGCGGCGGCAGTCATTCCGGCGGGGATGCCGGTTCGGGTGGTACTGGAACGGGCGGCAATGGTTCCGGCGGCAATGGTTCCGGCGGCACTGGTTCGGGCGGTGTTGGTTCCGGCGACAACGGTTCCACCGGCGGCCATTCCGATGGCAGCGACTCCGGCGGTGGGCATTCGGGCGACACCGGCGCGAGCGACGGCAGTACTGGTGGCTCCGGCAGTAATCCGGGTGGCTCCGGCAGTGGTTCGGGCGGTTCCGGCGATAGCGGCTCGGGTGGTCGCTCCGGCGGGTCCAGCGGCACTTCTGGAGGGTCCGACGACAGCGGCTCGGGTGGCACCGGAGCGGGCAGTGACTCGGGCGGATCCAGTGCGGGGGGATCTAGTTCGGGCGGATCCGGCAGCGATGCCGGTGGATCTGGCGGTGCGGGCTCGGGTACCTCCGGTTCGGGCGGCGGCAGTTCAGGCGGCTCAGGCAGCAGTGCGGGTAGTGATTCCGGAGGCTCCGGGAGCAGCGGTTCTGGCGGCGCTTCTTCGGGTTCCGGCAGCAGCTCCAGCGGTTCCGCCGGCAGTTCCGGTGGCGGGTCCAGTTCGTCGGGTTCGAGCGGTGACTCCGGTGGCAGTTCCGGCGGCGGGTCGAGTGGGGGTTCAAGCGGCAGTTCCGGCGGCGGGTCGAGTGGGGGTTCAAGCGGCGGTTCAAGCGGCGGGTCCGGTGGTTCGGGCGGCGGGTCCGGTGGCGGCTCCGGCGGTGGCGGCGACTGAGTCGCGGCTCCCGCGTCAATCACGGACTGATACGCGCGACCATTGCCGCTATCTGCTTGCGGTCGAGCACAACCGTTGATCCGTCAGGCAATCCAAGGATTCGGTCCGTCGCGATGCCGTGCAGTTTGATCCGTTTCACGCAGTCGTCGATGGCCCGACGACGCGCCTTCGCGTCCGGCGCATCGACTACCTGCATCAGGTTTCTGCGCAAGCTGGCCGCAAAGCCCTGGATCATGTCGCCGACCCCCTCGGGGTCGAAGGTATTGAACACGCCCTCGTCCACGCCGTCGCTGATGAGCTGAGTCAGCACCGGTCGGAACAGGTCCTCCCACATCTCCACGAGTTTGGCGAACAGTCCCCGATTGTGCGGCGCGAACAGCGCCGTCATCGCCGCGATCTGCTCGGGAGCTCCCGTCGCCATCTTGACGTCGTAGCTTGCCGCCAGGCCGCCGTTGAGGCGCTCCAGTGCACCCGTTCCCGGCTGATCGAAGACCGGACGCAGCGCCTCCAACGCTGCGTCGGCGCTGCGCTCGGCCAGCGCCACCACTAACGCATCCTTGGACGGAAAGTAGTGGTAGAAAGCGCCTTTCGGTATGCCCGTCGCTGCGAGGAGCTCGTTGAGGCTGACATTGTCGTAGCCACGTTCGAGAAAGAGCGCCAGCGCCTGGTCGAGCAGCTCGGCCCGTCGGATTTCCCGGGGTTTCACGGCACGGCGCATGGCGGTATTGAATCAGTCGAACTTCTTCAGCCATCCGATGTAGGTCAGGTAGACGCCGCACAGCGCAAGCAGCCCGAAGCCCGCCCGCACCGTACCGATGGCCCCACTCGATGTGTCGGTGGCTGCTTCGGCTCCGTTAACGATCAACTGCGGCGCGGCGAGCAGGACGAATCCCCGCAGCAACAGGAACCACCCGAACAACGAAATGATCACCGCGGCCACGCCGCGCCAATATTGGTGAAACGCAATGATAAACAGCCCACCGCCGAACAGCAGTGCGCCCAGCACCCACGGCCACATCGGGTCGGTCGAGAAACTCGACAGCAGGTTGCCGATACTGCCGGCCCTGACCGCGATGATGGCCGGAACCACGGCGATGAACGGTCCCAGGACGCGCGCAAAGGAACGTGTGCGCTCGGCAGACGTGGCGGGTGTGTGCATGGTTTGCGTCCCCTTTCGCCAGCGGCGGCGAAGCCATTAGACCACCGGTCTCTAAATTAGACCAGTGGTCTAATTTCACGCAATACCCTCGGCAGAAAGCTGTTGTATCAGTGCCTTTCGGTCCAGTTTGCCGATACCGCGGCGGGGAAGTGCAGCAACGACATGTACCTCGCGTGGCGCTGCCGTGATGTCCAGAGACTCCGCAACATGGGCGCGCAACGACTCCAGCGTCGGTGGCGTCGCACCGGCGACGACGACCGCGGCGACGACGCGCTGCCCCAGCCGGTCGTCGTCGATCCCGAACACCGCGCACTCGGCCACCGCGGGATGCGTCGACAACACCGCCTCCACCGGACCGGGAAGAACCGTCAGACCGCCGGTGCTGATCGCGTCGTCGGCGCGACCCAGCACGGTCAGGTGTCCCGAGGAGTCAAGCGCACCAAGGTCATTGGTCATAAACCAGCCTGCCTCGGCGAATGGGTCCGGCTCGACAGGATTGCGATAACCTTGCGCCAGGGTCGGACCGCCGATCGCGATCCGCCCGTCGTCTCCGATGCGTAGCCGGACGCCCGGCAACGGCTCCCCGTCATAGACACAACCGCCGGCAGTCTCGCTCATGCCGTACGTGCGCACCACCCGCACTCCGGCGGCGACTGCCGCGTCGAGGATCCGTTGCGGCGTCGGGCCTCCGCCTAACAACACCGCGTCCAACTCGGCCAGCGCGGCAGCGGCCTCGGGAACGGTCAACGCCTTGGCCAATTGGGTGGCGACCAGCGAGGTGTAGCGACGGCCGGAACCGAGTGCCGCCACCGCCGCGGGCAACCGCGTGACATCGAAACCCGTTGCGACATCGAGCTGCACGGGCGCGGTGCCGGACACCAGGCTGCGCACCAGGACCTGGATTCCAGCGATATGGTGCGGAGGTAGCGCCAGTAGCCAGCTGCCTGGCCCGCCCAACCGGTCATGGGTGGCGGTGGCGCTGGACACCAGTGACGTCCCGGTCAGCAGAGCACCTTTGGGCACTCCTGTGGTGCCCGACGTCGCCACCACCAGGGCGATGTCATCGCCGATGGGATCGCCTACCCGCAGCGCGGTCAGGGCAGACGGGTCGGTGTCGGGGCCTACCGGCGTGAAGGCGGCGCCGTGGCCGTCCAGAACGCCCTGCAAGGCGGGCAGGAGCGTGGAGAGGGCATCACCGGGTGGGATGGCCAGCGCACGCAGGCGTGCTATGGGTTTCCCCCGTTGGTGGGGGCGTCGTCTAGCAACCAGCCCTTTGCCGCCAACCGCTCCCGGACCCGTTCGACGTCGTCTGGAGCGGGCAGTTCGTTGGTCAAGCGGGCGATCAGTACCCCGATGTCGATGCGGTCGAACTCGCCGCGGCCGATCAATTCGCGGGCGACGTCTTTGACCTCATCGTTGGTCAGGCGTCGCGACAGCAGCGCCAACAGCGGAACGTAGTCGTTCTGGGGCACACCATCGGGATACCCGGCGCGCAGCCAGGCGACGATCGAGGTGAGAAATTTGTTCATACTGCGTCAACTTCCCCGCGCCGACACCGGAAGGAACATATCAGCTGCAATATTACGTCTATTCAAGGCCAAACACCTCGTCCCAATGGCCCCAGTCATCCCACTGCCAGCCGATGCGGTGCTCGATGAAGTCACGGGCAATGAACAGCACGCCGGCCAGCACCACGGTGAGCAACAGCGCGAAGATCGTCCACCGCAGCAGGGTCAATCCCCGGCGGTACTCAGTCGGCCCATCGGCTGCGGCACCCAAGCGCACCCCGATGGCGAACAAGGCCGGCAGCGCGGTGCCGACCAGCAGGCCGAAGATCAGAATCTTGGCGGTGGCCACGTAGTCGAACCAGGTGCTCACGGTGTTCACGCACCGCCCCCCTCCGTGCCGATCTCGTGGGACGGGCCAGGCGGAGTCGGTTGCGGTGCAATCACTTCGAGGCCATCGGTCATATGTGCACCCCAGTCAGCGGTGACATTGGTGTGGTCGACCGGGACCTTGCGGGACTGCAGCCAGATGAGCGCGGAGACACCCACCAGCAGCACTAGTCCGGTGATGGTTCCGGGGTAGCCGCCGATGCGGTGGATCAGGTGGTAGGTGCCCGCGCCGATGGCCCCGGCCAGCGGCAGGGTGATCACCCAGGCGGTCGCCATCCGGCGGGCAACACCCCAGCGCACGTTGGCACCGGGCTTCCCCAGGCCCGAACCCAACACCGATCCCGTCACCACCTGTGTGGTCGACAGCGAGTAGCCGAAGTGACTGGACAGCAAAATGATGGCCGCCGAGGATGATTCGGCGGCCATGCCTTGGGGGGATTCGATCTCGACGAGCCCCTTGCCCAGGGTGCGGATGACTCGCCATCCACCGAAATAGGTGCCGGCGGCCATCGCCACCGCACACGACACGATCACCCACAGCGGCGGCGTGACGTCGGTCTTATAGGCCGCGCCGTAGGAGATCAGTGCGAGGAAGATCACGCCCATGGTCTTCTGGGCGTCGTTGGTGCCGTGCGCCAGTGACATCAGGGCGGCAGAGAAAACCTGGCCCCGTCGGAAGTCTCGCAGGGTGCGCCCATGGGGGACTCCCCGCGTCAGGCGGTAGACCAGCCAGGTCCCGACGGTGGCAACCAGGGTCGCGGCGAGCACGGCGATCACCGTCGGCACCAGCACCTTCGAGACCACCCCGGGCCAGCGCACCCCGGCCGAGCCGGCCGCGGCCAGCATGGCCCCCACCACTCCACCGATCAGGGCGTGTGAGGAGCTCGACGGGATGCCGAACAACCAGGTCGTGAGGTTCCAGACGATACCGCCGACCAAACCGGCGAACATGACTTCCAGCGTCACCAGGTTGGTGACCACCAGATCCTTGGCCACCGTGGCCGCCACTTGGGTCGACATGAACGCCCCGACAAGGTTGAGGGTGGCGCAGAGCGTTACCGCGGTCTTCGGCTTGAGCGCACCGCTGGCGATCCCGGTGGCGACAGCGTTGCCGGTGTCATGGAAGCCGTTGGTGAAGTCGAAAGCCAGGGCGGTGATCACGACCGTGATCAACAGGAACAGCTCCAAGGTCACCGTGCGGATTTTTGCAGCCGCACGCCTGACTTGTCGAACCGGGTTAGGCGGGCTTGGCCCCGAGCAGGTACCAGCCCAGGTGGTGCCCCAGGAAGTCGCGAGCGATGAAGAGCACGCCGACGACCGCCACGGCCAGGACTACCAGGAAGATCGCCCAGCTGAGAGCGAGCAGCAGTGGCCGGCGCGCACCATCGGTGCCGGCGACTGCAGGAACACTGTTACCTGCCACGTTGACCCGGACCCCGACCGCGAACAGTGCCGGCAATAACCCACCTACGAGCAGCCCGAAAACCAGGATCTTGCACGTGGCTGCGAGGTTGAACCACTGACTCATGACCGGATGACCTCACGTGAATTGGGGTCGTTGACGGGGACGACAGTCAGCTTGGCTCCATCATGGCCGGTCTGGAAGGCCGATCGGAGGGCGTTCTCGACTTCGCGGCCCGCTTCTTCGGGTTGCACGCCGGGGGCGTCGAGACCGCCGGTGAGGGTGCCGTCCCATTCGGCGTTGACGTTGTTGTGGTCGATGCGGGCCCGGCGCGACCGCAGCCAGATCGCCAGGACCGTGGTGATCAGCAGCACCACACCGATGGTGATGCCGGGGTAGCCGCCGATACCGTGGACCAGGCCGTAGGCGCCCGAGCCGACCCCACCGGCCATCGGCAGCGTCACCAACCAAGCGGCAACCATCCGTCCGGCGACACTCCAGCGCACCTGCGCGCCCGGCTTGCCGACGCCGCTGCCGAGCACCGACCCGGTGGCGACCTGGGTGGTCGACAGTGAGTAACCGAAGTGGCTGGAGAGCAGGATGACCGCGGCTGCGGAGGATTCGGCGGCCATGCCCTGCGGTGGTTTGATCTCGACCAGGCCCTTGCCCAGGGTGCGGATGATCCGCCAACCGCCGGTGTAGGTGCCCGCCGACATGGCCAGCGCGCAGCTCACGATCACCCACAGCGGCGGCAGCGTGTCCGACGTGCTCACCGCGCCGTAGGACATCAGCGCGAGGAAGATCACGCCCATGGTCTTCTGCGCGTCGTTGGTGCCATGTGCCAGTGACACCAGCGCGGCCGAGCCGATCTGCCCGTGCCGGAACACCTTCTCGGACTGCTTCTCGTCGACACCGCGGGTGATGCGGTAGACCAGCCAGGTGCCCACGGAGGCGATCGCCGTGGCAATCACGGTGGCGACGACGGCCGGGACCAGAACCTTGGAGACCACCCCGTGCCAGATCACCCCGTGTCCGCCGACCGCGGCGATCATCGCTCCCACGATGCCGCCGATCAGGGCGTGCGAGGAGCTCGACGGGATACCGAGCAGCCAGGTGAGCAGGTTCCACACAATGCCGCCGACCAGTCCGGCGAAGACGATCTCGAGGGTCACTAGGTGGGCGTCGACCAGGCCTTTGGCGATCGTTGCGGCGACGGCGGTCGACAGGAAGGCGCCGATCAGGTTCAGGCAGGCCGACATGGTGACCGCTGCCTTGGGCTTGAGCGCACCGCTCGCGATCGAGGTCGCCATTGCGTTGCCGGTGTCGTGGAATCCGTTGGTGAAGTCGAAGGCCAAAGCCGTGATTACCACGATGATTAGGACGAACAGATCAAGGCTCACGAGAGCATCACGGCACTGATTCTGAAGCCTCGATGGGGCCGTTGTCTAACGATCACCCTCGCGAAACGCCGGTGTATGTCGAGACGTTTCGAACTGTTTCCCCGTCGTTAACCTCAGGGCTTCCGGTGGCTGTCCTGGCGGATGTCGCGGCGCAGCGGATGGTCTTCGGGAACCTCCACGAAGATCAACGTCAGGCCGTCGGGATCGGTGACGTGCATCTCACGCAATCCCCACGGTTCACGGAGCGCTTCCCGGGTGATGGGGACGCCGCGGCTCTGCAGTTCGGCCTGGGTGGCGGCGACGTCGCGGACCTGCAGCCACAGCGCCCCCGGGAAAGTAGCGGCCGGGTGTTCGGGTTTGCCGTGCCCGGCGAGTTCGATCAGCGACTGTCCGGCGTAGAACACCATTCCGGCGCCGTAGTCGCGGGCGATCGCCAGCCCGATCTCGTCGCGATAGAACCGCAGCGAGCGTTGATAGTCGGTGGGCCGGAGCAACACCCGGCTGGCTAGAACCTCCATGAGCTCTCCATCAGTCCTCGACCGGCTCGATCCGGTTCCGCTTGACGATGGCGGTGGCCCAACCGGCGTTGAGGTTGTCCAGTGCGCGGAACGCCAGCGCCAGTCGCGGTGCGATGCGGATCGGGCGGTAGCGGGCCGCGTCGATCATCCACGCGCCGGCCTCCTGCGCGGTGAGCCCCGGCTTGCCCTGGAACGCCGCGGTGGGCGCGATCATCGGGGTTTTCACCAGCGGGTAGTACAGCGTGGTGGACTGCACGCCGTAGCGGGCCCACTCGCTGTCGATGACCCGGCTGACGGCGCTCAGGGCGGACTTGGAGCCGTTGTATACGCCGAACAGGGGGGAGGAGTCGGTGAACACGCCCCAGGTGGCGACGTTGATGATGTGGCCGTCGCCGCGCTCGCGCATCGCCGGGGCGAACCCGCGGATCAGCCGCAGCGGCGAGTAGTAGTTCAGCTGCATGGTCCGTTCGACGTCGTGCCAGCGGTCCAGGGATTCGGCCAGCGGCCGGCGGATGGAGCGACCGGCGTTGTTGACCAGGATGTCCACTCCACCGAACCGCTCATCGACATCTTTGACCAGTGCGTCGATCGCCGCCAGATCAGATAGGTCGCACGCGATGGCGTGAGCGGTGCCACCGGCGGCGGTGATCCGCTGGACCAGTGCGTCCAAGTTTTCCTGGCGGCGGGCCACCGCGATTACGGTGGCGCCCGTCGCCCCGAACTGTTCGGCGCCGGCTTCCCCGATGCCCGACGACGCCCCGGTCACCAGCACCCGCTTGCCGGTCAGGTCGATGGTCTTGGCGCCGGGCCGGTGCATCAGCTGCGCGGCGACGGGCGGGCGCATGGTGGCGAGCGTGATCTGGTCGGACAGTCGGCGTAGCGGGCTTCGGCTCATGGTTAGCCAGTCTATGCGGGGCGGAGTCGGTGTCGTGGCTCAGAAGTAGCGCGGGAAGCGACTCCAGTCCGGATCGCGCTTCTCCAGGAAGGAATCCCGGCCCTCGACGGCCTCGTCGGTCATGTAGGCCAGCCGGGTGGCTTCGCCGGCGAACAGCTGCTGGCCCACCAGTCCGTCGTCAAGCAGGTTGAAGGCGAACTTCAACATACGTTGGGCCTGAGGCGATTTGCCGTTGATCTC
>Ga0182738_1000976_pt1 | contig 37539 bp, 28 predicted proteins | sample eDN5th30CBELigMG_FD_128876 | JGI IMG/M metagenome (GOLD analysis project Ga0182738, IMG submission 128876) | Enriched Miracle-Growth compost microbial communities from Emeryville, California, USA - eDNA 5th pass 30_C BE-Lig MG (version 2)... ...
TCATTATTTCTGGTTCGCACGATAAATCCATCAAAGTATTTGACTTTGACACTAAAAAAGAAATTTACCACTTCCAAAATGTTCATCAAGGTAAATTGATCTCCATCAATCTACTCATTATCTTTCAGGCTTTTTGAATTCGCTTTTTGTAACACCTGATGACAGATTTATTGTTTCTGGCTCTCATGATAAATCTTTGAAGGTGTTTGATCTTCATACCAAACAGGAAGTTCACCATTTCAAAAATGCTCATCAAGGTTTTATTAACGCAGTCGTTGTCACATCGGACAACAAATTTATTATTTCTGGCTCCAGTGATCAATCTCTGAAAGTATTTGCCCTAGATATCACAGAGGAAGTGTATCACTTCCAAAAAGCTCAACAAAGTAGGTTTGTTGATATGAATTTGCGAGTTAGAATTGTTTAGGGTCAATTACATCAGTCGCCATCACATCTGACAATAAGTTCATAATTTCCGCTTCTCACGATCGATCCATCAAGATATTTGACTTTCACACCAAAGAGGAAGTTCATCATTTCCAAAAAGTCCATCAACGTAGGCCTTTCCCAAAGGTGTGTTTCACAATCTCTCCTAGGCTTTATTAACTCAGTTATTGTCACATCCGACAACAAACTTCTGATTTCTGGTTCAAGTGATCAATCTATCAAAGTGTTTGACTTTGACACTAAAGAAGAGGTTCACCAATTCGAGACTGCTGGGGCTATTACTTCAATCGCTTTGACCTCAGACAACAAATTTGTTATTTCTGGCTCTGGTGATGAATCGATCCAAGTATTTGACCTTCAAAGTAAACAAGAAGTCCATCATTTCCAAAACACCCATCAGAGTAGCTATTCTTTGTACGAGCGCATAACAAACCCTTCATTGTCTAGAGTCAATTACTTCAGTTGCTGTTACATCTGATAATAAATTCATTATATCTGGTTCTCGCGACGAATCTATCAAACTATTTGATCTTCAAAAGAAGGAAGAAGTTCATCACTTCCAAAATGCTCACCAAGGCTTCATCAACTCAGTTGCTGTCACACCAAACAACAAATATATTGTTTCTGGCTCACAAGATTGCTCTATTAAAATATTTGACCTTTACACCAAACAAGAGGTTCATCACTTCCAAAATGCCCATCAAGGTAATCTCCTCTTTAGAAGCACATTATTTCTCACTCAGTATCTAGATTCTGTGAACTCAGTGGCTATCACATCTGAGAATCGATTTATTATATCAGGTTCTAGCGACCACTCTATCAAAGTGTTCGATCTTCATACCAAGCAGGAGGTCCATCATTTCCAAAATGTTCATCAAAGTTTGATTAACTCAATTGTTCTCACACCAGACAACAGATTTATTATTTCTGGCTCAGATGATAAATCTATAAAAATATTTGATCTTGGAGCCCAACAAGAAACTCAGCACTTCCATCATACTCGTCAAGGTAAATTTGTTTGCACTATTTCTGATTGTTTAGGTTCAGTTATCTCTTCAGCATCTCCAACCTCTGACAATGGGTTTATGGTTTCTGGCTTTGGCTCTGGTGAAAAATCCATCAAAGTCTTTGATCTTCATACAAGGCATGAAGAATTAGGTAATTGATAATTCCGAAGCTTATTTTATTTTATCTAGAATCCAAAAAATCAGGCATCTCTTATTCAAAAAAAGGATCATCTATTTCAATCAAAGATCCCACTGTTTTCACCCAAGAATTTTATTTCAGTAGACTCTTGATTTGCTCAATCTTACCTCTCATTTTTAGTTTATGAAGGAATGAAGAGATTTTCAGTTCTAAATTCTGTGGATGATTTTCTATTTGATAAACCTGCAGAATATTCAGTTTCAAGAGCGATCAAACAACCCAAACTTTTTGTTCTTCCTTTTCGATGGACTATTCTTCATATTGTTTCAATCCATGCAAATCATGAGTTTATTGCAAAAATGCCTGATTACACTCAATTTCAAATGCCATTCCTCTTGGATACTTTTGACCGCACACCGTTCCATTATTTAGTCTCACATAAGAATGTCAATTCGATCACAGTTAACATTATTTTCGGTTATCTTTGCGATTACTTGGAAGACTGCCATTTGAAGAATCCGTTTGAATTCCAAAAAATTGTTGACTCTTTGACCCCATTGCTTCCTTTCATTTTCCAAAAAATTGAAATAAAATCAAGACAAAGGTTCCTTCTCATGATTTACACAAAAAGTACAGTCCCTTATAGCAACCCAGTCCCCATTTTCGGAACCATTTTATCAGAATCTGCCTTTTTCTGTGACTCCCCTGTCCTCACTCAAGAAACTCGACAGAAAATTTGGGATGATCAGGGGACAGCTCAAGTCGAATTTCGCTCAAATTTCCTCTACTTAGATTATGATATTCTTTCTCAAGATATGAATGACTTGATTGGTTGCTTGAAAATGCAAAAAGGTGAAGAAATGTTCAAAATGCCTGTAGTCATGCGATTAATTGATCATCTATGGGGACAAGCTGAAAAACCCTTGATTATCTTTTTTGCATTGTACTCCATGTTTACAATTGGGCTCTCAGTGTATTTGACACTAAAGGACCGCTGCCTGCCATATGAGATTACTCTCCTTGCAATTTCAGTCTTGTTTACTGCAAACGAATTTTGGCAGATTCTCAATTTAAAAACAAGTTATTTGGAAGATTTGTGGAATTGGCTTGATCTCGCTCATTTACTCTTAACCGTAGCTTTCCTGATTGCAAGAATAGCAGACAATGATAATGAGTTGGCTCGAGCCTGGATCTCTACACTCATCATAGTCTTGGGATATCTTCGATGGATCTCTCTTTTAAAAATTTTCAAACCTACCAGTCAGTAATTTTTCGTCAGAACCTTTAAGAAATTTGTTTTAGGAAACTTGATTCAAGTTGTTATTACAATTACAAGAGATATGCTGAGTTTTGTTGTTATCCTTGCCTTAATTATCATTGGATTTTCTCTTGTCTTTTTGGTATTCAATAGAGAAGATGAATATGGAGCCTATCTTTATCAAGCATACAATGTTCTCTATGGACCCATGGACATAGAGGAAGATTCTCCTTGGTCTTTTTCGCAAAAGCTAATCATGGCAGTGCTTGCTTTCTTTTTGAATGTTGTCCTTTTGAACTTGCTTATCTCAATCATGGGGGACTCTTATGGTCAGGTGTTGGAAATGAGAGACAGAACTGATTCTTTAACACGACTAGAAATGATTTCAGAAGCTGCTATTTATAGAAAATTCTTGCAGCTTAATCATCAAACAAAAAGAGGCTACTTGGTCTATTGTTTACCGGTTGAATTAGAAGAAGATAAGGATAGTCAACAGCAGGAATTGGGAAGCATGATGAAAGCAATGAAGAAACTGATTAAAAAGAATAATGAAGAATCCAAAAGAGAAATTCAAGAGCTCAAAGAAACAATGAAAGAAGAAATGATGAATCTAAAAGCAGCAATTCTTAGTGACTTGCAAAATGAACTCACAAAATTAAAAGCAAATGCTGGAAAATAAAATAATGTTGAAAAATTCTTTTCTGAGTATTTTCATATCGTAAAAATTTTTTTGAATTATTATTTCACAAAACAAAAATTTAAAACAGAAAAATTCTTTTCATAATGGATCAAGTTGGATAAAGAATTTTCAAGAAATTGTTTTAAACAAAGTTTATTTATTAGTCGCGGGAAAAATCAACTTGAGAAATTTATTATAAAAAACACTCTGAAGAATCAAAGATTTTTAAGGGAAAAGTTTTACCGAATGCAAATCTCCAAAACCCAAGAAGAAGCCCAAGGGTTATGAAAATCGCAAAGTATATCTCCATTTAATGTTAGAGAATCACTCTCAGTGATAAATTTTAGACTTGCCAGAAAATAAAAAGACTTTTGAAATTTCGACCAATAGATTAATCAAGTTGATTTATCAAATAAAGCCTGAATGGATGAATGAGCTTTATTTATTTCCGGTTTCAGGACCATTTTATTAGGGACCCTTTTTAAAATGCCAGAAAAAGATCCTTTGTTTGAGAATATTGAGGCTTAAGGCTAACTCAGGGCTCCTACAGAGTTTGTCCTTTTCTTTCTCAGTTGAAAATAAAAAAATAAAGGATTTTGTTAATGAGCAATTCTTCATCTTGAGATATGTAAGAATTTGTAGTTTTTGCTCTATTTTCTTGGGTTCTCTGCAAAATAAATTCGATTCACTGACAATTATTACTGATCTCGCATTTCATATTCCGTAAAAAAAAAACTCAATCAACTTCCAAAAACATTTGAGAAAGAAAAAATAATTCCTCAGTTATGAGAGTATTTAAAGCCTGCTCAAAGTTTCAAATTATTAAGACAAAAGATATTTCTATCTCAATAACCAAAAGGATGCCAGATTTGAGTATCATTTTAACCGCCAGAAAATTATTGTCTAAAAATAAAGTTGGCTTTGCTGTGCTGTGTTGGCAATAATAAACACTTTTGTACCATAAAGAAACATTGTTCTCCCAACTTAAGACTACCTCTCGAGTTTTCAAATTAGAATCTTTTAGTCAGAGATTTTCAAAAATAAAAAGCTTTTCAAGAAAAATATAAATTTATTTTGTATACAAATATTTGAGAAAATTTAAATATCTCGGGATTGAAATAAGACTTTTACTATCCTCATTTGAGATTTACTCTGGCCACTCCATGAACAGACTTTCTATAAATCCACTAAAACCTTTCCCATCAACATCCCAGAGAAAGACTCTTCTCTCGGTAAAGATATGAAAGGAGTTTTATTTTTTGTCTAAAAATTGAATTTATAGAATTACATAGATTACGTACTTTGAATTTCTTAATGCGAATTATAACTACCTTTTATACAATTATATATTAAGCCCGCTCTCTCATGACCTCATAGCCTCTGTTTGCCCTTGTATTTAGTTTATTTCAAGTCTCTTGCGTGTTTCAGGCTACTCCCCCAACTCACGGGACAGCTTTATTGTGGATGAATGTCAATTTTCACTGAATGATAAAAAATTTAGTTAGAAATTACTCTTTGATTTTCACAATGTACTTCACTCTCTGACCTAATAAACGTAAACAAAATATTTTATTTAAAAAGCGCTTAGCTATGCACAGAGCTCATGCGAAAGAAATCCTTTTCAAAACCGACTCAGTACTCCTCTCTCCTTCATACTATTTGACTGATTACCTTAGCAAATCAATTTTCAACTCGATCCCATAGAGTACGGCCTTGAAATGTTCTCCAATCGCAGAAACAGCATCGACTTCACTCAATATAGTCAGGTTTCGGAAGTCTATAGAGAACCTCTATCTGCAACAAGTCTTTCTATAGCCACTTATGCTGAGGATGATCGAGTAAATTCGAAATACTTCCTCCCTAACTTGCTCAGAAAGTTGCCATTAAAAAGATCTACAAAGAGGATCTCATTACAGACTTTCAGAAAAGACAAGCCATCCAAGAATTTCCTCTTCACTGCTCACTCAAGCACTCCAACATTGTCAAAGGAATCGATTATAGCGAAACTGAAAACGAATACGTCATGGTCATGGAATATATGAATAATGCTACTTATCTCCAAGAAAAAATCGATCTGGTACATGATTCATCTAGTTTGAAACTCAACCTCTATTAGAATCTGAACCCTGTCAAAAATGAAATCAAAATGAAGTCCTATATGAGTGATGCTCTTGAGGGTCTTATCTATCTTCATTCTAAAGGTGAGTTTTGTGACAAGGACTCTTCTTAGCTTTCTTAGGGATTACTCATGGAGACATTAAACTTGAAAATATGCTTGTAAACACTGCAGATGATGGAGGATCAATCCCTATTGTATATAAACTAGCAACTTTCCCCATTCCTAACCAGAAATAGATTAAACTTTGCGATTTTGGCCTAGCAAGGGTTCAATCTGACAAGTCAAAATTCTTTATGGAAACTCCTGTCGGCTCTCAATCTTATATGGCTCCCGAAATCAAATCTGTAAAATATTTTTCCTTTATGTCTCTCATTAAATTAGAATGCATACGTGGATTCAAAGATTGATATGTGGGCATTAGGAGTCGTATTATACAAGATGGCTGTTGCATATAAGCCAACACAAATTGCTGGATATAAATATGGCCAAGGCCCTATTCCTTTCAGAAAATTCGATTGGAAAAAACGATCACATGAGCTTCAAGACCTTGTTAATAACCTATTAGAAGTGGACCCTGAAAGAAGGATCTCAGCAGAAGAGGCTCTTCAACATCCATGGTTCCAAATCTAATACACTTTTGTTCAATATTTCCAAATCAAGAAGGAAAATTCTTGTTTGTAAATATACTGTCCATGAAACCGCAAACTTTGTTTGTTAAAACTAAACGATACTCAAGCTAATCAAAGGATATTTAAATGGATGGAACATATGTATGTCGGAAGTTTCCATACACGCATACATATGCTACTATAACTCATTTATATCTCATGATAGCTTGCTCAACTCTATATTTTATAACACTTGCTTGAAACTCTATTTAATCCTTCAAAGTAAGAGTAAGTTATACATACATAGAATCTATATAATTCATTTTTTGTTTATTATGAGCTATCTATCTAAAAAATAAACAAAGAACTTTTGATAAAATGTTCCAAATAATCACTGTCTCAATCCAATAGTTTTTAGAGAAATGCTGAGAATGAAATTTTAATAAATTTTTTCGAATTCATCTCTAACAGTTCGTAAGAAAAACATAATTTTGTTTGAGAAATTTTTTTTCGTGAAAGGAATCAAAATTAAAACTCAACTGATGAGTCACATCGCAGGAGGATTTTTTTTAATTCCCATTTTCCTATTCATATCAAGAAATAAACAAACATTATCTGAACTTATTTAAAAATTCCTTTGACACGAATGTGAAAAGGTCTCGCAAGTTTTCTGTATTGTTAAAGGTTCTTTGCTTTTTATAAGGGCAAATTAACCGCACATAGAATAATTTAAACTCCTAAATACTTAGGGAATTAGACTCTATTATTTAAATCTCAAGAAAGAAACCTTTAAGAGAAAGAGACTAGACGTTTTCATATGTCCAAACCAAACTTTACGTCAAATAATGATAGTCTTCCTTCAATTCCAAAATCTAAACCTCTTCCTCAGGATTCTCAAATACATAAAAACACTTCAACAACAGATGCAGATTTCATGCTTGAAGAAAATAGCGAACTTGAAGGCATCAACGATTTCCTCCGTGAAAATAAACACTCCCATTTCAATGAAAGCCTCTTTGAGCAAGAATTGAATAAATCTGGCAAACTACAAGTAGCCCACTTGTTAAATATAATCGAAGGGTCTGGAGATCGTCCTCGCTCAAAGCCTCCGGTAAAAGCGGAAAAGGTTTCCGAAGCTTCGAATTTCTCACAAAAATCTCGCTCAAAGTCTCCCATAATTGTAGCAGAGCATATTCCACAAAATGTAGACAGTCTGTCCTCTAATTATAGCTCAGTAAAAGTTGATGATGAGTCCATCCCAAAAACAACTCGTGGAAAACAGGCGACTCCAGTAAAAACCGAAGAGAAGCAGCAAGTCAGTAAAGTGAAGATTTGCCCTGCAAGGATCCCAAGCAATATTAAAGATCAGGCCTTTACTTCAACAAATCTTGAAAAGTCTAAAAAGAATCCCGAAAAATTAAGCCAGGACAAATCTCCACTTAAAACGAAAAAATATCAAACTTCTGTGGCTACTATTGAAGAGAATAAGAATACCAAGCATATTGAAGGGAATAAAAACACTGCCTCGTCCTCTATTCCTAGCTCTTCGCGATTAAAACAGAGAAACGATAACAAAAGCCCTGAAAGACTTTTACAATTAAAAAGTGCAGCAGGACCTTCAGGAGAAGAAGGGACGAAAAAATCACCTTCATTAAATCCACAAAACGACCGTATTTGCGATACTCCGACCTTTACAGAAAAGAAACAAGAGAATAAGAATTGGGAGAGTGCTAAAAGTACTGCACAAAAAGAAGAGAATCATACCGAGCCATCACCAGCAGCTATGGAATCCGATAAAGAACTTGAGAAAATTGAAATGCTGAACGAAATTTTGGCAAAGAGGGAGGTTCAGCTTGATTTAGATGATGAAAATCTCCTGATAAAAGTTCCAACCCAAACTGATTTTTCTCCTGTCAGCAGACTGTCTGGAAGTCGAACAACTCGCAGTCCATCAAAGGAAATCAGTCGATACGTCTCCAAGCTCAAGAAATCTGGAATTTTGCCCCGCGACTCTCTTTCCAAAGAAAAACAGCTTGTGAGTGCCAAAAGAACCACTAGCCCAGGCAAGAACTCTTCTTTGCAAAGTACCGACGTAAAGGGAATAACAACACCATCCAAGACTTTGAGTGGATATGAACAACCGGCAGTTGGTGGTGGTTTAAAAATTGAAACTCCAAGAAGAACAATCCTAGATCAGAGACTCAAGAGTCCAAGGAAACCAATTAGGCAGAATGTTGTGGAGCCAGTTCAACTACCACAAAAAGAAGAAAAGAATAATTTCAAGGGCCCTGCTTCAGTCGAAACAACTTCTTCAGTCAAAGACGTCAATAAAACATCACGTGATAAAACACCGACAAAAGTTTCCACTGAATCAAAGAAATTAAATGGAAAGGGGAGTCATCAAAATTCATTCTCCAGAGATACCCCAAGTTCACTTCAAGAAGAGATCAAAACAGAAACAAGCCCATCTTCATCTGCAGCTGGTCAGAAAATGTCTGAATTACTTCAAGAAGTCATTAAAATTATCAAAGGATTGGATACTCATTATTTGGTTGATCTCAAGATATTTCTTGAAACAAATAGCTTCTTGTTACTCAAAGACATTAACTCCAGAATCAAAGATGGAACTCTTGATCTTCAAAAGAAAAGAGAAAAAGAACTTCAAACAAGGATCAGAGAATTAGAACAACAAATATCAACCCCCCCTCAAAAATTATTTTCTGATTATCTGAATGTTGAAAATGTGAAGAAGAACAAGATTGAAAATCCCCAATTGCATCATATTCATCAAATTTCGTTTGACGATTTTGGAGATTTATTTGAAGTTCCCTCCCCAACTCAAAAAGAAAATTTCGAAAAAGTACCTCAAATTTTAACATCTCTCACTAATATTCTCTAGAAAATTGAGGCATACTATGTGATGACAGGAAATATCAATAGGGTTAAGGATATTGAAGCTGGGCTTTCAAGCTTTTCCCATTTAGGTGTGAATCAACTAAAAGACAAAATCCTTCATTTAAGTTCAGATATTTTAACTTCAAAAACTTGCTCTCAACTTTTATCAATTTGCCCAAATCAAGAAGAAATCAATCTATTCAAATCTTACAAAGGTCCTCTTCCAGAATTAAATAAAGTAATGTTTTGGGATATTTTCCCTCATAGTAACTCTTCTGAAAGGTTAATCAGTATTTGTATTCCATGAGTTGTGTTCCTCGATTATCTGCGAGATTGGAAATGACAATATTTAAAATGAATTTCCATCAAGAAATGGAAAAGGAGTTAAAGGATATGACTCAAGTTAGAAAAGCACTTGAATCTCTCCAGGAAAACAAAAATTTACAAACCTTCCTTCAAATAATCTCCAACTTCAAAAAAGAAAAATTTTTCCAAAGAGATGGTAAAACCGCATTTGCTAAATGTCAATCTATCCTAAACTTCGCCAAAATCAACTCCAAAAAATCAAAAGATTCCTTGCTGACATATATCCTCAAGGTACTTGAATAAAATTTCCGAACAACACGACTAAACATTTTCTCTAGAAAATATCTCGACAAGATCCTCATCTTCTTGATTTTACAAACATCAATCAAGATTTAGAACAAGCCTTTGATGTTAGATTTGAGCGTAGCAGTGAAAAATTTATCTTGATCATTAAACTCCTTTAGTTTCGATATGGAATATTGAAAAAATCAAGTCAAAATTCAATCAACTTGAACTTGAATTAGAATTAAGTGAAAAATCAAATCCTCCAGATTCTCCTTTTATTCAATCGTTTCAAGACTTTTATCAAACTTCAAGTCCTCTCATTTCTGGTGCAATTCAACTCGGAAAAACCATCAAATCCTTGTATTTCCAGGTTTTTCTATTGCTCCTCAAAGACTCACATATTCCTTTAGGTTGTCCAATTATTGGGAGAAGAGTTAGAAACGACATCAAATGCTACAATTTCTGATTTTTTTAGTCTCCTCAGACAAGTATTTACCCACATCAGAGAGTTTAAAGCTCTTGAAAACTGACCATTTATTTCCTTTTTCAAAAATATAAAAGTTTAATTTATATTTTTATTGTAAATAACAAGAAAACCAAGTGTTTCTCAATCAAGCAAGTGTATTTTAGTGATATTTGTAACCATATGACACTTTCTGTAACAAATATGCACACTCAAAAACAAAATTCACAACATGTACTAAATCTATTATTGTTCTCTAAAACCCCACCCAACGCGAGGAGGATTACTAGGTTTATTTATTTGGAACTCTGACAAATCAGCACCATTTAAATCATTCCCACCAGTTCGAACATTTGAATTTTGTTTGATAAACCGCGGATCTTCTTGGAAAGGATAATTCTCTTTATTTGGGTTCTTCATCCACTCATTAAAGGTTTTCTGATCTGTTGAGTAAATATTACCTGTTTTTTCATCATAAATAATTTGGGTCTGCCTCTTGTGAGGGAAAGCGAGATGCAGGAATCCCATAACAGCCACAAAAGTAAATGCCAAAGCGAGGAGTTTCTTTCGAAGCATTTTTATTGCATCGTCAAGCTGACCTTCAAATTCACTATCGAATTTTCTAATTCTTTCCTTTTAAGGAAATTTAGTTTAGTCATGAAAAGACAACAAATTTTAATTTACTTCTTGTTCTTTTTCATAATGTTTGCGAGCCTCCTCTCGATATTTATTAAAATCTTCGCCAAAATCTCTCCTCCAGCGACCATAAAAATCATCATAATGATCACTGTAATTTGAATATCTATTGTAACTCCCAAATCCCTCATTCTGGCCGTAAAAGCTTCCTTTCCCAGTCTGACTGCTGTTGTAGTAATTATTCTGTTGACGTGAGCTTTGATTTTGATAACTAGAAGAAGAGGAATGATAGCTGCTGGCAGTGGTTCTCAAAGTGCTGTCATAATCTGTCTTTTTTTGAGCATCACTAAGAACCATGTAGGCTTCATTTATTTCTTTAAACCGTTCTGCGCCTCCTTTGGCGATATCTGGGTGATATTGTTTTGCAAGTTTGTAATATGCTGCTTTAATTTCTGCTTGTGTTGCTGTTTGAGGTATTCCCAAAGTTAAATAGTAGTTTTTGTTGGAAAAAGCAAATGTTGCAAATGATTTTGAAAAATAGCTCTGAGAACTTGGAATTCTCTTCAAGATATGAAAGGCTTGTTTGTTTATAAACATTTTTCCCTTTCAAATATATAATTTAAAACTTTTATTTACTCTAGAAAATCTGGAAATTCACGAAATTAGAGAGATGCAATTGATATTAAACAAAGAGGTAAGATTAATATATAATGAATGAAATACTTCAGTTATATATGTTACCTCCTTTTCAATAAAGAGAGAGGAATAAAGAGGAAAAAAAAATTATAGACGATAGACGATAATAATAGTTGCAAAAAATGTTTATACAAAGTATTACTAAACCTACATTTGGGAGAAAAAATTTTTACCCAAATGAAAATTGTGCTGTCTTATGAACGAAATTGCTCATTTGGTTCAATAATCCATGCTGTTTTCTCTAAATCTCGTTTACTCTGTGGTTCGTCTTTCTGTGGTCTCCTATCTGTTGTGCACACTTCTGATTTCCTTCCAAAGTTTTTGCCCACTTTGTGATATTAATTATTTCTTGAAACAAAAAATTTCTTACTTCCTGCACTGATTTCAGAAATTAAGGCTTTTTTCTTCAAATTTTTTGGAGTTTCCTTTTGGCGAAAAATTAAAATCAACCCAAATTTTCAATAGAATTACTGAATTTTGTAACAATTTCAAGTTATAAAGCTTTTCTTTTTTGACAGGAGTCATTCTTGAATCTATTACTTCCATTGCTTTATCCATTTTATTGCTTTCTCTTCGATTATGATGCTTTTCAATTACAGGAGATCCTCTTTTGTCAGGTCGTAGGATATCTTGGAATCTGAAAGCGAGAGAGAGGGTACTGGAGATATTCTTGGGAGCTTGTAAAGAGGGCTGAATACTCAGAATCAAGAATTTTTGGACTGTTTGAGCTTGAAGATGCTTTTCATTTTCACTGATATCTTCAACATGCTCTTTTTTGTTGCCAGTCAAAACAAAATCAACAAGAGATTCAATCGAATATAAATTATCAAATTCTTTATCTTCTCTGACATTGTTAGTTGTAACAATCATCAATTTGGTTCTTGCAGAGAAAATTGAGGCTCTTTCATCACTCAATAATTCCTCGCTTTCTTCTTTATTTTGAACCAAAAATTCAATAAATATCTCTTTTGGTGGTGCCATCTTCTCCTTAAAAAGGTTATTTTCGAAACTTGGTTCAAAGGTATTACCCCTGAATTCGCCAGGCGGGGAGAATGAACTGATCCTTGGACATCAAGTTGTTTTAATGATGAAATGAATTGGTCAATATTATTATTTTCATTTGAATCCACATCTCCAATGATGAATTCTTGGTGATTTGCAAATAGTTCTAATGCTTCGAAATTCTTCACCGCTTCAAGCTTTTTGAAGAACTTGTCATCTTGAACTCTAATCACAACTCTGCATATTTTTTGTGGATTTTTCTTTTTAAAAATTAGGTTTATCAACCAAATAACCTCTTTTACTTGGATGATTTGTTTGAAGGTTTCAATAAAATCAGTAATCAATTTATACTTCAATATCTTCTTTTCAGTTCCTATCATGGCGCTGTTAACTGCTTACTTCAGAAAATTCCTTACTTTTAGCGCCATAAATCATGAAAAATAGATTTTTGCCGAGCAGATTCTCTTCTCGAAGGTTAAATATTCTCAAATCCAAATCAGCAGATCGTTGGATAACCTTTTCAAATTCAACACTTCTTTCGGCCTTCACTTGAGAAGGCGGCATCTTATTGGTTTTTAAATTCAAATAGTTTTCTGAAATTATCACATTATCACCTTCAAATCGAAGATAAGATGGTTGAGTCAGCCTTGAAGTTTTAGCATATAAATATTTGGAGCACTTTGGTAGTTGGTGATGATGCTCTGAAATAAGATCATTTCGATTAAAGACCATTTCATTCTGAGAGAAAGAATCAGCAAGAGTGGGAGTAATCATTGATTTAACTCCAAAAACTTTGGCTTTATTTCTTATGAGATTTTCTTCCAAACCTGTCAATGTTCTGAAATGAGCAGAGTTATGATCTGTTTCAATTTCTAAACTTCCCTTCATCTGAATTGAACTCTTTGATAATAACATCCCTTCTCTTTCATGAGGGAACATTCGAGCTTTTGGAATTAACGGAACAGAAAAATCATCAGTTAATTGGATTCCTTCGCCTTGATCATTTCTATAACTTTCCAATGCTTTTTCCATTTCTTGATATTTTTGTAATAGTTTCTCAATTATAAGATCTTTTTCAAGAGCATTATCCTCAAGATTTCTCTTTTCATCTTGAATGGAGATAAACTTCTGAGAAAGCAAGCTGACATCTTTAACCATACGATCCAAACGCTCGGTTAACCTCCTATTTTCCTCTTGGAGATCTGACGCAACATCGAAAATTTCTTTATTCTCATTATATTTATCAGTTATTTGCTCAATCAAAGACTCTCTTTGCATTATTTCCTCCTTCAATTGGGCCTTCTCTTTTTGGATTGTGGTCACTTTATTCGCTAAAAGTTGCATATTATCAATCATTGAATTCAGTTTTTCGGACAAAATGTAGTTCTCATTCTCGACTTTTTGAACAAAAGATAAAAGCTCATTGCTCTCCTCGAATTTACATTTTAAATCGTCAATAACACTATCTCTGTTTCGTACTTCTTCTTCAATTTTCATCTTTTCTTCGTGCAATTCACTCACTCGAATTGACAAAATCTCCATACTTTCAATCATTTTTGCTAATTTTTCAGACAAATGAATATTCTCAGATTCCATTTTATGGAAAGCAAAATCAAGATCGCTTCCTTCTTCAAAAGTATTGGACTTTCTCAGCTTTCTTTCTGGAGATCGCGACAAACTCTTTTCAGAATCTTGCCTTTTATTCGCCAGCGACTCTTTGCCTTTTATTGATTTTCGGTTTTTCTCATCGAGCTCACGAGTCAATTTGATAATCTTTCTTTCAAATTCGGAAGCTTTCATCTTTTCTTTTGACAAAGACATTTTCAAATCGTTAATTTCAGTTTTCTGAGTTGTTAACTTCTTCTCTCTAAGCTTTGATTCTTTGACGTTTTTGTCGTTTTCTCTCATCAGCTTCAAGTTGCTTTCTTTCTCAAACTTTATCTTTTCACTCAACATCGAAATCTCAAGCCCCATTTCCTTCAAGTTCTTTTTCAACTCCTCCAATTCTTTTGTCGAATTTAAACTCTCTTGCATTTCAAAATTTCCTTCCAAATCCTTGCTTCTGTCATGACTTATATTCAATTTATTATTCAATTCCTGAATCTGTTTATCGGTTTCCTCCAACGTCTCGCGGAGATTTTGTCTACAAAATCATTATAAATAAACCCCTCTTCAAAATTACATTTCGTGTCTAGTACGTTCTAATTCACTTTCTTCTTGAATTTCTTCAAGTTCTTTTTGTTTTAATTGTAAACTAAGAGTTTTTATTTCATCTTCCATTTTTTCTGCTTTATCGTCGGCTACTTTACACTCTTCATTCTTCTTTTCCAACTCTCTTTGAAGCCTGGCAACTTCTTCTTTATATTGACAGCTTAAAATTAGGTTGAAATTTCAATATCAAGGAATTTTTACATTAATTCCAGGTTTTTGTTCGGGTCTTCAGCTTGTGACCCATCGCGAGTACTACTCCTTGTCTCTGCGTCCACTTTCTCGGCTAAAAGCTCCTTTAATTTTTGCACACTAATAGTATCATTTTGCTTCAATAGCTTTTGCTTAAGTCCTTCCAACAAATCAATTTTCTCATTCAAATTGCCGCTCCTATTTAACCTTATTCTCTTTGCTCTTTCAAAATGAATCTTACCCTTCTGTTTCATTAAATTTCAGAGTTTTATCATTATTTTGTGGACTTCCAATTCCTAGCTTAGCTTCGAGATTATCAGTATACTGTTGGAGGCTTTGTAATTTATTCTTATACTCTTGCAATTCTTGTTCAGTTTCGTCAAGTTTTTCCTTCCAAAATTCTCCAAAAGTTAATTTGTAATGTACCTTGTCCTGCCGGATTAAACCATTCAGACTCACAATTTCATTTTTCTGGCTCTCCATCTGATTTTCCACACTGCTCAGTTTTTCTTGAACTGATTGAAATTCATAGTTGCTTGGGTTTTCATCAGATCCGCCCTCTGTACTCCCTTTCATGATCCTCTCTTTCAGCCTGATAAATTTTAGATGAAACCAAACTTTTCTCTCTACCCTTTCAATTGGTCATTAATAACTTTCAGCTCACTCTCTTTGTCCTCAAGTGCCTTTTTAAGAATTTCGACTTCTGAATCCATAGTTTCGAGGATTTTATCTACTGAAAATTTTAGTGTAAATTTTCCACAATCTCTACTCTAATTGCTTCAAGAAACAAAATCTATTGAGTATTAAATTTAAACTTAGTTTTTTTATCGAGTCGTGAAGTGAAGAATTCTCCAATATTTCAATCCTTTCTCTTCCTTTTCGAAATATTATCACACTCTTCTTCTCTGGCTTATCTAGGATTTTCTTGTAGAAAATCACCCTCCAGTCAAAAATTCCAGTTTCTGTCTTCCTGAAACTATTTAAATTGATTGCCATATTTTAAAGGCTAATCCATGGGATATCACTACTTCTGTGATCAAACCACTTGTTCGCAGGTCCAGTCCCCTCATTGCTTTTTAAAATAAAACACAGATTAAATCCCCTTAATCCTACTCAGTTGAAATGATCTTGATTTGATATATTTTCATTAATACAGTACTTAAACTCTCCAGTATCTTGAAACTCGATTAAAAGCCTGATTCATTAATGAAATAATTCTGAGGAAAAATGATTTTCAAAGTACATCCCAGAAATGCCAAAATCATTCCTTTCGTGGGAGTTTATAAACGAGAATCATTCAGAGACAGATTTCTCCATTTTCTTCCTACAAAATCAAAATCAAATATCTCTCAGGTGAGTAATGAAAACACTCTCATATTTCTACAGTTAAAAAATAATTTTATTTCAACAAATTCAGGAAGAAAGAAGCATCCCACAGATTGACTGAGAAAGAACAACACTCAATAATGAATACTAACCCAAAATCATTCTCAAGGGATTTTCCAACCAATTTATCAGATCTTCAAAATACATCTCAATCTAAACAAGAAACCAATAGCATTAATATTCATTCCCATTCACAATCTTTTGTTTCTTCCCGAAATCCTCATTCTCATACCAGCAACTCCATCTTAACAAAACCAGATTCCAATGTATGGTCATTTCCCAACGAGTTACTTGAAAAATTCAATGAACTGAACTCTGTAAAAGATCTCAGTAGACCACTTCCTTCAATACCTATCGCAAATCCAAAAGCAGGAGAAGACAAACAAGCACTATCAATACCTCCTTCCCTAAATCAGCTTCAAATGCAAGGACGTGGCCCGAATGTAAACCTGGAACCAAGTCCTAATAAACCAATCGGATCGAAAACAGATACTATCGGAAACCCTTCAGAAGCTTATTCAAGCAACGAAGAATGGTCCTCACCAGAAAATATGTTGCCTCGGAGAATAGTTGAAAACAAATCCACTGCTGTCCCGGCAATCAAAATTCAAGGAGACAATGTTGCTCATTTGATTGCCAATAACCAGGCATCGCTCGGAAGATTTGACCATCTTTCAAGCTCTCGACAGTCTTCAGAAAGAAAAAATTTACATGGAATGCAGGACATTCAGTCTATCTTATCTCGAGTTGACAAAATTCTCGATAGAAAAAATTCTCAACAAAAACTTTATCAACAAAATGACAGTGAGAAAGTGAGACTTTCAAGGGACAAGTCTGCACCTCATCTCCGATCTTCTTCGATGTCAAAACAAGATGACGATATTCTCAATTCTCGAAATAATGGCAATTCGTCTTCATTAAGCCCTCTTGGCCATGAAAAATTCAAAAAACTCGGCAATAAATCTCTTTTCAGAATGAATTCAAAGGATTCTCTGCATAGTAGCACAGCTCTCAGTTTTGATCCCAATCAAAGTACCAACATCCAAAAAGATCCGCTCGAGTCAAGCCGCTTCTTGAGAACTGAAGGTTCATTAAAACAGCTCATGAAATCTGGAGATCATGAAGAAAAGAAACAATCTTCTTTTACAAAAGAGAATAAAATCCCAGAATCTCACCTTGATTATGCTAGAAATCTCCCATTATACAAACAAGATCAAACTATTATCGACAAAACCAAAATTCTTACTTTTAATGGAGGATCATTGTTCCCTCCTACTCAAACTAAAGATTCCAAAAGTCCTTTGATTCTCCTTGAAGCAGATATTCTCAACCGATTCCGGGACCTGGAAGAAGATGTTAGACCATATTTTGAAGTTGTCGTTTCAACATTACCCAAAACCCTCGTTCTTGAAAAACCTAGACATCTTCTTGTTAAAGGCACAGATAAACCTAAAATCAATCTTTTTAACCCAAACTCCTCGCCTCATGCAACTCAAACGAGAGTTTCTGGAAAAAGCCTTGAATTTCGTAATTTGGTTGAAAAACGATTGTCAGACAAATTCTTCTTCCTTCATGCTCTCCCTTTTGTTGATGCCTTCAGTTGTCGAGGCGAGTTTTACCTCGTTATAAATAAAGAAAATCAATCAATTCTCATTTTAAAGATCTTGCATAGTGGAGAATTGGGCAGTCAAGATCCGACTTCAGTTATTATCCTTTCCCTCAAAGTTGCTGATTCCACTCTTTCTCAGCTCATTCAGTCTCAAAAGAAAATCCAAGAGAAATTCCAAGTTCAGGAGCTACGCTCGTTATTCCATGATTGCATAACCTCGCTATACACTCTCCAAAAAGAAGGACAGATCATTACTTCTCTTCATCCTGACTTTATCCTCTTTGATCAAAGCAACCAAATATTCTACATTCTTCCAGTTGATTCTCCTTATAACTACTCCTCAAAAGACCCTGATACTTATTTGCACTCCCTTTCAAAATACAGAAGTTCTCAATCTTCAAACTCTTCTGCTGTGAAAACACCAGTTTTAGGACATCCTGATTATATCAGTCCAAAACTCAGGGAGTCACTTGATCACAATCTCAATGAATGTGAGCATAATCCATATAAAAGTTGTTTATTTTCTCTTGGAATGGTCCTTCTTGAGGCTTTTACACTCCAATCTCCACGAAATCTCAATAAATCAAAAATTCTTCTGAATGAAAAAGTCGTTAAAAATCCTTTATACATCATGTCCTCTATTCTTGGAAAAGATTACACCGTTCAAAGCCCCAATATCTTGAGCATCCTTCTCAACTTTGATGAGGAATCAAGGCCAGATTTCGTTCTTTTATACTTCCGCATCTTTGATGAACTTCCAACTTTCGAAGACCCACTCCATCCACGATACTCTCTTCCCATTTTTGATACCCACATCAAACAGCAAGTTGAGCTCTCCAAGAGATTTGACTCAGTTAAAATCACTCTCTCCTTTACCAAAGGCCAAAAGTACGTCGGGCAAGTTGTTGAATATCATGGTCATTTAGTCCGACAAGGCCAGGGATCATTTTATGATGAACATGGAGATTTGGTTTTCCAAGGCATCTGGAACCAAGATTTTCCCCAACAAGGAATCTACGTTTACAACCAAGACTATAAGTATGAAGGCACTTGGAATGGATTCTCCCAAGATGGAAAAGGAATCTTGTATTATAAAAATAATCCATTGTATGAAGGTGAGTGGCGAAAATTCAAGTACCAAGGAAAAGGTAAACTCTATTATGATGATGGATCTGTCATGTACGAGGGAGAGTTCAAGCTCTCAATGAAATCGGGCCATGGAAGGTCCTATTATAAAAATGGAAACGTCAGTCATATTGGATGCTATAAACAAGATAGAATGAACGGGCCTGGAAATTTATATTGGCCAAATGGAAACCTAAAATTCGAGGGAGATATTATCTCAAATGAGGTTGGTCAGGTTTATCTCAAAGGAGATTATTACGCAGAAAAAACACTTCAGAATAATGGCACTGTTTATGAAGGAGAATTATTTGAAGATAGATATCATGGAAAAGGTTCTCTTTATGATCTTGAACGCAACCTTTTTGCTTCAGGCGATTGGGTCCATGGCGAATTCCAGCCAACATACGACAATCCTTGGCAAAAAGAACCAAACACCCTGAAATCCTATTCTCATATCAAAGGAGTCGTAGGTAAAGAGTTCAAACAATTCAATGGAGAAATAAACTTGAAAAATTCTCATCTTGATATTGCCACTCGCGAAATTCAACTTTATCTCGAGACTCACACTCAAAATCCAGAAATATCTGTTGACCTTTCAAACGTTGATGTTCAGCAATTCCCGATTGTCATCCAAATTTTATCCAATAACCCTCATCTGAGAGGCGTCAAGGACTTGATTCTTAATAAATCTCTTGATCAGCAATCCCCCTATGAACTTAAAAACCTCTTTGAGAGCCCCAACTTGCAGCATCTCAACAAATTGTCAATCCTCAATGCTAATGAGTTCTGTGATCTTTCCTGTCAAGTTCTTTCTGAATCAACCACACTCAAATATCTTTATGAGTTTTCAGTTATTGATAGCCGATTTTCAACTGACCAAGGCATTATTAATCTCCTCTCAAGCCCAATTTTTAGCAATCTTGAAATCCTCAGAATCAAGAATTCATTCAATATTCGTGAACAAGCAATTCTCAATTCCCTTGTTAATCCCTATCATCTTCAAAATCTCCAGAAACTCAGCCTTACCGGATGTTCCCTCACACCAGAGTCTCTCAAAATCCTCTTCAATACGAATAACGGCGTGATAACTCATATTTCCAAGTTGAATCTCTCACAAAATATGATTGGAAATAAAGGGTGCCAATATATCATGGAAGCAAAGATAAAACTTGAGAAACTCACAAAATTAAGCATGAAAAATTGCGAAATTGGAGCTTCTGGAGCCTCATTTTTGTGCAACTCTCCGTGCCTTTCTCCTCTCGCTTCTCTTGATTTGTCATTCAATCCAATAAGTAGTGCTGGCTGTGATTTCATCTTTTCTTCCAGAATATTTTCACGACTTGAAATTTTAAAACTTAAAGAATGTAATCTCGGCTTACAAGCAATCAAGAAAATGAGCGAAAATTCTGTCATAAAAAACCTCGCTACTCTCGAATTAGATAATAATAAAGCCCTTAATAACGAAAGCATGGAATATCTTGCATCAAACCCCAATCTTGCCAATCTTGAACTACTTTCTTTAGTTGGAATCTCAATCTCAATCAAAGGTGTTGAAAAGCTGTGTCAATCATCCATTCTCAATAAATTGAAAACTCTCAAAATCTTTGGAAATGAAGTTGGAAAACTAGTAGGCCAAGAAATCCAAAAACAAATCAAAATTCGAAAAAATCTCGATATTTTATAAAATTTTCCTCATTTTGTTTATATTTCACTGTATTTTTATTTCTCATCTTGAAAAAAATGTATTTTTATTTATATCTTTTTGTTGGACACATAAGGCTCATTCACAAACAATATTCAGCTCAAGTTAATCCACATTCCTGATCTCTTCCTCTATCAAGAGACGAATTCAATGATTGATTGATTTAAGTTCGTTAAAAAAAAATTTAAAGTGAGGAATCAAAGCGCATTTTAGAAACACGCCAAACGAATATCAAAAATTTGAAACTTTAAGAAAAAAATGGCCAAAAAGAGATCAAACTCCCGTTCTTCTTCCAAGTCAAGCCCCAACAGGTCCCAAAAAACCAAGATCGCTATCTCACGTGATCACCCTTCTAACTTGATCGTGAGAAACAAGCGTAGCCGTGTCCCTTCCGAGAAATTCCTTGAATCTTTAGAATCTACTCCTATCCGTCGAACCCTCAACAAATCAACCTCCCCAGCATCCAGAAGCGCCTCCAAGACTAAAAAGGCAAGCAAGACTCCTGAACCCCGCAAACCAAAGGCAACCACCAAAGCTACCAAGAAAACAGAAAAATCTTCATCCAGATCTTCTTCAAACGACTCCAAGAAATCTTCCACTGGCAAGGCTCTCAAGAGAACTCAAAGCAAGGCAAGTCGCAGTCAAAGCAAGGAAACTAAGTCCAAAAAGGCTGCTGAAAAGAAGGGCTCAAGCAAATCTTCAACCCCAAAAAATTCAAATAGATCCAAATCAAAAACCTCCTCATCCGCTGAAAGGGAGAAGTCTCGTGAAAAGTCATACAGCCCTTTGAGAAAGAAGGATACCAGCTCTAAAAGGAACAAGTCAACTGAAAGAGAGGATAAGAAAACTTCCAAGAAAACCCAAAAAGCTACTAAGCCTACCAAAGCTTCTGAAAAGAAAGGCAGATCACCCTCCAAATCAACCAGTAGCAGATCTCCTTCCAAGTCCTCCAGCAGCAGATCAAAGAGCAACACCAAGAAGAGCCCTCAAAAGGCTGCCAAGAGCCCAAAGAAAAACCAGCCTGCTCAAAAGCAAACTGGCAAAAAGGGAGGTGATACTATTAAAAAAACCATTGAAGACACTATCAAAGCTTCCAAGAACATCGTCAAGGGTTTGAGAGGCAAAAGTTCACCTCGGAAAGCATCAAAGGGATCCAAAAAGTGAGAACAATCTCAAGATTAGCTGAAACAAATGAACAGAACTTCACTCTACTTATTTTTTCATTCATTTTTACCTATTTTCCTATCTATTAAAAAACTATCATTCAACTTGCTTTTTTCTCTTTGAAAGAAGCAAACAAATTTTTCAGAGAATATGATGAATAATGTTAGCTAATCTTTTATGAAATTAATTCTCATATCAACTCAAATCAATTTGATCAAAATTTATTTTTTCTGAGGGAGACATTTCAGAACCAGTAAAGATGAAAACGCATTTGATGCTTAATTTTCCCAGAAATAAAATTTGTTGACCGATGCGACTTTTTTATTAAAATTAAAACTCAAAGCAAATATTCTTTTTTCCGTTTCGGCCAAGTTATATTGGAAAGTGTCTCAATCAATCACTAAATTTATAGATTAATATTAACCAAAATGTCTCTAAATAGGCGCTCAAACATTTTCGGTAAGCCCGTTTGGAACCTGCTTTTCTAACCCTTTTGTAGATGACAGCATGATTACTCCAGAAAAAGTCAAGAAATACAGAGATGCTTCTGTTTTAGTCACCCCAAAAGACAATGATTTCTCTCATTTCGACTTGGGCCCAAAAAAACGAAGAATGTCAGCGCCAAACATTCATGATTTCTCGACTCCTTTGAAATACCAAACAAATAAATCATTCCTTAGCAACTCAGCCAGGCCTGAAATCAAACACAGAAACTTTGAAATCCAAAATGAAAATATTTCATCCTCAATTCTTAGGAATATCAACACAAACATCGAATTCCATAGAACTCAAGAATCGCCTCGAAGCCAAATAGAGCCCAAACAAAGAAACGATTTTGATAAAACTTTCAATGAAGATCAAAATGTCAGAGAATATGATAATAGCCTTCTGGAGGTCACCCAAAACCCGGTGAATATTGCTTCTATTTTATCAGAGAGCAAAAAGGAAGTTAGTACACAAAATGACTTTATTGAAGTACAAGATTCAATCATTCAAACAGACATCAAAAACCCGATGCAAGATGTGGAAGTCAGTGCAGATTTACCACTCGAAAAACCGCAGGGTATCAATCAAAGCACCCAAATTGAAGAAGAAGAAGAGGAAACAAAAACTACTGAGGAATCAATCAAACAGAGAATCGAAGCAGTCTACCTCGAACAGTTGGAATCTCAGAGAAAGCAAATTTTGGAGCTTCAAGAGTTGCTTTGTTTGAAAGAAGATGAACTCAGTCAAGTCAGAAATCAAATCAAAACTCTCAAAATGAGTTTTCTTGGTCAGTTGTCCAATTTGAGAGACCAGTTGGCTCAAGTCAAGTCAGAACAGTACAATAACAAACAAAATATTGACTGGTCGCTCAAAAAGACAATTAAATTCTTAATAGAACTCATCAGTTCAAACCTCAGTAGTTATATTAATGAAAGGTAATAATATTAATTGCTGATTTGGCTTTAATCAATTCCTCAAAGAAATAACAAAGAAAAAGATAATCTCTTAATGTATAAATTACAAGTTTCAAACCTTAGAGAAGAACTTCAAAAATTCAAAGAATTTATTATTCTTGTCATTAGTCGATTAAAGGAAGGCATTGCTCAACATTTCGAAGGTGAAGTGAAAAATGAATTGCAAAAAGTATCTTTCCTTTTCTCTTACAACAGAATAATAACATTCTGAACATAGATGATTGATAATTCACCAAAGGGAAGAATGTTGACATTACATGATTTCTTTAATGAAAATATCTCAATTACAACAGATTCCAGTGCTCCAACTCCAAGAAAAGATAATGGCGCCCAGAAAACTCCTAGAAAAAGACACGCTAGAATTGACCCAGCAATCATTGAAGGAATGAAATACTTGCTTGATCATGAAGCACTCAAAAACCCTTTCAACTCAAAGCAAAATCTCAAGGACAAGCTTGATAAAGTGCTCAAAAGTCCTGACCATGCCGAACTTGATAATCTTGTTTTGAGTACCCTGATGGAAAGATCAACAAGACGAGCTGCCAGGTCTCCAGCTCGAAGCGAAACTAGCCAAATGAACTCCAGCACTCACAAAAAAACTCCTTCAAAAAGAAATGTTAAAGCTTCTTCTCCACAGACTGATGACCAAATCAGCGAATTAGGTAATTCAAGTAAAAGAGTTAAAAAAGAACTCCAACATTATACAAGCTTTGTTGATAATGATGGAGACAAATTCCTTGTTGTTGATGAAAAATAAATGGCACATTTTTTTGCTTACCTCATCATCATCGTATCTATATTTGATAAAGTATTTTACTGTTTATAACTATATCTTAAGTTTACATATTAAATAAAAAAATCTTTATTTCTTTTAGATCATCAATTCAATTCACCTTTTGAAATTCCAATTTCAGTTTTTTCTGTCATAATAAGTGTTGCCCAATTTAGAGATAAAGAGTTATTTAAATGTGAATTATTTTTTTATGATACATTTTTTTTCCATTTTCTATCTGCGTCTTAAAGAAATTAACATACTATCAATTGTATCACGAGTTTTTTGGTCGATGGCAGGATGGTTTTCCATTTCTTCGAGAGCTTCTCCTCTTTTGTTTTTATAAGCGACATCAACGGCAGCAGCAAATCTATTAATCATTTTGAGGATAGCAATTTGCTCATCAACATCAGGCAATCTGACCACGTATTTTTCGACAAGGTCATATTCTGATTTTTCAGACAATAAATCGATCACAACGAACCAAGGAATTGTTTGAGATTTCTTGTTTTTATCACTAAGCAAAGCATCCAACTCCTCCCATTTCTTCTCATTAATAAAGCACTTTGCTTTCACAGTGTAGAAATTACGGTCACTTATCTTGAACTCTTTTCGGACCTTTTCTGCCTTCTCAAATTTGCCCTCTTTGAAAAGGGTTTCCAAATGAGTGTTTATTGGCACTTCGTCACTCTTGATGCCGTTTTCCTTGATTAAATGGCTCAAATATTGATAATGCTCTTTTGTCATGTCCTTTGCAAACTTGTCTTCGAAAAACTTTAATGCAAAGTCCTGAATGACAGCCATTCTTTGTGGCAAATCTTTTATGTTGTAGGCGTTTTTAATCGCATAAAAAGCTCTCTCATCTCCGGTTGAGTGATCCATCATATATACATTCAAAGATTCTGGCTTGAAATTCTTCAAGTATTCCAATAAGAGTTTCTTTGATAATGGGGTTTTGCTCAACAAAGTCCAGACACTCTGTTCGGGCAAATTATCTCTTTGCATCTTGAAAATAACCATTTCAATAAGATTGGGGTCTCTACTGTAGATGGCTTCTCTCAAAGAACTCAAGTAATCCTTCATTTCCAATAACACTTGCAACTTCTTTGAGAATGATTTTTCCTTATCCAACAATTTTCTAGCCAAATGATCCTTGCCAATTTCAACTGCCTTCCTTGCAATCTCGGCAAAACTAATTGTACTCTCATTCTTCAACTTTTCATATATAATATTTGCCAGGTTTTCTTGCTGTTGTTCAGAACCCTCACCTGCCTCGTGAGTTGACTCAATCTTAGCGCATGCCCAGTTCACACACACTTGGGAAATCAATTTGGGAGAATATCCCAAGAATTTGCAGATTTCATCTGCAACGTAGTAAAGCTGATATCTCACCAATATTCTCGTGACTTGGAGCTCAGAGAGTCCTTGGAATTGAGCATAAGTCAGGGATCTGGCCAAACCATCAAATCCATCGCTTCTGAAAGCAGATATAACTCTGAGAATCTTGCAGGCATGCGAGAATTTATTATGATCAAAAGTAGAGTTGTTTGGGTTCAAAAATGTCTTTCCGAAATGTGCAGCGCGAAGAAGTTTGAGTTGTTCAGTGATGTTCAGCTCAAAACAGGCAGCTTCAACACATTCTTCAACAGCCTCTTGTAATCCTTTCTTTTCAGTCAAAATGTTGTTTTCATAGCTTGCTTGTCTTTGCTCGTAATCTTCATAAGCTTCATAAAGATCTTTAGCTTTGGCAGAGCTGTTAATTTTAAAAATATTCACGTAATAAGGAGGTAAGGCTCTCAAGATCTCGCACTTGTTGCTTGAAGTAATCTTTATACCGTCTATTTCTTGCATCGGCAAAAGAGCCTTGGTGTTTTTGATCTCTTTCTCGACAATATTATGCTCTGTTATCAAGTGAATTGTGCGACCCACAAACAATACAACCGCGTCTTCTCCACACCACATCAATTTCACTGCTTTTTTCCACCCTTTGGAATCTTTCAGGTCCTTTGAAACCTCATCTTTTGTCATTAAAATCTTGGTGAAATCTGAAGAAACCACGAAAAGGTTATTGTCCTTTGTCAAGAAAGCAATCATTTGTTTCTCAATATCATTTGATGGGGACATTGCAATCAGCTTGATTTCCTTGATTGTTGGGAGTTGGGCCAAGAATGCTGAGCTTGCATTTGCAGGGTTAAAAAGAATCATCTCATCTTGATCTTCCACTAATCTATGAATACCAGCAGATGAATGAGTCACCAAGCATTCAAGTCTTTCTGAAAGAGAGCATTTTGGCGAAACTGGAAGGAAAAAGGCGGGTTTTGTTTTGATCTCTCCATGAGAAAAGGGCTCGCAATTTGGAGTGAAAATGTTTCTCACAAAATAAAACTTGAAGCTTCCTTGGAGACCCGTGTAGAAAATCACAGAGTTGCCGACGACCTTTGCCTCAATGATAGGCTCTGCCATAAACCTGGAATCCAGTCTGTAAGATCTCTTGGTGCCTTTATGGGGGTCAACCAAAATATATGAGCCTTCCTGAGTAATCACCAAAAGGTATTCTTCATCAAGAAAATCCATTCCGACAATTTTAGGCATTCCCTCTTTTGAAATTCTTCGAAGTAGATTACCATCATTTCTAAAAATACAAATATTCTTGATAGCATCATTATTGGCGTCGTTTCCCATAATAAATGCGTCTGGATCGGAGGTAATTGCAATTGGCCCACCAAACTTGGCATGAGCATAAACCATATGCTTCAGTTCCAAAGAAGAGAAACCCTTGTTTCTGATTTTATAGAACTCAAACAATTTAAAATTGATGTCCTGAAGCGAAATCCAATTCATATTTATTCTCACTACAATATATTTTTTTTATTCTGTGTGATTAAATTACAAAATAAATATATCACGGACATATATTATTAGATCCAAAAATAGAGTATTTAGATCTTTGGGAAATACAAATTATATCTCAGAAAGACTCAGGAAGCTCTCAGAGGCTGGTCAGAGATTTCATCAATATTTATTTACCAAAGGTCAGTAAATGTTGGGAAATTTTTTTAATTCAATAATACTGTATGTAAATGTGTCTGTGAGAAAAAAGTAACTCAGTTCTCTGACTTGGAAAAATTGTGATTTTTGTGTGTATTTTGCCACTAAAAATAGACGGATTAATATTTTTCTTCAACTTATTTCATGTGAAGTCAATTAATAAACCCTTGGTATCAAAAGGATTTAAAATTTTGGAAGGTACTACAAGATAAAATATGAACACCAAGCAAACCATCATTACTCAAACAAAGTTATCTCATTTATGAATTAAAGCCCCTCTTTTTCTTATTTAGTACAACGTATATAGTCGAAATTAAACTATGCGATTTTTACTATCGTCAGGTTGGGAAAGAGCGGCTTCGTCATCTTCTCTATCAACATCATCTCCAAATTCTTCGACAATGCTCCAGCTTCTATCATATCCTCCCTTGCAGATTCTAACTTTATTATCTTGGCCGCTGAAAGACAAAAGTGTTCCCAAAATATTGAAACTGCACTTCCAGATATTGACTCCTCCGTCATAAATCTTTTTGGCATCCAAAATCTTCAAAGGATTGGCATCTTCTTTGGTAAACTTGACATACCACACAAACACACCGTCTCTTCCGCAACTTGCGATCAAGTGGTAACTTCTTCCGTTTAATTGATTCCAAGAAACGTCATTTACAGCGCAAGTATGCTCAATTCTTTCTCCAGTTGGGCTCTCGAAAGTCAAGTATTGCAAGAAGGTCCAATGGTCACCCTTGTAAACGTATATAGACAAGTACTTTTCATCACTAGAAGCGCTGATATTTTCATTCTCAACCACAGAAGATTGAGAGTGAATGTGGTGCACCTTCATGGCGCTCTTATTCATAAAAGAGTTTGTTGCATCCTTTGATCCAACGACAATCATTGGAGGATCGAAAGGATTTTTATTCCATGAAATACAGTTTACTCCGAGACTATTCACTTCAATTCTGTAAGGAGCTTTCCAAGCATTCAATCTCATCAGATCAGCTGCCTCATAAATTCTAATACTTCCGTCAGCTGATGCTGCAGCAATCACCAAACCGATATGCTTGGGAGCAAACTTGATATCCTCGATTGATTCTTTACTTTCTGACAATGGAATGCCACGATTATGCCACACAGATTCTTCTTCCTCAAGAACTTTGAATGAAAGAGGGGTGGTTGGCTTGTTGGGAACTTGCTTCTTTTCTTCCCAAATCATCACTGTTTTATCAGCAGAGCATGTTGCGATAATTGAACCAAAATCGGGGTGAGCCCATTTCACCTTCCATATAATGCCATTATGAGCTGGGAAAGAACCTGTTTTCACCCAATTTCCCTTGGTGTCTTTAGAGTATATGCGCACCACTTGATCAGATGAGCATGTTGCTATTCTCTTTCCAAAGAAGTCAAAAGAAAGATCATGAATGAATTCTTCGCTCTGAGTCTCTGCAATAGTATTCATCTTTCAAAACAAAACAAAAATAAATTTGTAAATTACCTCAGGTTATAAATTAGATTTAAAAAAATGATTTGGCGTCATTCACAGAAATATCCAAACTTTTTTGAGAAGAAAAGAAGGATTTGATAAGAGTGTTGTTGACTTGTTTGGAGGTGAAAATTCTTAAAGAATTTTGTCATGAAAAGGAGAAAAAAATTATTGAGTTTTTTTTCAATTTGTAAATTCTCTCTCAAATCGAGAATTTGAGCCCCTTCATGGCCAAATTCTGAGAATTCTTTGGGAGATAGTCATTTTTCTGAATTTTCATCCAGCAGAAAGAAATACTAAATTTTATTTAAAAAAAAAACTTTTTCGAGACATCCTCAAGATAAAAAAATCTGGTAAAAAATATCCCTTGGTTTTGAGACCTTCCTGGACCAAAAAATCAACCTTTGAGAAGTGCAGCCTTCAGAAATTTTTTTCCATCATCTTACATCAGTTTTCCCTTACGAAAAACTTCTTCCAAATTGTACGTACAATCGAGAGAAATTTTGGAATTTTTCCAGAAAGAAAATCCAAATATTGTAAAAAGATAGATTTGGCTTGATATTCTTTTCCAGTAATTCCTGCAACAACAAGAAAATAGGATTTAATTCTGTTCAGAATTACATCTAGAGTAGAAAATTTAATAAAATCTAACTGTATTCCAACTTTCCTTGATCTTTGTGTTCTTCTAAGGCTCGGTCGCTTTCCATCGTTTCCGCAGTTCCTGCAACCTGCCTTCCACAAAAATAAAAAGATTTTTTATGTGATTTAATTGAATTCAATAAAATACAAGTCCTAAATTTCTTATATCTTAATCCAATTTAAATTACGTTAAAAAGGCAAGAGCAATGTCTTTTATAAATACCAAGAAATGGTCCAAAGTGATGCTTGGAATCGGTTTTTCTTGACTGATGTACCCTTCTAATTTGCATAGGAGTCACTAGTTTTATTGTCTTCCCTCAATACGCTTACTATTGGAAAAGACAGCAAATGGGAGTAACTTTTGTTCCTTTATTCATCTATAATTCTCCTTCCCTGATAGAGCTTCGAGAAAGGTGTTTTGGATGACGCTCAAAAACTCAAAGAAAAGGGTAGAACCAGAGCCGAGATTCCTCAAATCATTAATTCTGTCGAAACTCCAACATATGTGAAAAAGAGGGTTGAGAAAAATGATGAATCGATGTTCAAAGAAGTTATCTAAATGTAATTCACTACCTCATATTCAACACCTTGGTTAAAATTCATGTTATGAATGAAACCTTTTTTGTAAAATGTTATTTTGCAAAAGATCCATACATGTTCTTAGATTATATATGTATGTTTTTCTCAAGTTTTTAAAAGAAGAACTGTACAAGTAATTCTAAATATTCATTACAAGTAAAAGCCACAAATATACCAATTGCGGCTCCAACTATGGTATCTGAGATAAAATGGCACAAGAAATGGACTCTTCCATACATGGTAATTGGAACAATCAAAAACCAATACCATTCGCCAAAATTCAAGAAACAGAAACTTGCAAACAATGCCACCTGCATAGAATCTCCAGATGGCATAGAATTATTCTTTTCTCTCTTTCTAAGAGATTGCATCTTGTTTCCTATTATCTGACTGAATTTATCGAGGACGGGTCTGGGTCTTCTGAAGAACTTTTTTAAACTCAAAGTAATGATAACTCCGATCAACTGAAGTAAAATGTAATGCATAACCTCCCTAGCACCATAAGCCGCGCGCCAAAATATGTAGGAACTTGGGATCACAATAACAAATGGCGTGTTAAATGTAACTGCAAAGATCAGGATAATGTGATTGAGAAGCCCATAGTTTGCTTTGTGGCCAAAAGAACTCCACTCGTGATCGAGCTTATCCATCTTCTGCATCCAAGTCAGAGACTGAGGCTTAGCAACTTCAGTTTTGGTCATGATTAACCTTTATTTAAAGAAAATATCCGTAGATTGATTAGCTTTATTATCCCTCATCATCCGATGCCATATCTTGTTTTATTGCTCTTAACTGAATCTAATAAATCCTGTTAATCTCTCATCTCTTGATCGAGAGCGAAAAAAAATTGCAGAATTCGTTTTTTTTTAATTCATCTCTCGTTTGTCCTTGTTGAAAATAAAAAATCTAGAAAAATTCTTCTCTTTTTGAATCGAGAAATGAGATTTTCTCTCAAATATATTATTTGACTTGCCAAACAAGTCCTTCAATAAATTCAGTAATCTCGAATTATCTCTTTGATTCTTTGAGGATGAGTATCGAAAGAACTATTGGAAAGGAATTTTGGTAATTTAAAGATTTCAACTGAGAAATCCTGTTTAAATAATTTTATCTTTTTTGCTTAAGAAACATGGTGAAAACTAAATTGATCATGAAAAAGCCCAAAAAGCCCCTCAACCCAATGGAGGCGTACAGAAGAAAGAATAAGGAAAAAGAAAAAAATAAAGTAATGATAACCTGCACAAAACTGCTCACTGTATTTTAGCATAAAACTCATCGTCGAGAACAACAAGATTCCCGTCAAAAATTTGAAGGTGAAAGGCACGAAACCAACGTGAATCGTCAAAATTATGATGGAGATAATTTAAGTGAAGGTTTTGAAGGGTAGTCTATTAATCTAATTCCTTGAATAACCTTTGATTTAGAGAAGAAGATCTTATGGAAATGAGTATAATTTGATTTATTTTTCTTATTTTAAATGACAAAGATGCCGTCCAACAAATTTTGCAAAAAAAGCAAATGATGAGAGGTAAAGTACTTTGTTGATTGTGTCACAAAAAATTTTTGAAGAAATGCGCTATGACACCCCAAGTGTAAATACAAATATTCAAGACTTGATGCAGTCATTTTCAAAAGGGCCAGTCTCAGCATCAATACCAAAAAAAGTTGAACCTGCACCTGTTCAACAAACTGCTCAACCATCTTCAAACATTTCATCTTTTATGAATGATAATATCTTGAGAAGCCATGCTGTTCAACCAAGAACGAGTTATAACCCAAATCCAACACCTTCTACTGCCAAACAAGATCATTCAAACCAACAACTTATCCCCACCAAAACCATGGTCGGAGATAAGAGATTACAAAGACAAGAAGCAAATAAAGGCAATCTTGACCCCTTCATGATGACTACCCTTCAAGGAGATTACAATCCTGCACAACGAAATAAAATGAATGAACCTGCTCCTCAAAGCAATTATGTTTCTACTGCTCCAGGTATTTTTTTTTGTCAGCTGATAGCCATATTCCTCTCTAGGTGTTTACCAATCATCAGCTCAAATTAATAAGCCAGTCAGTTCAGGTCCAGCAGTCATCGTCAAAGGAGCTGCTTTGACGGGTGTACCTCTAAGATCTCAAATGGAAAAGGAAAAATCAAGCTTAGTTCCAATCAACGTCCTTAAAAAGAAAGCTGCTCCTAAACCTGAAAAAGAGTAATAATAATTTTTCCTTCTCTCTTATTCTGATAATAGGGACCCACTCAAGGTTAACCAGCCACCAGCTAGTAATATTGGCATTCGAAATGTCACAAATGTTCCTATGCCAAGTTTTAGCTTTGCTCTAAATCCTGTCCAGCAAAAATCTCCTCAAAATGATACCCTCAGTGCTTTCCTCTCAGAAATTAGTAAACTCGAAGGAGATTCCTAATTGTTCATATTTTGTCGTTAATCTGCAGTTCTATTTCAAGTTTTTTGTTTTGTGCTCTCTTAAATTGTATGCTTTGAGTAACCTTTCACCTGTTTAAAATGAAACCACAATTCATTCACCCAATGAGACTTTTTCGACAAGAGTAAAGTTTTTCAAGTCTCGACTTTCATCTTTGCTGATCCAACAAACTCCTCCTCGCTCGCCAACTTCAGACAAGGTTTAGAAAAACCCCTTCTTGATTCTAGAATTTTCTTTTTAAAAAAATCATCATCCCAGAAATCGCATATGATAACAAACAGATTTTTTCCAACTAGACTGATATTAAACTATCCTTAATCTTGACAAATAGTCTTAAATTGAATTAAAATATTGCTGCTAAGTTATAAATACTGAGGAGCAAAGATATAATTCAAACAAAATAATTTCATATCTGATAAAAATCAAAAATGACCAAATTGCTCCAACTCGACTTTGTTCGTAACGCAGCTATCCAACTTGCATACACCGCACCTTGGATCCCCTTGTTCTGGTACTTGACTGATACCCTTGATGCAAAGACCTGCTCTAGAAAACTTATTGACAGAATGGAATTCTGTTTACATTACCACGTTGCTTCCAGTGCCTTTATTCTTGTTTTGGCGCTCTTAAAGTACCATGCTCATGCTTATAATATCGATGCCAAGAAGCATTTCGAAAGAACTGGAGTCAAAGTTATGACGATTGTTCAAAGTGTTTGTGCATGGCTTGCTCTCATTGGATTGACTATGGGTCTTAAAGAAAATTGTTCCGAGAATATTAGAGCCATATTGTATTTCTATGTCGTTTGCCAACTCGTTGTCATTATCTTGCCTTTTGTGAAACTCCTTTTCTCATTAGGAAAGAAAAAGTCACAAACCAAAACAACTGCTGAAGAAAAAACAGAAGATCCTGTCACCAAAAAAAGGCTTAAAAATAAAGCTGCATAAGAATTTTCATCATCATGTATCATGTAATGTATTTTCAACCCTTTCTTGGCCTTATTTAAGATCTGTTGATTCTTAGCAATATATTGCTGTTTACACACATTTGTTCATCATCTCTTTGAGTGAATTCTTTCAAAAATTCGTTTCTCACTTTCTCTCAATATAGGATTTAGGATAAAAGTGTTATTTTCTTCTCAGCTTTCAAAACCCAACTTCTAAGGATCCTCTTCCCTGGGAAAATTCTTCTCAAGGGAGAAGAAAAATACTTTTGAATTTATTTTCTCCATCAGCGTTATGATGAAAATATCAATCATTTCATGTGTCTTCTCATTTTTTTTATATCAGAAAAAGGTATTCACAAGATGAGATCTCCTTAAAATAGAGGAAATTCTCTTTATTGTATTAAAACAAATTAAGACTACAATAGCAATAATCATGATGAATTGAGGTTTTTTTTTTTAATATTGTTTATTTCAATCGTGTTTTTTATCAAACAATTAATCAGCCAGATGGAAGATCAACAATCAGGATTATATACTCGTATCCCCGAACAATCAGGCGAAAGTCCTCATGCTGAAATTCAAGACGTTGTCAGAAGAAACGGACCTTCGATTGGTGACCATCCTCATCAAAGAGGAAGCCTTTACAGAGACTCACTTGGCAATCATCAATCATTGGAGAGAAAGTTATCTCAAGAAGAACACTATATTTTGAAGCAAATGAAGTCCGGCAAAACTTCATACTTCCGTTACATCTGGGCATATTTGACCTTTTTGCTCCTTGTTGCAGCTTATAGCATTGTTATGATTGTTGAATGGTCGTTAACACTCAGTTACCTCAATAGCGAAGACGAAAAATGCTCGGTTCTCTGCAGTACCAATATCAAGCTTATCGTCTTTCATTCTGTTCACATTGGAGTGTACGTCTGGGGACTTGTTTCATCCCTCACAAAATTGCCTCGTGGACTTATTGTCTTTTTGATTTTGAACTTTGCTGCCATCATTTGGAGATTGAATATGTATTATACACTCCTCAACAGTTCTTCTGACACCATCTCAGAGTGCTACAGTCTTGTCAGATTTAATGTCAAAGAAAGCAGCTTGCATATTTTGCTCTTGGTCGAAACCTGCACCAATATTTTGGGAATATTTTTAGGAGTCCAGCTGTATAACAAAACTTGGGCTGTCTCTCGAAATAAAAACCGTCTCACCAGATTAAACGATAACAGTATCATTTACAAAAGTGAAGTCAACCAAAAAGCAAACTAAATTCTCCATATTTAAATGTTTGTTTATTCTCCAACAATTTTGTATAAAATAACATCTATGAGAAGCAATAAGCTCTTTCTTTAATTTAATATGATTAAAATTGAAACTTTTGCGAGAGAATCCAAGTTCCTTTCCCTTAAATTTTGGGTGAATTATCTTAAAATTCTCCAGGTTTGTAGGTTAATCAATAATCTCGCCAGGAATTCGATCAGCAAAAACAAATACTTCAACTTGGGAAGTTGAAATAATTAAAATATCAATAATTTTTATTTACCTTCCCGCTATGGCAAAAAATATCGAAATCTTTAGTGCCGTTTTTGTGCTTGGATTCGGAGTCCTTCTTGGGTTTCTGTATTCAAATTATTTTGGAGGTTCATTGTTAAATTTCATCAAAGTAAACTAAATAGCTGGAACTTCGCCCAACGTCAAAGGCGCTCTTCAATTATACTCAAAAGACGGCTTTTTGGATGTCCCACTTCAAGATATTAACAAAATTACTCATGATACTTACGTCTTTACATTTGGCTTGCCAACACCTGACGTGAGTCTTGGTTTAGAAACAGGACAACATATCATTATACAGTACATCTTCCTCTATTCCAATCTTTTCTCACGAAAAAAAAGTGCAAATCTTGCAAATAAAGACCAAACTCCCCAGGAAATTCAAAGAAAATACACTCCTGTCTCGAGAATGAATCAAACCGTAAAATTACTCTTTACTAAACTATTGATCTCAACTCCTCTCAAAGGGATCATTCGACCTCTTGGTAAAAATATACAGAGCTGGAGCTAATCCTACCTTCCCCGATGGAGGTCTTATGACACAATACTTGGAAACAGTCAAGGTATTCCTATTCTCCCAAAACAGGGGCAAAGTTTTTTTAGGTTGGAGAAACCATTAGAATTTCCGGACCAATTGGCAGACTTAACTATTATGGAAATGGACAAGTTAAAATCACGTAAATCCTGGTTTCAAGAATTTTATTGAGAATCTTTAGTAAAGAGGATAGAAAGCAAAAGCTCTCAGTGAAAAAGATCGGGTTAATTGCCGGTGGAAGTGGCATTACTCCAATGTATCAAGTAAAAAACAACCGATTTCTATGATTCTTAATCTCCAAGGTTATTCAAGCTATCCTTGATAATCACCAAGACACAACTCATGTCTATTTATTGTTTGGAAATAGATCGGAAGACGATATCTTGTTGAAAGAAGAACTCGAACAGGCAGCCAAAGACCCCAGAATTAACGTTTATTTCACTGTTGATAAGGTAACCCTCGAGGATTATTCATCGTCAATTTCTAGGCCACTTCTGATTGGACTGGATTTACTGGTTTCTTTACTAAAGATATGATTAAAAAAGTTATGCCTGCTCCAAATGATGATGTTTTAATCTGCCACTGCGGGCCCTATTTGATGAACCAAATGGTGGTCGAACAACTCCGTGAACTTGGCTACAAGGAAGAAAATATTCATAAATTCTAATTGTACATGCGAACGAGATGTTATAAAATATTTAAAGTTTCTTTGATATTTGATATTTTGTCTAAATCTAAAATACAAATTTTTTCAAAATTACTTTAATAACAAAAACAATTTCTTGAACTCTATTTAAACAAGTAAAGTGCCAAAATACCAAAATGCAAGGCAAAAACTTTTTTTTTAATCAATCAACAAGTCAACAGATTCCTCTTTTTTCTAGACAAAGAATTTTACCTTAAAATTTGCGATTCGGACTCTATAAAAAAAATTAATTCAGAGGATAGTAGTAACAATCAATTTGCAGACATGAAACAGACAATTCTTCTTCTTGCAATCATTTTTGCTTGTATGCATTTAGCAGAATCTGCAACCAGGACCCTTCCAACTTATCAGAGCAAGGAAAACTATATCCACGACCTCCATTATTGGATGGCTGGGTACTATAATGTTTTCCATCCTCCAAACCTTGGAATTACCAGTTGTGGCCAAATCCAAACTTGTTTCGACAATTCACAGTCATACTATTTCCTCAACTACTTGGAATCAATGGCACTTTGGGTTAATTGCTTAGCCAATAATAATTTTACTCTTGCCAAATGTGCATCAGAGAGAGATTGGATGATCTCCCTTGTCTCTAATATCAAAACTCCAGGAGGTTGCTGGACTGGCGCAAAGGAAATGAAGGGTATTTACCCTGCTCCTGGTATCTTTTTCCAAGGCGCCACAAACATGACCCTAGCCACAATTGCTGACTATTCATCCCAATCGATCTCGAATATGGACACAGCCATGAGTTATGCATTGAAAAGCGGAAGCCCTCAACTTAACTATTATCAACTTTCCGGAAAATACTTTGGGTTAATTGCCCAGAGCTATTTTGGTTCTATCAAAGTCTAATTAACTTACCTACATATATGCAACTGTACCCGTGCTTATTTTTTTATACCACTTGGGAAAAATGAATTTACACTCTCTTATATATTTATCTCTAGATCTATAATTAATTGTTGCTCTTCCGTCCATATTATTTGGATGGTATTTATTGCTTAATATTAAAAAATGAGCGAACTTTGGTTGCTGAAAATTTTTTATTCAGAAAATAGAATTCTTTCTTTTTGTTCTTTTCGGATTTAAAAACTCCTTTGAAAAAATAAAAACTTCCTTCTAAAACGAATTTGAGCTCCTCTTTTTTTTTTGCATTGATGAGTTCTCTTTTGATGACTCGAATGAGAAAAAATTTCCAGAAAAAGAAGTTAAATAATTTTTTCTTTTGAAGTGAGAAGGGGCTTTCCTGATTAAAGTCGATCAGCACTGAGGAAGATTTTTTTTTGAGTTTTACCTTGAAGATTTTTTTTTCTGTTACCAAATGGAAAAAAATTTGTTACATTTTTTCATCTTGGAATGAATTTCTTCTGAATTTAGAGAGAGACTGACAACTTAATTATTTCATAAATTATTTATGAAAAAATGGGAAATTCTGACAAGTTTTTTTTTTTTAGA
>Ga0182738_1000977_pt1 | contig 37534 bp, 22 predicted proteins | sample eDN5th30CBELigMG_FD_128876 | JGI IMG/M metagenome (GOLD analysis project Ga0182738, IMG submission 128876) | Enriched Miracle-Growth compost microbial communities from Emeryville, California, USA - eDNA 5th pass 30_C BE-Lig MG (version 2)... ...
AAATTGAAATGAGAATTTATAGCAACCATCAGACTCAGAAAATCTTTTCTCCTCTATTTTTCAAAAACTGTCCAATAAGATTCCCTGAGGTTGATCATCACAACGTTCCTCGTTGTTTATTTAGAGTTCAGGCAAGCGTTTTAGAATGAGAATTTCACGATGGCAGCCATTCCTAAAGTTTTTTAGATCTTTTTCACAGTAAAAAAAAATAAATAAAAGAAGATGAGAATAATCCAAAGAAGTGTAGTCTCAGAGGTAATCCTTTAATTGAAGGCTTAAGAATTTTTCTGATCATGTGATTTGACTGAAGAAAGTTTTTAAAAAAATTAAGAGAATTAAAATTCAGGAAAAGTTCATTTCACTGACAGAAAAAAAAATGTCACAAATTTCGAGAAGAAAAATTTCCAGAACTTCCTGAATCATTTGAGAAAGATTTGAATTGTTTTTTAAAGAATTATTTCTGACAGCTCCCAAAAAATGAATCTTAAAAAGATATTGAAATTTTTTTTTCTTTTTTTTCAGGGTTTTCTTGGATTTTCTTGGATTGAAAAAATTTTCTTTTCAAAATTATTATAATTCTCCTCTTATTCAGGAACATAGATCATAAAATTCTTTATAATTTCGAATTCTTGATCCTAAAAGTTCTCATGCCCCTTTGAAAAGGAGGAAAACCTCAAGAAAAAATCTGGACTCCAATAATTTTTCGGAAAAGCTTTCAAAGGATCTTAAAAGGGTTCAAGTTAATCATAGGCTTGCTGAGGGGGAAAAAGAGATGTCTCAAAGAATGTTCCAAGTTTTTTTTGTAAATTTTCCAGAAGAAAAATAATCATATTTTTAGATCGCATCATCTTTGAAAATTTTTATTGAAAGAGTTCTCAAAGATTCGATCATAGTTTGGAATCCTCCACATCATTTTAGATTTGTTCCAGATCTCTCCGAATCTTGATAAATTCTCTCCTAAAAAACTCTGCAAAAAAAAAGTTTCTTATATTTTCTATCTCTTTTTCCAAAAAAATCCAAGTCCTCAGAAACTTTCTTTCAACAAATATGCCCTCGAATGATTTTTCATGTATCTTTCTCACTCATCAAGTTCGAATGAAGAAAAAATATCACACGAAGTCAGACAAATTTTGAGAAGTGCAAAAAAAGGTAGTTGCACTTTCAAAAAATATCTTTCGGGATTTTCAGAGTTTAGAATTCTGAACCCTGGGTTCGATACAATTTTTCAGGGATAATATTTTTAAATAAAAACTGATTTTCAAATTTATTAAATAATTCTTTATCAGACAAAATACACAAATAGAAGTATTAGCAAGTAAGTAAATTGTACACAAACCTCAATTTATAATTGGATTTCCTTTTCAACTTGATTTTTAACATTATGCTCTTCATCATATGTCAACTCTATCATCTTTAATTTATTCTCTTGATCCACAAAAATCAAAGTAGCAGTTTTTGTTCCCCACATCACAGTCGATTCAACCTTTCCTCCCTTCCCGTCTACTGAAGGAGTAGTCACTGGGAATGCTGGTCTATTGCAACTTTTCATGATCTTCTTTGTCTCTTCAATCATCAAGTTCTTCTTTTCAGTTGAACTCACGTCACTTTTCTGAACTTGCTCTTGAAACAATGCAAATGGTGCTTCAGCCTTTTCTAATGTTTGGGGGAAAGGGATATTCGTCATCAAATGGAAGCCTTCCTTGATTTGAATTGCCTGTGTTTCTTTTTTTCCATTGCCCAAATGCCAAAATTCTAGAACTTTCAAGTTTCCAAGAACCAAATTAAATCCTTTGTAAACTTTAATTTTTTCGAGAATCTCTTTCAAGTAAATTTCTATAGCTTCTTTCTCCTTCTTGTCTGCATCAAGATCTTTGTCCTTTTTTTCACAATATTTCTCAAAGAAATCACTCTTCAGAAAATTCGCAACTAAAAGTCCTCTTGAAGGGTTTTCTTCGGAATTAGGTGGAGCCTCCATAAATCTCACAGGAAGATTAGTCAAAAAGGCAATGTTTCCTGTCTTGGTATTGATTCCTAGCCAGGTGCCTTTAGCTCTATGATCTCGTCCCCCAATAATATTTGGGTCTTCTTCCCAAAGATTGAGGGGGTCAGTGTTTCTTTCATAAGCTTCTTCTCTATTGAAAGCTTGGATGTATTTGAAAGGAAAATCCTTATTTTGGAGGGGATTGATATAAAAGAAAGTCAGACACATGAAAAATAATCCTAAATTAAATTTTGATTATTAAACGAAAAGTTGGAGGAGAATTAAAGTAGAGAATCTAACAGTCTGATCAATTTTGATTAATTAAACTCGCCTGTTTTTCACTATTAAAGTCGTCTATAGTTAATTAAGACGTATTAATCTTGGCTCATTTTAATCAAATACGTATTGCTCATTGCGCAATTGCAATTAATTACATCCTTTTTTTCGTGAATTTAATAAGATTTCATCAAGGACAAAACTAAGTTGAATTTGATCTTAAAGAGGACCAAATGTTTATTTTTGATAAAACAAAAGATCCAGTAAAATGAAATTCACAGTACTGGAAAAAAAGAGAAAGCAAAAGGGATAATTTTATCCAAGATCTTCTCAAACAAAATTTAGAAAGTTACAAATTGAATTAAAATTGTCTTCCTTTTTCCAATTCTTCTTCAAAGCTTTTAGCAAATGACATGATATTTTCTCAGGAAACCAGAAAAACTCTGGCTTCTCAATAATTCATTTATCCAAAGTCTCTTTTGAAAAACTGGCTTTTTTAATAAGACAAAAATATATGAATGACTCAAATTTTATTTTGATTGCTGAGATTCTTATCCAATCTTTGAATAACATCTTCTTTTAAGAAAGCACAACAAAAATCATTCTTCTGGCCTGGTTTCTTTATGATCTCTTTAGACCCTTTTTGAAAAGAGCTTTGAGTGTCTCTCTCTGGAAAATCAAGAAATCGAAAAAAAAGAAAATGGAATGAATTTTGCTGACTCATACTTTGAAGGTATTATTGGACTTCTCTCGAAGGTTTTTTTGCTCAGAAGGGTTTTAGTTGCTTTCAAATTTCTCTAAAATTTTAAAGATAACTGCTGAATCTCTTCAGCTCAAACCTCTTTTCTGTTCATTAGAGAGAGAAAAATAGAAAGCTCTGATTTTTCAGATTCTAGAAAAATACCTTGAGAATGAGATAGTTTTTCCTACTGAAAATTAAAAGCCAATGTTCTAGATGATTTTTATCGAACACGTCAGAAATTTTGAATTTTTGTAGATAGAGTTTTTTGAAAGGAAAGAGCGGGCAAATTTTAGGGCCAAAGATCTCGAATATTCGAACCAAAATATCGTTTAATAAAGAGGATTGAAAATTTTTCTGATTAAAATAACCCTGCCTGCCTGCCTTTTTCAAAAAAGAAAATAAAGCTGTTAAAAAAAAGGGAAAATCACGAGAGAGAGAGAGAGAATTTTTTAAACTAAACATAGTGGTTGAGTTGATTAAGACCAAAACATATAAATAACAAACAAGGCGTTTCTTAATGACTCACAGGCTAAAAAAACGACCTAAGAACTATAAAAATACTGCTTGAACTAAGACCATTAAGAAGGCTTATTTCAGTGAAAGAACAATCAATATAAAGGGCGATAATAATACAAAATTGATCTATGAAGTAGTTTGTATTTAATTTTACGGGTTGTTTATTTTATCTTTTTGTAAATAAATTAATATTGGCCGGTCAAAGCAAGATCTCTGAGGGCCTTTTCTTTGTGGACGATGTATTTTTCTCTGTCAGCGCATTGTTCAAAATAGCCAGCATTCATCCAATTTTCAATGTTTCCAATCAATTCTTTGCCATTGCCAGCAATTCTTGCTTTAGCTTTTCTGACCAAGACGTCGTCATTGAGGGCGGGTTTCATCATCTTCTTGAAATTTGCAGCAGAAACGTTTCTTTCATTGCCGATTCTTTGAACGTCCTTATCTTGGGGATAGTTTCTCTTAGCAAATTGGAAAACGTTGCTGACGTAATTTTCATTCAAGTGATTGAGTGTACTGGTATTTCTGTTGCCCTTGGCAGCTCTCTTTTCTTTTCTCTTTTGGATCATCAAGTCATCCTCAGTGATTCCTGAGTTGGGTCTTGAGGCTCTAAAGGCAGTCATTTCATCATCGATCATTCCTCTCAAGAAATTCCTTTCTTCGCCAATCATTAATTCCTTTTTATAAAGCAATTCCTTCAAAATTGATCCAATCAAATCATCAGTCAAAGGAATGGGAGCTTGGGCTTGAATTTGTTTTATGGAAGTCAACAAAAGAGGCATAACTCTCTTGATGTACTCTTTTTCCTCATCGGGTCTTTGTAAAACAAAGTTCATCACTCTTTGGTTGATTTCATTATCGGCGTCGAAGGTCTGATCAGCAACAGAGTTGCTTTCCCAGTTACTGTAAGAGTTTTGTTCGTCCATATTGTAGAAGGAGTCAGCAAATCTAGAGTCCATTGTGGAAACAGACCCGACTTCTTCTTCTTCATCTTCATCGGAGTGGCATCTGGAGCATTCGCTGTTTTCGTAGCCGTTGTAAGCTTCTTGTTGTGCTTGTCTGGCGACCAACTCGTCGTAGTTTTCTTCAGGGTTGAACTCAGGGAAGTACTCGCCTTCACCGACTTGAGAGAAGAATTCATAATCAGGGGAGAAGGTGTTTTCATTAGCATAAGAGATAAACTCTTCTTCCATTTCCATTGGTTGAGGAGCTTCAATAGGCTTCTCGAACATGATTTCGGAAACTGGAGCGGGACCTTCAAGGGTGCTGAAGCCATTGTCTTGATTGAAACAAGGAGTTTCATGACTAATGAAGGCGCGTTCATGGTTAAATTGGAGGAAATCCTCCCAGGTTGGTTGTCTAGGGTATTGGTTGTCGTACTCAACTGAATAGGGACTTGGTGGTGTGTTGTGAATCATTTAATGTGGTGAGATTGGTTAAGCTTTGTTTGCTTTGATTGCTGATAAAAAATTAATTATATTAATTAGGTAAATTCGAAATGCTTAAATAGCAAGCTCCAGATTATTAATTTCTCGGATAAGATTAGACACAAAGAATTTATTCACATCTATTCTTATAGATACACATTCGGACAAATACATACTTTAACCGAAAACATTTAATTTAGGGTAAGTGATCGATTTTTGCTTTTCATACAGTCAAGACCAACGAACAACTATTTATCGAAAATTCCTCATTTCTCAGAAAGGACTTGTAACTAAACCCATTGGAAATTATTGCCCACTTGCTCACCAATGATATTCCCCTGAAATAAAAAAATTCCTGGCCTATTTTTATCTTTCCTTTAATTTTTAAGGTGAATCTTTAATGGTTCGCAGATTTTTAAAGGAATTTTTTTCTATGAATCCAGACCTCACACCTCCACGAATTTTCTCATTCACGAAAACTGTGAACGCCATGATCCCATCACAGAAAAGACACCCTGAAAATCCCGCGCGGTTGTTATTATCCAAAGAAAAACTTTTGTTAAAGTTACAAATTTGCCGGTGCACAGGTTTTTATTAAATTCTTCAATGTGACGAAATTCTCAAGAAAAGATTAATCCTATTCTAATTTCCTTTCTAATCCTACGAATCTAAGCCCTTAGGAGATTTTTCAGGTTGATTATGGAGAATAATTAAAAGAAATAGTATAAACTTCATGAAGAAAGTCCAAAATTATTAAAGGCACGATACCTTTGTAAACATCTGATTAAATTCGAAATTTACCTAATTAAAACAACTTTTTAAAATAAAAACCCACTCTGTGCATTAAAATTTTATTGCTCTTTTTGATTATTCTGATGAGAAATATCATCCTTAAAATATATTTGGAATAAAATTTTAATTCAAAGTATGTCATCACGTGTCGATTAGATCATCTTTCAAAATACAGAAAAGTTTAGATTTCCTTTCTAATACCGATATAGCTATAATATAATTCTCTAATTTTGACCCTATCACCTTAAATCTTTACTTTTCCTCTCTCTTTGAGGTAGCTTGCCCGCGCAAGATGTTGTTCATGTCGCGACCTCCATTTTTAAACCTTTATCAAACCAAATGAGATTGTGGATTCTAAATAAATAAACAGAGGTCACTGATTATACAATTTTTTGTGACAATCATTAAAATTTGTGATTGAAAAAATAGAGCATTATGAGTGGCAAACTTATTTTTTCGGTTTAGAAAAAAAATCCATTCGGCCGTTTTTAGAGAAAAACCACCATGAAAATTAGAGTGCGTGTTGTAATAATAATCATTGAAATTAATTTTTTCCAAGATTTAGTGAAAAGAAAAAGTTATACATTTTAATGGTTTTTATGAGTTTTTCTGTGAGGCATAAATTGAAGGTGGTTATAATTAGATTCGCATTAAAATTAACTATAACCCAACTTTTAAAATAATTATTCAATGATGTATATTCACTCCTAAAGTACACGATTTCTCCATCAATTAAGTTACAACTTTAAAAACTAAGCCTATCATGTCCTCTCATTTCTTCCTTGAACCAAACTTCCCTTCCCGGAGAGCTTGGTATCTATTTTCCCTTTTCAACCAAAAATCCTCGCTATTCCCCATTTATTCTTTGAATTTCATCGAGATAAAATGTCGAGGACTCTCGTCCTCCAAGTTTCTTTCACATTGATTGTGAGAGAGCAAAGGTATTTTCTCAGCTAAAGCTCATTGAAAACGTGTTTAGCCAGGCCAAATAAAACGGGACCAGGATGAATAAAGGACCACCTCCTAACTGAAAAAGCTTTTCACATAAAAAACCTTCACTGATTGTGCTGACATTGAAAATGGGTCTTGTGAAGGCTGATACATGAAGGGAGAGGTATTTATCAATGATCATCAAGGTAACAAACTGTGGGTTAATGGTTTTACTAGCATTTTTCAAGTTTTTGACTCCTTAGTGTTGGATTAAACTCAAAGGCAGAGACTAATCCCACTGCCCTTATGAATGAGTATACCCAATCCTTTATGTGATACTTTTGGCAGCTTGGTAGGTGTTCAGAGACTCGATCGTAATCCCTTTGATAGAATCCTAATCCATCTAGGTTTTTCAAACAGAAAAATGTGAAGAAAGAGTGCTGTAAAGAACTTAAATATACTCACTTTGCATGGGTTTTTCAGTCATATTCTTGATGTTTTTAAGCCCTCCTTGGGTTTCCAGACCAGGAAATGCCTTGCTAAACTTCTAACAGGACTTGAAGTCTTACTTAAAAGGTAACTTAAGAAGGGATTTTTTTTTCTCTGATTTGAAGGCATTAATTTAATCCTTGACGATTGTGACAAGTTTCAAAATTTTGATGCGTGCTGACTTGAGGGTCTTTCGACATTGAGTTGGTTTTGGAGCAAAGCAAGTTGGAAGGAGTTCTTGGTAACAACAATAAAATTATTTTGAAATAATTCCTTGTAACATTTCTTGAGAAGAGGTAAAAATTATTTTATTCAAATTTTTATTGATTTCATTCCAAAAGTGATCCTAACAATGGAAAAGGGAAGAGTTGAAGCGCGGAAGATTTTGTTGATTCTGATGGAAGAAATAAATTTTTCTATGATTTCCCGACAAAATTTGATTTCAAATGAATGCAATCTTTTCTGATGGATTTCTTCAAACTTCTTATAAAATTCAAATCTCCCCTTCCACTTTGAACCATTAGTTCACATTTCTCCTTGGCTTTGCCACGCGAGTCAATGAAATTGTTCCCTAGTTTATTCACAAAACTTTTTCTCTGAAAAAACTTAATCAAATTCGCCTGCTTATTAAAACTCATGTCTTTAGCAAAGTTTTTTTTGGAAAACTTTAAACAAAGACTTATGAAGGGGAGATCTGTCGATCTCTCGCTTCATCCTCATCGGCTCATTGGTCTCCTAAACTAGAGTTTCCAAGTCTTCTAACTTCCCTTTCAATCTTACCCTTCGAAAAAGCTTCTTCTAGAGAGCTTGCTATATTCCCTAATTCACAAACTTTGTTGTTCTCTGTTGTTAAGTTTGAACAAGTGAAGGAGCAATCAAAGTTAAATTTCTTTTTCCCAATTTCCTGCGAGTTCCTTCAAGGAAATACTATGACTCTCCTGAGATTTGCGATTTTATCTTCACTTAGTTTTCGACATTGAGACCTTTCTTGCATTTCATCAGTGATTCGAAGAATCTTCAAAAATCATTGATGTTTATATACTTCTTCAACGTCTGTCTTAGATCTCTTTTCTACTCTGAAAAAAATCCGAAGAATTTTTCAACTGATCCTTAAACAGTCCAGAGGACAGAATCTCCTTAAAGCTATCAATTAGGATCGCGAAATGATCGAATAGGAAATATTCATCTTCGTCATTATCTCTTTAAAAACCCCCAAAATTAGTAACTCCACGTCATTATATAATTATACCAAATATTATAAGATTGAGTGATGACTGATGACGATCATAACTCGCTTGAATTCACCACATATTCTAGCTTCTCAAAGCAGTCGGCACGAGATAACGATGGTTTACATCAGAGCCTTCAAAGTAGCTCCAATAAAAAACTCACAACAAGACTTTGATAGCTAAAGCAAGAAATTTGATGACTTTTGAAATGCTATGAAAGGCCAGAGGCTTTTCCCCGCTCGAAATCCATATTTAAACTTTGTTTTAAAGAGTTGCAAGCAAAAAACTAAGCGAACCTTCTAACAATACCTTATTTAAAATTAAGAGTGAATGAATTAATATTGGTAATTTCTGATAAGGAGTGGATATTACTTTTTATCCTCTTACGAAAAGTTCTACTTTAATCCATTTGAACACAATGAAGGCTGTTTTCCATCAAGGCACTTCGAAAGCCTCCCTTTCCCTGGATTAGAGACTCGATGGCTCCTTTTTATTCAAGGAACCATGAGAACTTATTCAATTTGAAACTGATCCCAGAAAAATATTTATAGAAACTTCTAAATCCATCCTGAGGCCGAAAATGACTCTCCTCCACTTCCCTTGAGCCTTTTCAAACAGCTTGAAGAACCAGCCATTTCTCAGAAAAAGAAGAAAGAAGATTATCTTATTAAAGACTCCTTATATTGGCCTTACTTTGACGATGAGGATTTTCTAAAAGGGCTAATCTTCGGAGTTTCTTCATAGATTAAGCTCTCAAATCGCCTCATAAACTCTGATGCATCGTCACATTTCTTTTCATATGTCCATGAAACTTTTCAGTATCAACATGTACCAGGATCGAACAGAAAATGGAACAACTCTGTATCTTGTCGAGAATAACCTATTTCCCATCATTTTCGGAGCTTATCTTCTCAATGAAACCGAAATTTATCACCCCTTTAATGAGAAAACTCTTCAAAGGCCGAATAACCCCAAAATATTCGATTTCTTCAAATGAAGAAAAATATTCACTCAATGACTTTTTTGAAATCTCTCAAAAGAATTTCCAAAGAGGCTCTAAGAACAAAGATGAGTTACTTTCAGAGACAAAACTGACCAGGGTCTCGAAAAAAATCTGGAATCTTAGTCAACGATTTTCTTGCTTTAGATTTCATTTCATAAAGCTAGCGCTCTTTTTCCCGAAAAGTCTCACTTTGATTGGCTCAAACGGCCTACAGAGTTTTCAAACCGAGGCTTCACATTTAAATGTCAAGCTCTTGTCCAACACTTCTTTGCTCGTTCTTATTTCTTAAAATACACATTTTTTGGGTTAATTAAGTTCTAAAGGTTTCTTAAATTGGAGGTCATTCTGCCAAGAGAATTCAAGGACCCTAAAACTTCGGCCTAATCATTCATTGCGATCGCAATCCTTCAAAAATCATCTCATCTCACCAAAGTCACCCTCATAAAGAAGATCAAATTGACTCCCTCCTAATAACTGGTTTGAATTTTACTGACAATTTGCACTCAAAATTCGAAATTGGGTCTGAGATCATGGCGGCTTTTCAAGTTTTTAAGGGTCATAGACGTTCAAACACATTCAAAGTGCGTCATGAAGAGCACACATATTCCTTCATGAACATTAAGCTGCGTATCCCTTTATTTGTTTCCTCTCAAAGTCAGCCAAAAAGAAAGAAAAACTGTATTCCAATCTAATTCAAGTTTCTTAGATCTGGATCTTAAGCTTCATTTTTACTGAGATTGAGAAACCTTTCGGTTCATTTAACATTTAACTTTTAACTTTTTCCCTTGAGATTGGTTATAATTCAATAATATTTAAACCTTTCGTACAATTCGAGCATCTTAAAAGAAGACGGGAGCCTCAAATTCAAGACATACAAAAATTAATCGTTTTAATTAATTCACCTCAAAATCAATAAATAAACTATCTGATAATTTCTGCAAATTCTCATGTATTCCATCAAATTTTTATATAATAAATTCACCATAAATTATCAGATTCATTTTCTTTCACCTTTTCAATCAACAGCAGGATAGGCTAGACATCTTGATCGTGTTTCTAAGCAAGATGATCAAGTCTTCACCAAAGAAAGGGACATTTTTAAGGTGATCTGGAAGGGTTGATTTCCAGCCGCAATTTAATTGATCTTTGTTCATACAAATATTTAAATAAAATTCAATTCAAATTCACATTCAAATGAAAGACATTCACATTCACAAAATACATGATAAATAAAATTAATCAACTCCATAATAGAATGGGAGAAACAACGTAAACTTCACACTTATTACAAAGAAAACTAAACATAAATAGTCATGTTTATTATAAACATCGAGCGAGAAGAAAGTCTCAACCTTGAGCCTTCTTTTTTATAAAAATCTTGTCCAAAAAAAAAACTCTCTGTCATCATTATTATCTTAGAGCCCATAAATTTTTTCCAGAAAAAACTAGGCCTTATATTAATCACATTGAGCACATTGAGTTGTACTTACAAAGCAGTCAGACTCACAAAAAATCCCTTAATTAATAAGAGTTGTGTTTGTTGAAGCTGTTGCCTCTCTTCAAGGCTTTCTTGAAAGTAATTTTCTCCCATAATTTCTCCATTTTTGCTTTCAATTCATTCTCTCTATAAACAGGTCCATTGTACCACTTGGATGCCTTGATATCTTGGATACCAAATCTGCGTCTGGGATCCTTTTCCAACAACCCATTTACAAGGTCTTTAAATTCATTACTGAAAAGTTCTTCTCCGTTTCTTTTTTCTGAGGCCTTGACGGTCCAGAAATCTTCGTTTCTTTCGTTAAACAAATCATAGTGAATCAACTTTGTTCCAGCTCCTTCTTGCTTCTCAATGAAGGGGAATTCTTTAGCAATGAATGTATAAAGAATCACACCAACAGAGTAAATATCAGCTGCCAAGAAATCTTTTCGGGTTCCTTCAAGGATTTCTGGGGCTCTGTAACAAGCAGTTCCTTTGTATTCTTGCCTCTTTTCATCAGTTCTTTGAGATTGATCAAAGTCAGTGATCTTGAGCATGAATTCCTTGCCAAGAAGCAAGTTTTCAAGCTTCAAGTCCACATGAGCGATCCTTTCTGAGTGCATATGTTCAAGACCTTCAATCAATTGGTGGAAATAGGTTCTGACCAGCTTCTCTTCAGTCAGACCTTTGTTGATAATCAGATCAAAGAATGTACCGTGAGGAGCGTACTCCATCACGATAAAATCGTATTTCATATCTTCCAAGCCAGTCAAGTGGATGCCAGAAGCATACTTGATAATATTTTTGTGGCTCAGGCTTGATATGATGTCTTGCTCACGATGATAAGCAACTTGTGAGGAAGCATCCTTTGGGAATGCCTTCAAGGCGTATTCCTTGTCTTGGAAAGGGATCTTTGCGTGATAAACTTGGAATCGGCCAGAACCGAGCTTTTTATCAGCAAAGATGTTGTGTTTGGGGCGAGATGCCATCGGTTTTGGGAACAGTGTACTATTCATATACATTGATCAGACTACTTATTATTTAATTATAATTAATTGGAAAAGCTAAAGCGCTAAATAAATAGAAAACTACAGAGAAATTATTGCATTGCCATAGAAATTTTTCTTATCGAAGTTTTTCCGAGTTTTAATCTGAAGAAAAACGCGCCATACTGGATACAAATGTTTATACTTAAAATACTGATTAGGAGCGAATATCTGACACACATTGAAGAAAGCACGGGTTGTGTCTGAGCCACAATGAAAATTGCTAAAAGTTTTTCCCTTAAAATATTGTATTAATTCTTGCCGAAAAAAAACCTTAATCTGGAAGGATAATGTCAGTTTATGCGTAAACCGAGATAAATTTTGTTCGATACCGAAAAGTTTTCAACTCATATGAGATTTTAGAAGAAATGGGTCAAGAAAATATCTTCAAAGGGGAGATTTATGCATATGAAAATGATTTTCTTCGACTACTATAAATAAACAAAGCGGCTTGCCTTTGATAAAAATTCAATATTTGAAGAATAGATAAATACAACAAAATTCAAATAATATCGACCCTAGCAGGAAAATATACTGCTATAATTGGAATCGCTCAAAAGCCAAATTATTAAATACATATAGGAAGCCTGAGGGGTCAAGTTTGCCTTTGAAACAGGTTGACCAGCCACTAATCTCAAATTGCAATTCATTTTCCATCACTCAAATTTATTTGACATTTTCCATCCCTCTTCAATCTTACAATTAAACCTCTTTCACTTCCCTGATGGTTCTTTTGCCTTCAGAGACCACCCTTTTCAAACCACCATCCCATTTTTTAAAAGGCCTTTTCTGACCTGGACAATATATTGATCGTATTACAAATTAAAAATTAAAGTCCAAAGGATCCACTCACATAGCTTTGCAGGATAAAAATTTAACATTAAAAAGAGAATTTTTCTATTAAATTTACAGCAAATAAAAATGCAACTTCTCTATTGTCTAATCATTAAAACCTCTAAAATAAAGATCCTTTCGAGAACATTATCGCTTAAACGAACTCGATTTAGCCCCTTTTTCTCCAATCAGCGCAAACCCAGTAAATAATTTTCCAGCTTCTTTTAATGCTCTTTCCTTCTAAAAAACCTTGAAAATCCTCAATTTTCGACCTCTATAATATTCACCATGGTTCGATCATTTGAAATTTTAGATTTTTTCCATATTAAAGATCTCCGATATGATCCTATGACTTTTATGGGAGATAAGTTATTAAAAAATCTGTTTCTGTTTCTATATTTATTTGGAAGCCATGAATTTAGGGACCTTATTTTTTGTTTCTTTAATATCTTTTTGGTAATCTAACTGGTAAAAAATTATTATCATGGGAAAAGAGATTATTTGAAAGTTGAAAGTTGGCTTGAACAGGAATGCCTTGCTTGAAGAAAAAAAATCTGTTCTCTCAAAAGATAATCGGTTCCGAACGATCTTACAAAGAAATATACCTTTTGATTTAAATTTAGTTTTACAAATAATACACTAATTATCAAATCGGCTATCGTGGGTTTATGAACCCTTCTTTTCGGCATGATTCAACTCTTTCAAAAATGAGAGAAAAAAGGTACTATCTCAACCCTTCTCGCTCACGTTTGACTGAAAGTCAGAGAGGAGGATACTAACTGAACTGAGGATTTTATTGGACCTTGATTTTCTGATAAATTTTCTTTTGAAAAGTTTATGAGAAATTCCTTGTCAGAAGTTTCTCTTCGAAAAAATCATACATGGAAAAAACAGGATCTCTGGTTTCCAACAAAAATGAAATTATCTAATGGCTTCGTGTCCAGAGAAGTGATTGAGGGAGGTTTGGATCCAATTTAAAAGGAGAAAAATTTTTGACCGAAAAATTTCTCTTTTCCGAATTTCCTTCTTTGACTGAAAAATGATCAAGATCGATCTTCTTCGTCACAGAAAAATCCGAAACTTAGTGATCTGAAATGAAAAAAAGAAGTTCCCTTTGATTCGAATAAAGGTCCCTCAGATAATAAACACATGAAATTTCTCAACAAAAAAACTCAATGACAAATTTTTTCATTTTTCTAAAAACTTTTTTTGGCAGAATAAATCATCAAAAAGAGACTTGAAAGGATATGACTTATCAAGTTTTTTTCTACTATCGCCTTCTTCTAAAATTAAAATGTAAGATTATTGAATTCATGTACAAGATATTTTGCCAAAAATTTTTAGTCAATAAAGCTGACGACTCCCCTGAAAATAATAATCAAACTCTTGATTTAATCCCACACAACATAATTTCCTTAATTTTTACGGTCAACTTCATTCTCAAGAACAGCTTTCTAAATTATTGACAATTTCTCATACCCTTCTCTTGTTAAAAATGAGATAAAATTTTCCATTTATCAAAGACTCAAATCTTGTCAACAAAGATCGAAAGGTTGTTTGGATTAAATTTATCTCCATAGAAAAGGCCAGAAATTCTTTTTTGGGATATTGTTCTTTTATAATATTTCAAGTTGGGATGGGATCATAGAAGAAAATATACGTACGCATCATCATCATCATCATGTTACATAAAACAATCATTTTATTGTTTTTTAAATATCCTTGAATTAGGAAACATAAATATCTTAAGATATTCTTATTCTATTGGTCTCTATATCTACTTCTTCTTTTGTTGAGCAGGGATGGGGGCTTCATTGGTAAAAGTGCTTTGGATGGTCTTGGGAACTTGTTCCAAAATAGCATTTCTGATTTCAATCAACAAAGTCTTTATGTCTTGATCATTTCTGCATTCTAAGGAGAAGGTTAATACTTCACAAATACGTCAATAGATTACCAGTGGTTTGAATAGCAGCGGTGAAATCTTCTTCTTCAACGTTGAACTTTTCATAGACCTTGTCCAAAAGTCTGTTGGAAAGCAAAGTGGTAACACGATCAGGGGTAAGGTCATCCTAAGAAACACACGATTAATCTCTATGAAAAACAATTCTCACTTTATATTTCTTAATGATGTCGAGAATAAGGAATTCAACGGGAAGAATTTCCTTTTGGTACTTCAACAAATCTCTAACGGTGTCAACGCTAAGTCTCTTTCTAGCAGGCATAAACATCCTTTTTTGTATTAATTAGTTTTCTCATCACCAATTCCCAAGATTACTTGAGCTTTTGAGGAATCATAGAGGTCAAGAGATAGACGTCTTGATTTCCTTGAGTGAAGTAGTATTCAACGCTGGCACTGAATTCTTCGAGGGTAAGACCGAGCTTTTCGAGGATTTCGAGTTGAGCAGCATCAACAGAGTTATCAAAGTCGTTGAGTTGACGAACAGCGATATCCAAATACTTGTCGATTTCGCCGAGGTGCTTTCTTCTTTCTAAGAAAAAATTTCAATATTCCTTCACATGAAAAAAATTCACCGATTCTGTCATCATAAGTTCTGGAGATGTGGTTGTTGGAGTAGTATAAGATGGTGGCATCGAAAATTCTTTCAATGGTGGCCATGGTAACAAGACCGTTTTGCTTATCAACAGCAATAGTCTTGCCGTAATGTTCCAAAAGCTTGGATTTATTATCCTTGTTCACTATAGAAATCAATTAATAATTTCCTTCCCAATTCTTTTACATTTGCTTTGGAGATGCTTGCTGAAGCCAGGAGTCAATTTACCAGCCTTAACATCTTCGATTTCATGAACAAGGAAATCGTTAGTTTCCTTGAAAAGAGCGATTTCTTGTTCGAGGAGCTTGATTTCAAAATATAACTCCTTTTCTTCTCCCTTCAAAGCAGCTTCGGCGGTAGACTTGGCGATTTCAGCATCCAAATTAGCGATGGCTTGAGTGTGGTCATCCTTAAGGGCCTTGAAATCGACTTCACTCTTGGCTAAATCATCTTCAGCTTTCTTAAGATCTTCTTTAATGGCGGCATCTTCAGCTTCGAGTTCTTCTAATTTGGCTTTAAGCTTTTCGTTCTCATTCTCAACCATTCTCATGGAGGTAACGAGGGCATTGAATTGATCAAGGACGGGATTCATTGTACTAGATATTGCGGATTTTTATTCTTAAGTTAAATTTACTCAATAAATGTTTTTGACCTTAGATTTATAGATATCATTTTATCAAAGTATCCTTGAATTAATTCATACTCTCGTCTCTTGTCTTTAATAAAACGGATCTTGTATAAAAATCGGATTGAATTGAATTTAATTGAAAAATCATGTTTGGAGAGCGCACCTTCCCCGATCAAAAAAATTAGGAAAATAATTTTCATTTCAAACAGAAAAATTTCGAGTCAAATCTTTCTTAAGAAAATCCTGAAAAATATTTTTACCAATTTTCTCAGATCAGGTTCTTTATCAGATTCAGTGTCTTTGAGCCTTTTCAGAGAAATTCTGACTCAAAACTTTTTTGACTCTCAAAAAGTACACATTCATTTCCTGGCTTATTTGAGAGATTTTTTTGGTTAAAATTTCTCGTGGAAAAAAATGATGTTGGTTTGAACAAAAAAATTTTTAATTGAATTTTTTTCCGAAGAATTTTGTTTGAAAATAAAATCACGAAAAATTTTTCGAGATTTTTTTTACAATCGATGAATATTTTGATCAAAATTTCTGGCCACCATTTTTTTATTAAAAACGGCTTCAAAAGCAGGTTGCCTCACAAAATTTCTTTTGACAAAAATTTTTTTCCAGGCGTGAGGGGAGACTGTCACCAAAATCTCCACTATTTCCAAAATATTCCAGTCAGTTTTTTTCTTCTTGAATTCCTAATTTCCTCTTGAAAAATATTTTGAGTACAGTTCAGTTCCTCAGATGAAGAAGAACTAACCTCCAAGATGCCCAAATTGAGTTGAAAAATTATTTTCCATCCAACATATTAATTCAAGAGTTTTTGACAACGGCAATTCAATCATCATTCTAAGTCCTTGTCTTTAAATAAACTATTTTCATAAAAAAACAGAATAAATTTCCCCCTCAAGCAGAAAGATCTTCTCAAGCCTTCTCTGATGAGAAATCGCTCTCCAAAGGTGAAATTTCTTTCGATAAATTTCTTCAATCATTTTTAGAGATGACCCCTATTTTTCATAAAAGTTTTCTTGGAGTTTTAATAAGCTTTACGACAATTAAGTCTTGAATAACTACTTTCTTTTCTCAAAATATTTTATATCTCCTTCAACAAAACTTCTTCAACCCACTCTAAAGCACGAAAAACAGAGAGCTATCAACTCCAAATCAACAAGAGTTTTTCCCAACTTCTCAGTGAGTTCAAGTTGAAGAAGAAATTCTTCAATCGACCATTTTACTAGCCATTTTGTTAGACCAAGTTTTAGGGGCAAAATTCCAGTTTAACCGGGAATTTCAATATAGAGCAGTTGATAAAAAGATTTTTGTGGAGTTTAAACCACCATTCAACCTTGCCAAAAGTTGATTTTTCTCTTCTCACTCACTTCCTTCCAACTTGATTCCCATTGTTTGTCATCGATAGCAAGTTGCTTCCATGATGAAAGTTTAGTTTGTTTGTTATTTCTTACTTCAGTAAAATTTCCTCGTTTCAGTTCTAATTTAAGTAAACCAAATTTTAAAAATGTGTTTTTTATTTTACTAAAATAAGCGGCAATATTGAGGGTACAATGCTCATTTTAAACTTCGTGCATACCTTCACCACATCCCTCTCCCCTCCTCCCATTTTATCATCATAGTCCTTGTTTTCTATTTATCAACCCCAAGTTTACCCGAAATAGACACCTGCTTCATTCTACTTCAAAGTTCCAAAGTTGATATTCAAGTTCAATTAAGAACTCTTTCCCTCCCAGTTTTGAATTATTGTTATTGATCGCAAAAACTCTCCTGTTTATAAAAACTTCTTAATCTTCTAAAAACAAGAGTGTTGATTTCCCACTCCCACCATCTCCTATGTTGGCTCAAAAAAACAATTCCGGTTCTCCAACCAAATCCAACGCTTCAACTCCCAAAGGCCAAGTTCTCCCAAGAATCAAATCTAAAACAATGCTCAACTCGTCCAGCCTTTCCAAACTTATCCTGACTTCTCCCAAAATTTCAAAGGTTCAAAACCTTCATATCCAAATCCCAACAGGTTCTCTGCAAGCCAAAAACATCGCTGAAGAAAACTCTTCCCAGAATCACTTACCTTCAACAGATTCTCCAATTGATTTTCACAGTCATTTTAATCCGAGAGCAAAGCCCCAGAAATTGCCTCCTATGTTGAATCTTCAAGGCGTTTCAAAATTTGCACCAAAACTTTCAATGCAAGATCCCACAGGGAAAAGCCCTTTATTAGTTGAAAGTCCTGCTCTTCTAATGCATAAAAGAAGAAGTACTAGAAAGGACTTGACACAGCTCCAAAGATTGGATTTCTCAAAGCCAAAAGAGCCAGGATTCAGTTATGATTCTCCTGGTCTCAAGCTTGGGAAAAGTCCCACATTAAGTTCAGGTAAATTCTTATTTTGTTGACGACAAAATTAATTATGATATTTAGCTCATAAATTGAGTCCAACACTTGAAGTTTGCGGCAAAAAGATTGAAAGCCCACTTCGTAGAAAAAGTGGCTTGTTCCGCCATCGATGGCTCAAAAATAGTCAGTCAACCATCGAGTTAAAAGAGACTCCCAAAAACCAAGCCATCAATCTTTCAACAAACAACCCAAGAAGAGCTTCAGGAATATTGACAAGAGAACTTGAAGAAAAATATGGAATAAAATTAACAAATGGAGAGGAGACAGTCTATTCTGATGAGAGCCCTACGACTAGTCAACAAGTCCCCAATTCTGGAATCGAAGCCTCGCCCAAAACTCCGGAAAAACAATCACTAAAAAAACTTTCTGAGTCAGAAGAAGAGAGTTCAAATGGCGAAACTTCAACAATAAATGATCAAGATGAAAAGGAAACAAATGATGAAATAGCCTTACTTCCTCTTGATAAAATGTCTCAAGAATCTCCAGAAAACAAGACACTCTCAGCCAAATATGAAGACTTTTTTGAATCAGCTGATGCTGATCAACTGTATAATGACGCCTTCAACAGAATTAGAGCAAGAGGACGCGGACTAAGATCTTCAACTCTCGACCCGAACACTCAGCCTTTCGAAGAAACAGCAGTCAAAAAAAAGGAAAAACCAATTATTGCTGTGTTTAGCTCTTCTCCCCAAACCAAAATTGTTCAGCCTGCATTTATGAAAAGAACAGGATCAATGTGCTTCACTGAGTTTTGGTCACAAAAGGACAGCAAAAAGTTTATGAAGATTGTTCAAAATAATGTCAAATCAGTCAAAATCTATGGTACCAAAAGACAAAATGAGTGCGTTTATCGGCCCGACAAATGGAAAGAAGAAGAAAAAATCAAAGCAAAAATTAAAATTAACAGACAAGAACCTCATAATCCTCTTTCTATGACTGATGTGAGGAGCCCAAAAAGTGTGCAAAATTCCCTTTTAAAATCAGAGTCTGTCAAAATATTTAGTCCTGTGACGCCTCGTACACCCAACTCAAATGCTGGATTCTTTCTTCCTGTTTCTGGAGTTCGAACAAATCCACTCAAAAGTCCTGAAAATTCAATGAGAAAAATTCAATCAAGAACTGAAATGAAAAGAAAAACATCATCTTTCTTTGAATATTCTAGAAGTAGCAGACTGACAGAAAAAGCCAGTATGGCTTAGTTTCAGTACAATCAACCATTTTCATTTTCATGCAGGGTTTACTTCTGCTGATAACTAAATTTCTTGTTCAAAAAATTTATTTCTTATATATAAAATACCACTTTTTTGGTTTTATGTTTATCAAATTCTCTACATTTATATTAGATTACTTAACCAAGTATTTAACCTTATTATTATATAATTTTTTTAAAGTTCAAACAATCCCTTTTCAAAACGAATTTAACCGAGAAATTGATGAAAGAAATGAAAGGAAATTGAAGTTGTACGCATGCTGGATCAACCCACCATTTCGATTTTTAGACTAGTGAAGTGTAGGCTCATCCACCAGGTCCCTTTCATGCTTAATCATCACCTACATAAGGTTTGGACAACATATGGAGATAAATCCCGAAGGTATTCCTCTGGTGGATTCATCCACATCTCCACAGTCCATTTGTCCTTTTTGGCGTGTAAATTCATCATGCATGCAGTGATAGTTTTTTATGGCGGGTTATTCCACCACGGTATCAATTTATCAGGAAACAGACTTTTTCAATAGGATGAGAATATAAATTCCCAGTAAAAACAGCGTTGGGTAAAATACCCTGCCTGTTTTTGAATCAGAAACCGACTGAAACTCTGTTGAAAATTTTCATACAAAAATAAAAATAATTCTATCAACAGTTTTTTGAGAAGGCGGGAGAGGAGTTTGTTTGAAAAACAATATTTTGCTCCTCAGTTTTTCAACTCACAATTCTTACTGAATTGAAAAATTAATCGAACTTCCAATAACTCCTTAGTGAAGCTTTGCTCCTGAAACTTCTCTATTAAAAATCAGTTTTCAAAGATCTCCAAAAGAAGTTTTGAAAAAGAATTTTCTGAATTGGGTACAAGGAAAAAAGGCTAAAACAACTTTTCTTGGTTTAATAAAGAAATGAATTACCGGGGGGAAAAGAATTTATCATCATTATATTTCGCATTACCCTCTTCACGTGAACTCCCGAAAAAGGGTTTCATTTTCTCATTCAAAACAATTTACTCTGATCATAGTGATATCAGAAATAATTTATTTACCTCAACAAGCACTCAGAAAATTCAAACTCTCAAAAGACTTTCTTAACTCTTTATTTTCCGGCAAAAGTACACTATTTTTAATTCAACTAATTCGATTCTATCTCTCATATCTCTAGCGAAACTTCGCCATAACTTTTTCTTCAAGTTTGAGCTCGTGTAGGCTCCGAAGTAGATTAAACTCAAGAGCAAGATGATCCAATTATTGGTGATGATAAACTGATTTTGCGGAAATTTGAAATATTTTTCAACACAAATTATTGCCGTTTCACCCTTTCAAACACACAACCACCTATTTTGCCTCAATTTTTAGTTTTTCAAGGGTTCACTATCAAAATCAATCTTTCCCTCAGTTGAAATTAAAAACTGTCTCTCAAACATATTCTTCTTATTCACAGAATAAACACCTCAGAGCACCATTTCTTTCCTCCCTCTTCTTCCAAATTCTTATTTCCCTCCAACTTTCACTTCACCAATCCAGTTGTGTTCCGTTATTAATCTGTAATAAAAATGACCCGCGTAAATATTTTTCATTGTTATACGATTAGCGCTGAATTTAAACAAAACGATTTAATATCTTTCTCTTATCATGTTGCCCAAATCTCAAAGAAGTTCAAAGATCCTTTCTCACAGTCCAAAGCCTCTCGCAGACCCTTCCCTCTTCAAAAAACTCCCTATTAAAAATCTCACTTCCCCTTCAAAATTGTTAATCCACAGCCCAAGCTTGACAACTCTCAGAAAAAATAAACAAATCAATCTCCCCACCATCACAGTCCACAACCTTGATAAAAGCGGATCCAACGTCTCAAGCAAAAGTCCTGTCAAAACGGGCAGTTTAGCTCAATTTGATGAAGCTAAAACGACTCAAACTATGGGTTTTATTAGTCCTATCATTCAAAATATGAGCTCCTTCATTAATTCAAACTCACCTGAAACCAACCTCAGAGGCTCAAGACTCAAGACTCTGAATATCTGCTTCTCACCTGCTCAAGACACAGCTTCTCCTAATCAGAAGTTGAGTCAATCAATCGATACTCCACTCAAGACTTCTCCATTCAGAGACGATGTCCCTCATTATCAAGTCATGACTCTTTCTGGAGTTAATCACATCGCTGGAAAAGTCAAGAAAGAAAACTCGAGAAAATTCATCTTTTCTAAACCTAAAGATAGTCCTCTCTTGGTCAATTTGGACCCTCTTGGATCTCAACAACAAACTAGAAGATCCCCTAGATTAAGCTCAGGTAGAGAAACTATTCAGGTTTATTTCTCATCACAAATTAGATTCTAGAAGTCAAGGAAGTCCAGAAAGCCCACCCAGTCAAAAGGCCAAGCTTGAAGTTTTGGGAAGACATCTTGAGCATATCACAAGAAAAAGCACATTTTTCACAAAGAAAAGCCTTGAAAATAATAACCCAAATGAAGTTTCCCCTCCTCCTCGAAATGAATTGACTCTTCTCAAACCACAACCTGTGCCAATTCAACAACAAGCGAAGCCAAAACTTGGACCTCTTTCTATCCTTCAAAAGAAAAGAGTATCATCAATTCTCACAAAGGAACTTGAAGCTCGCTATGGCGTTCAATTGAGAAGTCCTGATGTTTCTCAAGATGAAATTGAACTTGTCAAAAGCCCCGTGAAATCTATCGGTCTAAACTCTCAGAAAACTCAAAGCGATAGTCCTGGAGAAAAGCTCCTTGAAGCTTCAACTCAAGCAACAATTTTATTGAGCTCTGGATTAAAAGGCTCCACAGTGAAAAGCACAACTGAGGAAGGCCCGTTGAATTTTGAAGAATTGAGCAAAAGATTCGAGCAAGAGCAAGCAAAAGAAGTGGAATATAGTGGGACTTCTCCTGCTGGCCCAAAGCTCTCAAAAAGAAGAGAGTCAAAGAGTATGTCTGGATATGGCCCTATGTTCCAAGAAAAGGATGTCTTTGGTGCTGATAAAGGAACTTACTTTAAAATCAATAAGAGTAATAAATATGTGAAGAAAATGAACCAGACAATGACTCATTTTGGACCAAAAAGTGAACCATTTTTGGATGATATCATTGATGCTAAAAAAGAAACGGAGCTAATAACTGAACCAGCATACCCTCAAACTGAGAGAGGAGTTAAACATAAAGCGATGATTACTCAGATTGGCAAAATGAATCTCAACCAAATTGTCCAGCCTGAGTTTATGGAGAGAAATGGCACGATGTGTGTCACAGAATTCTGGAGTCACAAGAAGAAGAAGGCTTATACCAAAATAATGAAAGAACAAGTCAAGCATGTCACTATTCTCGATGAAAAGAGAAAAGATGAATTTTTATATAAACCCAAGAGGTGGAAAGAAGAGGAATTTGTTCAAGCACAAATGAGAAAAAATGCTGTTGAAGGTGGCCGTCAGGTTGAACTTGCCAGAGAAGAAGCTAAAATCCGCGATAAGCTTCGAAAACATCCTGTACCTGCTGAGAAACCTCCTGTAGTCATTAATTTGGGAGCGAAGCATTTGAGAAAAGAGAGATCAGAGCCTTACTTAATCAAGCCTTTGGCTAAAATTCCAAGCAGTCAGAACCTTAGAATGTTGACAGAATATGTGGGGAAAGAGTCGACAGAGGAGAAGAGGGAGCTGGCAAGAATAAAATCTCAGAAAGACTTTGATGTACATTTTCAAAAAACTTTGGGAAATTTCAAGTTTAAAAATAACAAAATCCAAAAAAATATAGAAAAAATCTTCCAAAAATAAAAGTGAATGAATGGGTATATTTGCAATTACGTATATTATCCAGGTAAAAATGCCAATTCCTTCATTTTTGTTCTTGTATCAATTCAATTGTCAAAAATTTATTGCCTTTATTTTTTTTATTCTGTATCTATGTATAACCATCATTTGTTTTGAATTCTCATCACATGTTTAAATCACTTCTTAAAAGTCTTTTTTCGAGGAAATATTCACCAAAATACTGACGCCTGCCTTTTTATCTTTAGCAAGTTTTCTTGCTTTTATTGTTGACTTTTAGATTTCCCCTCTTTATTCAACTACTTCTCGCCAAAACTCTCTTGTGTTTTTCAAGTCTTCAACCTCCCATAAACTAGCTCCATATTTTCAAATCACACTTATAAAACTTTTATTGCCAAAAAAGGAGGTGGAGATGAAAAATCCGTTTCAAATATAGTTGAACGAGTCTTTTTAATCTGAGGAGTTTATCAATTTTTCTTCTCGCGCTTAAACTACATTCCTTATTATCTGAATAAACTCAATCAATTTCTATTCAGTTCTGGAATGATTCAAAGCTATTCCCCACCATTTCCCTTGATTGGGCAACAACTACTCCTTTCCTTTCTCCAAAATCCCAAGTCATAATATGAGCCAAAAAAATCTCCCACAATATCGATAGATTAATTAATTCAGCAAAAAATTCTTTTTCGAACAATAACGATTTGGCGCTCATCATTTCAACTTGGTTTTTAACAATAGAAGATTCTGAGATACGAGGCTTTAGAAAAACTCCTATTTCTTCAGTCCACCTACTCTCAGACTCAGCTTTTTTCCAATAGCAAGTTATTGATTTTTTTCCAGCTGAAAACTTTTCATATGCTGATTAATCAGAAGAAGGTACAAACTTTATCCTTTTATTTATTTTATTAAAATCTAGCCGCTAGATTAGATTTTAAACTGATAACCTCAATAGTGCAGGTATCTCAAGCATATACGGCAAGTTTTTGCGATATTAAATTTTTCACTATTTCCAGTTTTCACCAGTCTTTAGATTGTATATTTAAAAATTCTCATGAGCTCATTAAAGCCCCGCAACTTAGCCCTTACTTCCGCTGTGAGCTTACCAGCTTCCACTTTCACTTCACCCAAACGCAGCAAAGCTCTTTATTCTAAAACTTCCATCCTCCCTTCCCTCCAAACAAAATCTCACTTTATTCAGCCGATAAACACAAAGGCGCTCAAAGCTCCCATTAGCACTAACAGCCTCAAGCCCAATGTCCCCGAGCTTGTCTTTGCAGGAAATCTCACCCACAGACCCTCTGGTTCTATCGACTCACCCCATAATCTTCAGAAAACTCTGCTAAGTGCGAGACCATCAAAAGTAATTCCTGCCGCTCTTGATACAAATAAGATCAACGGCCCCAGAATTTCCGTAATCAATGTCAACACAGTTGGACCGATCACTCCTGCTTCCAATATGAAAACTGAGGAGAATGAAAGTGGAGCAACAACTGATTCTCGAAGAAAAACTCTTGTACCACCTGGTACTCCAGGATATCATCTTCCAACAATCTCCACTCATAAAAAAATGAGCATCAGAGTCCAAACCAATCTTAATGAAAGAAACTTTGACTTTTCTAAACCAAGATCATCTCTTCTTGGGTCAAATACTGGCTATAGAGAAGATGATGGGACAACTCCTATGCTAAAAAGTCCCGGAATTAGCACAAGTATATAGTTTATTCTTTTCTAGAGTCTCATCCTTTCCTTCTAGCCTCTAAAGAAAGCAGAAGTCCATTGAGTGGAAAGAAAGCTAAGCTGGAACTTTACGGAGCCACAATGAGAGGTTCTTTAAGAAGAAAAAGCGGGTTTTGTCACATCAAAACTGTCCTACCAAAACAACACTATCAGCAACCGACTCAAAAGGGAAGTGATAGCGAAGAAGAAGAAGAAAAATCCTTGGAGCTTGTTAAGATTGAAGGCCATAAAATGCCTATTGGCAAGAAAAGGATCTCTTCAATTTTAACAAAAGAACTCGAGGCTCGTTATGGCGTCAAGTTAATCGATTCTGAGGCCTCAGATAGTGAGTCTGGTAGCGGTGTCTATAGTGCAAAAGATGGTTCTGCAAACCTCCCACCTAATAAAAACTTCTTTTTGCCAGACGATATTATTGCTGAAAAACAAAGAAAAAGAAGCTCAGTTCAAAAATCAGAGTTTGGGAATAGCAGTAGTGTTGTCACTGATGAAGGAGACAGCGATGATAATAGCTCAGTAACAGAATCAGTGAATAAAGGATCGTCTCCTGATTCTCCTTCAAGAGCAAGTGTTGATAATGGATTTGGCGGTAGAAGTGTAAGTCTTGAGCCAAATAGAGGAGAGACTATAAAACCCTCCAGATTTTGTAAAAATAGCAAGACAGTTATTGCAACTATTGGAACTATAGGAAATAACGCTACGAATATTGTCCAGCCAGAGTATATGAAAAGCACTGGATCAATGTGTTTCACAGAATTATGGTCACATAAAAGCAGCAAGCGCTTCACTAGAGTCATGAAGGGAGAAGCTGAGTTTGTTAAGGTCAATGATGATAAAGGCAAAAGACAATTCGAATCAGTCTACAGACCTTCCAAGTGGAAAAATGAAGAAATGATCAAAGATAAAATCAAAAGAAAAGATCAAAACCTCGCCCTTAGTTTGAATCCTCACCGCGATTCTGTTGCTGTGGTGGAAAAAGAAAGTCTTACGGCCATGAATACTCCAAAGAACTTGGGAAATTCAAGGATAATCTCTTTAGCCAGCTCAAGATTACCACGGGGTTTTGGCAGTGAAGAACATCTTCCTTTGATAAACTCTGCGAGAAGTACAAGAATTGGAAGCCCAGAAAAGATTTTCAAAGTGGATAAAAAGAAGCCTGAGAAAAGTGAGTTTGCAAAATTAAAAGAGAGAGCTACAAAGGACTGGAAACCTTTTGAGATTGTTGGGAGTATTCTGAAAAATGAAGAAAAACCCAAGAAGGTTGAACAAGGAAATATCACATCTCGGGTTTGGAGACCCAAGCTAATCAAGAATGATAAAAGCTCCAACCAAAATTTGATGCTCTTTAGTTTGAATTTAAAAGCATATGGTACCATAGTATAAAATATTGAGAAAAATTTTTTCTTCAAGAGAGTTTTCTCTGAAATTGTACAACAACTATTTTTGTTCTCATAACTAATTAATATAATACTTTATTGATTGTGTAAAAAAAACTGGTGTTCAAATATCAGTTTGTAAATTCTATGTCCTAATTTATCATCTCATCTGTTCTATCTCGTGATTAAAGGATTCTCGAATATTATTGAATAAAAATTTAATTTTTGTCCAACTCACTTTAAAAAATTTTTGAATTTCAAAAAATATATTAGAGTTAAACGGGTTGATTTTCCTTTCAAAAAATTGCGCCTTAAATTTCAATCCCTATTGACAAATATCCTTCTTTCTCACTTCACCTCTCTTTCATTCATCAACAAGTGCCAATAGATCATTAGGCCCTCAAAAAACTTACTGGTGACCTGACACCGTATCTTTTTTTGATTTCACTGAGAGTTAATTTGTCAATATTAACAAAATTAGCTGTTCAATTTTATCTCACGTTCAAACAAATTTAAAATATACCCACTCATTCTTATTCCAAAATTACTTTTTCAACTCTCAAACTTTCCTAATTTCCATGAATTCAAACTATCAGCAAGCCCAAGAAAACATCCCTCCTCAAGGATACCACCAATTCCAAGGAAAATCTGGAGGAAAATCTTCCTCCCATCTCTACCAATCTCCCTTATATCCTCATGGAACCTGGGCCCTCAACCCGAATACTGATCCAATCAAATATAGAACATCCTCTCCTGACAAATCCCTCAAACCAAGTGAACAGAGCCCTGCTTTGTACAAGAGCCCAGGTTCTAGTCTCAGAAGTGCCCCTGTCAAGCCCTTTACCACGCCGCAAAATCAGTTTGTTTCAAATAAACAAGACTATTTGAAACCTCCCACGCATAGATCTTCTAATAGTCAAGTTATCTCAGGAGAGAACGCTCAGAACCTCTATGACTCTGCTCTTAGAGAAAGATCCATGAATATCCAAGATTCTCAAAGATTATCTGGCTCCAGAGTTGCTTCTTCATCTCTTGATCCTTTCACATCTCCCAAATACAATAAACCTGCTGATTTCCTTTCACCAAAAAGCAATATTGATAAAATGACTGATGAGCTTCATACGAGTCATGACGAAAGAGAAAGAGTTGCTAACGTTCAAGACACCAAAATTCTCAGTGCTAGAAAAGAAACAGATGATTTCATTAATGGTCTTCTCAATAAATACGGCATTGGATCTATGAAAGAAAGCATTGAAACCAAAATTGTCTCCACTGATTTGTATAGTAGACCTCGATCTTTTGCCTCAAACAATGGCGAATTTCCTGCTGCAGTCCTCAGAAGCCCTTCTTCTTACATAGAAGGAGCAAAAAGCACCAATATGCTGTCTGCTTTTTACTCTCCTCCTAACCAATCAGCAAGATTGTACTATCCTAATTATTATTCAGTTCCAAAGGGCGGCCTAAGAGATGCTGAAATGTACCACCAACAAGACAGATCTGAAGGTGAGATTGACACTGAAAACTTATCTTCTCAATTCTATGGACAAACTACTGGATCTATTGACAACCTCGAAGCCAATCAAGAAGTGGTTGTCAATGCTAAAAATCCCTATATTCACATAGATCATCGTGGAGATCACTTGGATAATCAGAAGTTTAGAGACGCTTCTATTACACAAGCCAATACCAGAAGAACTCTAGATCACACTGTTGATGAAAATACTGAGCGTCGTCAGTTGACTGAAGATGCTACCCAAACATTTGGCACTCATCAAAATCTTGAGGACGAAGTACCTTTAGAACATGCTAGAGACTCTGACAATATCTTTGAGACCGAGCGTAGGAGTATAGAAAGAGGAATGGAAGGACATAGAATGGTGGCAAACACCATCGAAGATGAAGATAATAACCCAGAAGGAAAAAGTAGCGAGTCTAATGCTGGAAGTGACGTTGGTGATATGAGTTCTGTTGTTTTGCCTGAAGAGGAGGAAGAAGAAGCAATTGTTGAAGCTCTTCACCAAAAAGCTGAAAGCCAATTCTACGAAAATAGAGCTTTTGGAAATGAAATTCACGATAACAATGGTGATGATGATTATCATACAAAGACCTTCAAGGATTACTCACAGAATAAACACATTATGGTTGACTATCTCCAACCTCCTCCTTCAATCTATGTCACTGAGAAAGAAAACACTTACCAAACTACAACTCCTATAATAAATTATCATTACAAGCAACAACAACAATTCATTCAGACTCCCGAGCCTTCACAAGTCTACACCGCTCAGGTTACAAACCCCTATTCCTCTTATGAAGAAACCAGGAGACAAACAAATCAATCTCTCTACAATACACCTCAAGAAAATTACGGTTATGATAAAGTCTCCCCACAAAAACAATGGGTTTCTCCTCTTCAAGATAAAAGGTTTGAAAGTCCTCAAGAAGAGTTTGAGACTTCAAGGTTTAAACAAGCAGACTTTGATACTTTCAGAGAAGGCGAAAGAGCTTCAGAATTGCCACTTCAACAAGCTCAAGTCAAACAACCAGAAATTGAGGAAAGAATAATTAACAAAGAAGAAGAAGAAGAAAGAATTTCTCATAAAAGTGAAAGTCTCAAAGAAAAGAGAAGCGAAGAATCTGAAGTTATCAGTTCAGAAGAGTATGAAGAAATTGAAGAGGTTGAAGAAAGGGGCTCAGTTACAGCAGCAACAGGAAAGAGAAATATGATGGAAAGTGTCAAAATGTGGTCAACCTTTGCTATTCTTGTCTTGGCCATCTTTGTTTGGTATCATTTGGTCTCCATTTCTGATGATTGGGAAAGAGAAATCGAAGAAAGATTCCCTGATCTCCAATAAGTTAATTTAGATTAGAACTTAACAAGTTCTTATTTAGCGTTTATAAAGTGTTTTGTTTTTGTCATCATTTTGTTGTCTATAAATATATAAGCCCGTATATACATAATCAGCAAGTCTAATATTTCAAATCAGAATCTTTTCCTACTCTTCAAAGAAAGAAAAAATTAATTTATTTCTCAAATTTACTTTTTTAAACTCAGACGTTCCCATATCATGGAAAGCATCATTAACAAACTCTATTCTCTTCTTTCACGAGGTACAAGCCGAAAGTACCTTCGAGCGTTGGCCTTATTGGCTTTCAGTTGGAGCTTGTACAAGAGCTGGCGCATTATCAATTTCCTAGAAGGCAACCTTATTCGAAAACCCAGAAATCTTCGAGTTCGCTATGGAGAAGGAACTTTTGCTGTCGTTGCTGATCCTTTGACGCCAGTGGGAAGAAGTTTTTGTGTTGAATTAGCTCGTCGATCATTTAACCTCATCCTTGTTGGAAGCGATAAAGAAAAACTTGAAAGCCTTGCTGAAGAGTGCAATGTGATTAATCAGAAATTAGAAGTGAAAATCCTCATCTTTGATATTCAAAAAGCCAATGACGAAACATACTATGATCTCCTCTTTTCTCATATAAAGCATCTCAATATCTCAATCCTCGTTGCAAATAATGTCAGCCATAACCAAGATTCTTTTCTTTCTATGCAATCTCAAGACATTTCAAATATCCTTCTGAAAGACTGCTATGCCACTCTATTTCTTTTCAGAAAAGTCATTCCCTCGATGTTGGGAAGGAATGCTCCTTCTGGAGTCATTCTTATTTCTGGGTACAGACAATGGACGAGAAAAGTTCTCTCACCCGCAATTTCTGGAGCTAGTGCTTTCCGCCAATTTTTAGCAGCTTCTCTTGGTATCGAGTATAGCGATAAATTGGATGTTCTTGTTGTGAAACCTTTTGAAGTGGAAGGGGAAATTGTTTTCGAAGAAAAATTACCAGAACCTGCTGCTCCTGTTGTTCATATTCTTCGTAAACATGACTCAAAAAATATGCCAAATGGCTTAAGTGAATCAGGAGTGGGTCGTTTAACAAAAAAGCAGAGTAGGCATCATCAATCAGAGGAAACTGAGGCATTAAGAATAGTAGAGAAAAAAAGCGAAATAACACAAGTAGATAAAAATGAGGAAAAAGTGATGCCAAAAATTATGGATTATCAGCATGTGCCATTTTGGAGAAGAGTCAGCGCAAATGCTTTTGTTGTTGCATGTTTAGAAAAATTGTCTTTTGAAAAAGAAACATATGGACATTGGAAACATGAATTTGTAAGTTTGTTTTTAAATAAATAATCATGATTTTGAACTTTATTCTAAATAAAAGTTTTTCTTTAAACAACGACAAAAACTCTCTCTTATTGACTTGACCCAGAGCTTTGAGATTCTCCATAAAGCATAGTTTGTAAAGTTTCTATCGGAGTTTCAATCTCATCTCCAGGCCAAACAAATTTTTCACTACAGACTTTCATTTCTTCTGGATCATAAATATCATGAAAATAAGGATGATTCAGGCATTCCTGAACTGTAGGTCTCTTCGCTGGGTTAAAGACCAATATTTTATCAATCAGATCTAATAGATCTGGATTTGCATCTGGAAATAAATCCTTCCAAACAACTCTATTTTTCTTCGGAAGGTTTTTGATATATTTGAGGCCTGCTTGATTTTGAATCCAACCAAGGTCGTCTTCTTCCGGGGTTCCTATTATTTCCAAAATTTTATTCAGCTGATCAAGATAATCCTTTCCAGTAAACAAAGGTGATCTTCGAAGGAGCTCTGTTAAAATGCATCCAATCGCCCATATGTCGACAGGCTTGCCATGCTTTTCATCGAGCACAAGCTCAGGAGCTCTGTAATAACGGACTGAAACATATTCAGAGTTGATATTCCCTTCTTCTGAGAGAGACTTTGCATAGTTGAAACTCCAAATTTTGAGTTCAGAGTGTGAGTTCACAAAAAGTGTCCTTGGCCTGAGGTCTCGATGTACAACATCAGCTGAATGGATATAAAATATGCCTGCAAGGACCTGATATATAAAGAATTTCACATGATCATCTGTTAAAGTTTGCTTTGAAGCTATAATCTGGTGTAAGCTGCATTCCATGTCTTCTGTGATGAAAGATATATCTTTGGAGTTGGTTTGCGCTTCAGGTTTAACGATATCAACAAGCTTGACAATATTCTCATGATCAAAAAACTTCAACATGTAGATTTCTCTGACAAGGCATTTCGCATAATGCGGATTGTTGAAAGCACTACAGCTTTTCCTCATTATCAGCGGTCGCTTTGTCTTCTTATCAATTATCTTGCATTTAATATCGAAGTTTTCATGTCCAATTTTCTTCACAAACTCATATTTCTCTTCATCAATTTGAAAAAGCTTTTTCTGCTCATCAATAGGATTCTCTCCAATCCCATCATTGTATTTTGGTTCTGCATTCATTGTGTTTTTTAAAGATAAACAAATTTTTTGAGATTGAAATTATGAAATATTGGGGGTCCAAATAAACTGTAGTTTATTTATCATCATCACATCTGAAACATTTCTGAAGGAATAAAATACTTTTAGAAAAAAAAATTCTTTTTGTTTTCGGAGACATTGACGAATTCACCCTTCTTTGAAGTTCCTACTGAGAGTCTTTGAAATGAAATAGGATTGAAAGGGATCTTCAAAAATAATTTATGTAAAAGAGTTGATGAAACTCTTTCTCTCAGATAATGAGAAAACAATAAAGGGATAAATTTTACATTAATTCATCCTTACAGAGAATTTTATATAATTATTCCACAGACAGGCACAGCAAAAATCCCTCTGAATCTCTCATTGGCTTGAACTTTCAGATCCCCCATAAATCATTGCTTTCAAAGTTTCCATGGAGGTTTCCATCTCATTCCCTTTCCAAACAAATTTTTCATTACAGACTATTAGATCGTCAGCATCATAAATATCTTGGAAAAATGGATGATTCAGACACTCCTGGGCTGTGGGTCTTTGTTCTGGATTCCATACCAGCATTTTATCTAGCAAATCTAATGCATCAGGATTTGCGTCTGGAAATAAATCTTTCCAAACAGTTCTATTTTTCTTAGGGAGGCTTTTGATATATTTGAGACCTGCTTGATTTTGAATCCAACCAAGGTCGTCTTCTTCCGGGGTTCCTATTATTTCCAAAATTTTATTCAGCTGATCAAGATAATCCTTTCCAGTAAACAAAACTGCTCTTCCAAGGAGCTCTGTTAAAATACATCCAATCGCCCAGATATCAACAGGTTTGCCGTGCTTTTCAAAGAGTAACATTTCAGGGGTTTTGCAGTAGAGAGGTAAAACAGACTCAGAATTGACATCGCCTTCCCCAGATAAAGATCTCGCCCATTGAAAACTCGAGATCTTAAGCAGGCATTCTTTGTTCATGAGAAGTAAACTGGGCCTAAAATCTCGATGTATAACGTCAGCTGAATGAAGATATAATGTGACAAGGAGAAGTTGGTAAATGAAATCCTGGATATGATCATTTGACAAACTTTTCTTTGAAAATATAACTTGATACAAACTTCCTTCCATGTGTTCTGTGATCATCAGGATATCTTTACTGTTAGTTTCTGTTTCTGGCTTTATGATATCAAGAACCTTGAGGATATTCTCGTGATCGAAAAACTTCAACATAGAGATAGACCTCACAATGCTTCTTGCATAATCCAGGTCAGTAAAGACACCACTCATCTTCCTCATTGTCAAATTCTGTTTCGTGTTCTCGTCAATTATTAAACATTCAATGCCGCCAGGACTTTCAGAGATGGTTTTCTTCGCAGCCTGAAACTTTTCTTCGTCAACTTTCCAAAACTTTTTTTGAGTATCGATAGATTTCTCTCCTTTCTTATCATTGTGGTTTGGTTCTAGATTCATAGTCTTTAGGAATATTGGGGGGTCAAATAAACTGTGATTTATCTCTTTATTTTATTTAAAAATCTAAACATTTCTGAAGAACTTGGGTGTTTTTATTAAAAAAATCTCATTCCATATTTTGAAGACACATTCGCTCCAAAAAGACTATTCCTCTTTGTCTTTTGAATTATTTTATAGTTATCGGTTGCCAAATTTAAGAAGATTTTATTTTCTAAAATTTTTTTTTAATAAAATACAGTAAAAAAAATTTTGAATGTAATCAATCATTTAAAAAAATGTATTCAATCAATTCAAACACTAAAGATTCACCTTTCTATCCAAAAAGCCCCCAAAATGTGGATCTTCTCTGTTCAGTAACTTGAACTGTTGAAGTTGACAAAGAATTGTAGTTTTCCAAAATAGCACTCACAACTTGCTCTCGTAGTTCATCAATATTCTCTCCTGTTCTCGCTGAAACTTCAATCGAGATTCCTCCATGCTGCCTTGCCAATGCTTCGGCCTCTTCTTTTGACACCTTTCTTTCATTCCAACGATCCAACTTTGTTCCAACGATAAGGATAATCGTTGGGCCTCCAGCATGCTTTGTGTGGAGCTTAATCCATTCTGGTATATCATCAAAGCTCCTCCGGACCGTAATGTCATACACAATGATCGCAACTGAACTTGCTTTAAAGTAAAGGCCCATCATATCCTTCATTTTCTCTTGTCCCGATGTATCCCAGATCCGCAATACCAATGTTTTTCCATCTTGGTTGAGATCCAACTGAGAATATGAGGCTCCAATTGTTGCAGAATATGACTCATTAAAGGGCTTTGATGTCAATCTGGATGCAATATTACTTTTGCCGCAAGCTGCACGGCCTGCAAGTATTACCTTAATCTCTAATCTAGACAACCCAACAACCCTCTGACTTTGAAGTTGATTTCCGTTGGGTATTGTTCCAAGAGAAACAATATCTTGAGGCTCTTTTTTCTCCTCTTCATCATCCGGCTCTTTTATCTGTGCTAAGCTTTGATTTCTTAGAATTCCTTCACTCTCTTTGAGTTTCTTCAAACTATCTTGGTAGTTGGCCAATACTTTCTCGATAACTTCACTTTCAGACATGTCAAGCCCTGAAAATATTTCTGATTTGAGCTGACTAATAAAATATCTATACTTCTTCAAATCATTTTGTTGCTGAAGATTCTCTTTTTTGAGACTTTCAACGAGTAATCTCAATTCTTCTTCAGCTGTATATTGGTTTATTCTCTTGTCATTTTCAATTTGGACACCGATCCTTTCGGTATGATCCACTGTATTCACATGATATTCATCTTCAAGCTTTTTCTTCAAATCAGCAATTTTTATTCTTTCATTTGGCTCAAATTTCAACAGGCTCAAAATCAGTTCTAGTAACTTCTTTGAGTATATCTCCTTCAGCTTATCATATAAACACTTTTGAATCTCTTCAATCCTTTCCGGAATAGAGTATGGATTAAACAATCTATTTTTCAGAGCACACAACTCCAGTATGACTAATCCAAGGCTCCAAGCATCTCCTGCAATCAAGCTCTCTTTTGTCAACTTGGATTTATCTTTCAATAATTCAGGAGCAGTATAATCAACAGTTCCTCCTTGTCCGGTCAGTGGTTGATAAATTTCTTCTTCACCGACATGTTTAGCAACTCCAACATCCGACAACATTGCATTCCCATTCTCATCTAAGAGCACATTTCCTGGCTTGATGTCTCTGTGATAAATCTTCTTTTTGTGCAAGTATTCCACAGCGCAAACCATTGAATAAAAATACCTCACAATCTCTTCTTCAGAAAATTGCCTATTACTCTTTTTCAGCTCATCAGCCTTGTCTTTAAGAGTTTCTTTCATTCGAGGGAATTTCAGGAAGATATAATAATCTTCTTGTTCACCTTTCTCAATGCTATACCCCTTGAGAGGGAGAACGCAAGGGTGATCGCAGCTGAATCCAAGGACAATTTCTGGCAAAATGTTCAAAAGCTTGTCAGAGTCGTCTGCATGCATTCTTTTGACTACCCACTTTAAATCATTGGAGTCTTTTTGGTAAGGGTAGACGGTTCCTGAGGCTCCCGAACCAATTTTCTTCTTGAAATTTATTCTCTCCTTTTTGAGCTTAAACATTTAATTTATTTTACAAGAGACTCAAATAGATAGAGTAAATTGAGTCGAACAAAATAATGAATAAGAAAAAGCCATTTGAAAGAACAGAAAAACTTTGAATCACAATATTGAAATTTAGTTTTTTGAGTTATGAAAAACAAGTCATATCCAATAAATTTCTCACAAAATTTTATGAAAATAATATTGAGAGAGAAATGATACATCAAACCTTGGAGAATACCTTTTCTGTTTTCTCTTTTATATCTGCCTAGATTATCATCTTTGAAGGAGTTTTATCTGGCATTTTAGCTGTTTCTGCACACAACAAACTTTTCTTAATCCCAGATTTGGAACTCTTGCTTTTGAATTGAATTAATAATACTTTCAAAAAATGTCATTTATTTCTCAACTCTTTTAACAAAAATTTCTTTTTTAAGTGAGAATTTATTTTATCCAAAAAAGTTCCAAAATGAGGATTTTTTAGTTTCTTGAGCTGAATTTTGTTTTGAATTAGCTGGAGCGATGGAATAATATTTCTCCCAAATTGCATCGTCAAGTTTCTGCCGAAGCTCATTTAGATTTTCTCCAGTTTTTGCTGAAACCTCAAGATGGATGCCTCCATGTTTCGTTGCGAACGCTTCAGCTTCTTCTTTGGTAACCGTTCGAAAGCTGTCAAGGTCTAATTTATTTCCCACTACAAAGAGGATGACTGGACCTGCTGTACATTCCTTTTGGTACTCAACCAAGGATGGGAGATCATCAAAGCTGGCTCGTTCTGTAATATCATAGACAATTATTACAACCAAACTTTCTCTTATATACATATAGAGCATATCACGAAGGACATCTGCATCAGCTGTATCCCAAACACCTAATATTAATTTTTTGTTATCTCGATTGATGTTTAATTGAAAGTATGCGCCTCCAATTGTGATACTTGGATTGGGATCGAAAGGCCTTGAGACCAATCGGAGGGAGAGACTTGTTTTACCACCAGCTGCAAAGCCCACAAGCACCACTTTCATCCGACCTGATTTCTTCAATTTCTCAAGAGCTTGATTTTGCAATAGAGGTGCGTTCTCTTTTATGTCAGCGAGTCCAAAAGTAAAAATTCTATGGCTCATTGGAATGGGGTCTTGTGATTCTTTTTTCTCTTCTTTGTCTAATTCTTGGCTGATCTCATTTTTCTCTAAGAGACTCTCGTTATCCTCCACCTTGACAAGGCTTTTCTCGGATTGAATCTCAGTGTCTTTTGGGAGTTCATGGCTTCCTTCTGGCTGATTAAGTTTCTTCAAAATATCTTGGAACTTTCCCAATAAATTTTTGATAGTTTTATCCTCACACTTACTAAGTTCTGTCAGAACTTCCGACTGAAATTTATTTAGAAGGGACCTCTGCTCCTGCAGTTGATTCTGAAGCTGAGAATTTTCTCGCAAGAGACTCTCAACTAATTCCATCATGTCCTGTGTTTTATTGTCATCAAATTGTTTGCCGTTTTCAGGTTGAGAATCATTAATTTTAACACCAGTATTATGATTATTTTTCCCCTCTTCATTTTCAGGATTAAACTCAGAATTTAAACAACATTTGTATTCAGCTTCAAGCATTTGCTTTAAATCAACAATTTTTATTCTTTCATTCGGATCAAACTTGAGCAGCTTAAAAATCAGTTCTAGTAACGCCTTTGAGTACATCTCTTTCAGCTGATCATATAAACTTTTCTGGACTTCATCAATTTTTTCTTGAGCAGAATAGGGGCTCAACAATCTATTTTTCAGAGAACACAACTCCAGCATAACTAATCCTAAACTCCAAGCATCACCTGCAACCAAATTCTCTTTTGTCAGCTTGGATTTATCTTTCAATAGCTCAGGAGCTGTATAATCCACAGTTCCTCCTTGCCCCGTCAGTGGTTGATAAATTTCTTCATCGCCGACATGTTTGGCTACTCCAACATCCGATAACATTGCATTTCCATTCTCATCTAAAAGTATATTTCCTGGCTTGATATCTCGATGATAGATCTTCCTTTTATGTAAGTAATCGACAGCACAAATCATCAAGTAAAAATATTTCACAATCTCTGGTTCAGAAAATGGCTTATTCATCTTTTTCTGCTCATCAAACTTTTCTTTGAGAGTTCCTTTCATCCTTGGAAACTTTAAATAAATATAATACGCATCTTGGCCAATCTTCTCAATGTTGTATCCCTTTAGAGGAACT
>Ga0182738_1000978_pt1 | contig 37504 bp, 33 predicted proteins | sample eDN5th30CBELigMG_FD_128876 | JGI IMG/M metagenome (GOLD analysis project Ga0182738, IMG submission 128876) | Enriched Miracle-Growth compost microbial communities from Emeryville, California, USA - eDNA 5th pass 30_C BE-Lig MG (version 2)... ...
CTCACATGCGTCCCCTTTCCGGACGAAGCGCTCGACCGGCCAGAGCTTGCGATACACGCGCCGCCAACCGGCTTAGCGCAACTTCGGGATTGCAAAGCGCAATCCTGCTCTACTCATGATAGATCAGAATTAGCGTTTGCGTAAGGTGGCGACGTGCAAGTGCCGCTAGTGATGGCTCCTAGCGGAAGCCGTTGTCGGCCAGCGTCGCCTGTCCGGCATCTGACAGGACCGCGTCGATGAACGCCTGCCCGAGCGCAGCATTACCGTCGACGATCAATGCGATCGGATACTCGGCGATGACGTTCAGCTCGGCGGGGAAATCGATCGTCGCGACATCACCGCGAACGGCAGAGGTTACATCCGAGGAGTAGACGACACCGGCGTCCGCCTCACCGAGCTGCACCTTCGTAACGACCTGCTTGACGTTGTCCTCAAGCGAGACGATGTTGGCCTCGACCTGCGTGCGGAAGTCAGCGCCGAAGGCAGGATCGGCGCTCATCAGGTCCAGCACCTGGGCGGTGTAGCGCCCGACAGGGACTTCCTCGTTGGCGAACACGATCTTCAGGCCGGGCTTCGCCAGATCGGCCGGTGCTTCGATGCCGCCCGGGTTATCTGCCGGGACGATGATCGTCAGCCGGTTGTGAGTGAAGATGACCGGGTCGCTGGCGATGATGTCCTCGCCCTGCGCGCCTTCCATCTGCTTCGTGTCAGCCGAGGCGAAGACGTCGGCGTGTGCGCCCTGGCCGAGCTGGGTCACAAGCGACTGGGATCCGGCGAAGTTGAACTCGATCTCAAGACCGGGGTTGTCGGCCTTCAGGTCCTCGCCAATCTGGGTGAATGCATCGGTAAGCGATGCGGCGGCGAAGACGGTGATCTTGCCGATCAGTGCGGCTTCCGGGGATTCGGCCGCCACGGACGCCGTGGTGGCCCCTGCTGGCGATGTGGCTGTCGGATCGGCGTCATCACCACCGCAGGCGGACAGCATCAGCCCCAGGAGCAGGACGCCAAAGAGGACAACCGCCCACCGTCTCGTTGGTCCCATACGCTACCTCTTTCAGGCGCATTCGCTGCTACACCCAATACACGCGGACATCATAGCCAGCAACTATCTATTCAAGGAGTGACTATTGTCGGCGGATGCTAGTGCGCTATCGAGATGGCGTCAAGCAGAGAAGGAACATCAGGCGAAGAAGGCCGACAGGCCAATCGCGAGGAACAGCAGCCAGAGGGCGAGGATACCCGGCACGATGCTCCCGCTGGCGGCCCGCAGCAGGCAGGCGACCGCGCCGATCAGCCCGCCGGCGATGAGGCCGGCGGCCAGGGCGATCGGCACATCGCCAGTCGTCTGGGCGGCGACCGCCAGCGTTGCCCGCATCGCGAACGTGAGCGCGTAGAGCCCGATGGCGGCTAGCGCGGCAACGCGCGTGCGCGTGATCAGCTCGAACGCACCCTGCAGGTAGCCGGAGATGATGATGCCGATGACGGCGGCCTCGGCGAGTGTCAGCGCCAGCAGTCGCAGTCCGCCGCCGGGGTCCGCAACCAGCAGGAACAGCGCGACGACGACGATCGTGCCCAGCAGAAAGAAGAGCAGCTGCTGCCAGAGTCGGTCGGTGCGAATCAGCGTCTCCAGCCGGGCGCGCGCGCCAGTCGAGGTCGGCACTGGCGAGGCGCGCCACAGCCAGGCGGCGACGATGGCGGTGAGCAGCGGCGCGAGCAGGCGGAGCTGATACCAGCCAAGCGGCGTGTCTTCGGGGTCGACGCTCGGCGCATCGGCATAGATCACCAGCATCGGCCAGACACCGAGATACAGGATGGTGAGCGTCAACCACGAGTAGAGCGTGCGGAGCATGAACGAGCGCGTGCTGCCATAGCGCAGCTCCGCAGCCTGCTGGCCCTTTGGTCGCGCCGCTTCCGCCACGATGTCCGCCCCGTCTCGCTTCGATTGATTCACGCCAGCAGCATACTCGACCGACCCCTCAGGGGATGCGCTTTGCCCAGATGCTGTCCGGGAACTGCTCGCGGAGGCGATCCCAGATCACGTACATCTCCGGGTTCGAGCGTGTCTTCAGGTAGGTCGCGATCCCCAATCGATAGAGCGCTTCGGCTGCCCAGGGGCCGGTCGGGTCGGCGCTCACGGCGGCATTGAGCAGCTCGATTGCGTGATCGGTCTGACTCCAGCGCAGGGCCACCTCGGCCTCGCCGATGTCGAGCATGATCAGGAACTCGGGCGGCGGCAGGAAGTTCAGCGAACGGTAATGCACCGTCAGCCGACGGTCGGCGAACAGGATCGTCGGCGTCCAGATGACATTCAGCGGTCGCACCTGCTCACGCGGGGACTCGAACAGGTTCAGCCGTAGCGGCACGAAGCGCGCGCTGATTGCTGAGATGACGTCGGCATCCGGGTACGTATCGGCATCCAGCCGATCGCATCCTCGTCAGGGGACTCTGAAGACATCAATCAGAATTGGCCGCCGCAATCGGAGTGCATCCGCTTTGGCCTGCTCGGTGTCTGTTCGCCACTGAATCATCCAATTTTCCTCGTCGTTCGTCAGAATTGGAGCATCCACATGACATTTGTACTATGATGAAAGCCTAGCGGCTGGTCGGCAGCTCCTATGGTGCTGCCATCCCACACCAGGCGCGGGGTGAGGGAAGAAGCACCGCCCAGCGGCGGGCACCGTCTGTGAACGATAGGTGACCGGGATGGCACAGGAAACAAGCCCGACACGACAGTCGGCCCGCTTCGCGTTCCACGGAGTGAACGCCGGCTATATCCTCGAACTCTACGATCAGTATCTCGCCGATCCGTCATCTGTCGATGACGAGGCGCGCGCGTTCTTCGCGAACTGGACGCCACCGCAGATCGGCAGCAACGGCGCAACGACCGCTGCTCCGGCGGCCGCACCGGCAGACATCAGCCGGGTGCTGGCAGCCGCACACTACGCACAGAACATTCGTATTTACGGCCACCTGGCCGCCAGGACGGCACCGATCACCGACCCGCCTGCGTCCGCGCCAGAATTGCAGCAGGAGCAGTTCGGGCTGACCGATGCTGACCTGGAGCAACTCCCGGCGCAGGTCGTCGATGGGCCGCTGGTTCAGCAGTCGCGCAACGCGCTCGAAGCGATCAAACGCCTGCGCGCCGTCTACTCTGGCCCGATCGGGTACGAGTTCGACCACGTCCAGAACGTTGAGCAGCGCAACTGGCTGCGCGACGCCGTCGAGAGCGGCGCGTACTCAACGCCACTCAATGGCTCGCAGAAGAAGGCAATCCTCGACCGCCTGACCGCTGTCGAGGCGTTCGAGAAGTTCCTGCACACAACCTACCTCGGCGCGAAGCGCTTCTCGGTCGAAGGCACCGACGCGGTCGTGCCGATGCTGGACGTCATCGTCGACGATGCATCCCGCAACGGCATCCGCGAGATCGTCATCGGCATGGCCCACCGTGGCCGACTGAACGTGCTGGCCCACGTGCTCGGCAAGCCGTACGAAGCGATCTTCTCCGAGTTCGAGCACGGCCCGCGCGGCGGTGTCTCGCAGACCGACACCAGCGATATTGGCTGGACCGGCGACGTGAAGTACCACCTGGGCCTGCGCCGCGAGGCGGGCGAGGGTGGCGGCACCCGCGTTGATGTGCCGATCATCATGGCACCCAACCCGAGCCACCTGGAGTTCGTCGACCCGGTCGTCGAAGGGATGGCGCGCGCCTCGCAGGAGAACCGCGAGGAATCGGGCCCACCAACCCACGATCCGATGGGCTCGCTGCCGATCCTGATCCACGGCGACGCCGCGTTCCCCGGCCAGGGTATCGTCGCCGAGACGCTGAACCTCTCGGCGCTGAAGGGCTACTCAACCGGCGGCACGGTCCACATCATCACCAACAACCAGATCGGCTACACGACGCTACCGCAGGACTCGCGCTCGACGCTCTATGCCAGCGACCTGGCCAAGGGCTTCGAGATCCCGATTGTCCACGTCAACGCCGACGACGCCGAGGCCTGCTTCAATGTCGCCCGCCTGGCGATCGCCTATCGCAGCCGCTTCAAGCGCGACTTCCTGATCGACCTGATCGGCTACCGCCGCTGGGGCCACAACGAAGGCGACGAGCCGACATTCACCCAGCCAGAGATGTACTCCCGCATCACCAAGCACCCGACCGCGCGGGCGATCTGGGCGCAGAAGCTTGAGGACGAGGGGGTCATTTCGGCCGGCCAGGGCGATCAGCTCCTCGCCGCCGCAATGGATCACCTGCAGCAGGTGCGTGAGGCTGGGTCGCCCGACAAGCCAGCGACCGCCGAGCAGCCCGCCACGTCGCAGCGCCCGATCGAAATCGAGACAGCGGTGTCCCCGGGCGTCCTGCATCAGGTCAATAACTCGCTTCACACCTTCCCGGATGACTTCACGCTCAACCCGAAGCTGAAGCGCCAGCTCGAACGACGCAAGGCAGCACTCGAAACCGACGGTGCCATCGACTGGGCGCTGGCCGAGTCGCTCGCGTTCGGTTCGATCCTGATGGAAGGCACGCCGATCCGGCTGACCGGCCAGGACGCACAGCGCGGCACATTCTCGCAGCGCCACCTCGTTCTGCACGATGTCGAACGTGGCACGACGTTCACGGCGCTCCAGTCATTGCCGGATGCTGCCGCATTCGCTGTCTGGAACAGCCCGCTCTCCGAATCGGCGCCGCTCGGCTTCGAGTACGGCTACAGCGTCTACGCACCGGAAACGCTGGTGCTCTGGGAAGGTCAGTTCGGCGACTTCGCCAATGGCGGCCAGGTCATCATTGACCAGTTCATCGTCGCCGGCCAGGCGAAGTGGCTGCAGACATCCTCGCTGGTGCTGCTGCTGCCGCACGGCTACGAAGGTCAGGGGCCGGAGCACTCCAGCGGACGCGTCGAGCGCTTCCTGCAGCTCGCGGCAAACCGCAACATCCGCGTCGCGAACTGCACGACATCCGCACAGTACTTCCATCTGCTGCGGCGGCAGGCGTTGCTGCTCGAGAGCGACCCGCGGCCGCTCATCATCATGACGCCGAAGAGCCTGCTGCGCCATCCGCGCGCCGGCTCCAGCCTGCGCGATCTGACCGACGGCCAGTTCCAGATGGTGATCGATGACCCGGTGGCGAGCGAGAACCCGGACAAGGTGCGCCGCGTCGTATTCTGCAGTGGCAAGGTCTACGTCGACCTGACCCACGAAGAGCACGAGACCGCTGAAGAGATCGCGATCGTGCGGATTGAGCTCTTGCACCCGTTCCCGACCGACAAGATCCAGGCGGTGCTGGAGCAGTACGCGAACGCGAAGGAAGTCGTCTGGCTCCAGGAGGAGCCGCAGAACATGGGGCCGTGGCTATACATGTTTGGCAAGCTGCACGGAGTCATGGAAGATATGGGTTCGAAGGCGAAGCTGAGCTATATCGGACGGCCAGAGCAGGCGAGCCCGGCAGAAGGCTCTGCCGACGCACACGCCGCGGAGCAGGCGCGCATCGTCGAGGCGGCGTGGACGCTTGCGAAGACAAAGGCAACGACCCGTAGGTAACAATCGACTGCCGCTCCCCGCGACGGCCATCTGCCGGATCAGACGGGCGGCAACTGTCGGTTTTTGAATCGGATCCTTCGAAGGAGACGAACGTGGCGCTCGAGATCAAGGTCCCAACGCTGGGCGAATCCATCGTTGACGCGGTCATCGTCAAGTGGCTGAAGCAGCCGGGTGAGCAGGTGGCGCGGAGCGAGCCGATCGTCGAGCTCGAAACCGACAAGGTCAACGTCGAGGTCCCGGCTGAGCAGGCCGGTGTCATCGAGAGTATTACCCGCAATGAGGGCGATACTGTCGAGGTTGGCGAGGTCATTGGCATGCTGAGTGCCGGCGCTGGCGCACCAGCCGAAGCACCATCACCAGCACCCGCAGCCGCACCTGAGGCGGCCGCCCCGACACCTGCTGCCGCTCCGGCTCCAGCGCCGGCAGCCAGCGAGGATGTGGCAGACGACATCGCCCGCCGCGCCGGCCCAGCCGTACGCCGACTGGCCGAGGAATACGCAGTCGATCTCTCAGCAGTCAATGGCTCCGGGCCCGGCGGCCGCGTGCTGCCGGACGATATTGTTCGTCACGCAGCCAGCGCATCTCGCCCGGCCGCCGCGCCAGCAGCTCCCGCACCACCTCCAGCCCCGGCACCTGCTCCGGCAGCGGCAGCACCGTCACCGGCAGCACCGATGCTCGATGGTCGCGAGGAGCGCGTCCGTATGAGTCGCCGCCGCCAGACGATCGCCACGCGGCTCGTTGAGGCGCAGCAGTCTGCGGCAATGCTGACGACATTCAATGAAGTCGACATGAGCGCGATCATGCAGGTCCGCAAGGAGCGGCGCGACGCGTTCAAGGAGCGCCACGGCGTCGGCCTCGGCTTTATGTCGTTCTTCACGAAGGCATCAATCGGTGCGCTGAAGGCCTTCCCGGCCGTCAACGCCGAGATCCAGGGCAACGAGATCGTCTACAAGCACTACTACGACATCGGCATTGCCGTCGGCGTCGAGGATGGTCTTGTTGTGCCGGTCGTGCGTGATGCCGACAAGATGACCTTCGCCGCGATCGAGCAGGAGATCATCGACCTCGCCACGAAGGCGCGTGAGAACAAGCTGACGATCGACGAGCTGCAGGGCGGCACGTTCACGATCACGAACGGCGGTATCTTCGGCTCGCTGCTCTCGACGCCGATCCTGAATACACCGCAGGTCGGCATCCTCGGGATGCACAAGATCCAGGAGCGGCCGGTCGCGGTCAACGGCGAAGTCGTCATCCGCCCGATGATGTACCTCGCCCTTTCCTACGACCACCGGATCGTCGACGGCCGCGAAGCCGTCCAGTTCCTCGTCCGCATCAAGGAGCTGCTCGAAGACCCGCTGTCGCTGTTGCTGGAGGGGTAACCTCACCCTCCCCGGCCCTCCCTCTCCCGTGGGGAGAGGGAGGGTGTCCTTGTGTTGGCGGGCTGGCTGCCGTGGGGTGAGGGCCGCCTACAGGGACTCCGGGTCGTACATGATCTCCCGAACCTCCTGGGCGCAGCGACAAGCAGCAGCGAATTTGGCGGCCCACGTCAGCGCATCGTCGCGCGAGGACACTTCAAGGATCACGAACCCACCGAGGACGGCCTTCGTTTCGGGGAACGGGCCATCGGAAACTGTGCCGTCGGTCGCCACGATGCTGGCTTGCTGACGGAATAACCCGCCGCCGAAGATCCAGACGCCAGCGGCCTTGGCCTCGCGGACGACTCTGTGTGTGTCCTCAGACAGTTCGGGAATCATCTCGTCAGGGAAGTCCATCGCGCCGTCATCGAACGAGATCAGGTATCGCTGCATGCCGTCGTGGCTCCTTGCTCGATCGCTTGTCCATCAAGATGCGGGGTACGTCCATGTTGTAGTGGTGCCCGTAATGGCCCGTCAAGATGCCGATCCGTTCTGTCTGGCCAATCGCGTGTATCCTGCACGTCTTACCGGACTGATGGAGGGACGCGCGTGGCGGAGCATTGGGTGTTCGAGAGTGTCGCGGCAATGCTGGCACCCGAGGCGTTGAGCGCTATCCTCGGACGCTCAGTCGCAGCGGTTCGCGAAGAGCCGCTCGGCCCGCAGGAATCGGCCTATTCCGGCAGTGCGATCACCGCGATCGAGACTGATGCCGGTCGCCTCTTCCTGAAGCGCGTCTCACGACGCTGGGACTACTTCATGCGCGTCTCCGACGATCGGCATGGACGTGAGGCGGCCATCTGGGCGGACGGTTTGCTCGATCGCCTGCCGCCGGAGATGGCGCACGTCTACCTCGCCGTCGCACGCGACGGCGACGGCTGGGCAATCCTGATGCGCGATGTCGGCCCGGCGCTGACGGCGATCAACGGCCCTATCTCTCTCACCCACCACGAGCGCATTGTCATGGCATTGGCCGCAACCCACGCGGCCTACTGGGATCTCGCGCCGATAGACTACGGCTGCGACCCGTGGCACCACTACCACGTCGTCTCGCCCGACGCCGCGCTGCGCGACACCGGACCACGCGGACCCATGCACGCAATTATCAGCGATGGCTGGGAAAGGCTTGTCAGCCTGCTCGACCCGGGGATTGCGTCGCAGGTGCTGGGGCTGGCGAACGACCCGACGCCGCTCGTCACCGCGCTCGCCCCGCTGCCGCAGACACTCACTCACGCTGACGCACGTCCGGCCAACATCGGCATTGATGGCGAGACGGTTGTGCTGATCGACTGGGCACTAGCCGGGCGCGACGTCGCGGGGCTGGATATTGTCTGGTACGTCGCCGGCGCAGGAAGCCGCTGCCCGACCTCCCGCGAGGATGCGCTCGCCCTCTACGAACGTGAGCTCGCGGCACGCCTCGGTCCACGCCTGGACCAATGCGACTGGGCCGCCATTCGCGACCTCAGCCTGCTCGGCGGCCTCCTGCGCCACGGCTGGATCGCCGCGCGTGTCGCATACCAGTCCAATCCCGCGCAGCGCGACGCGGGTCGCGCCGACGTCGCCTGGTGGCAGGAGGCTGCGCGAGCCGGGTTGGGGCGGATCTAGCCCGCGTTAGCTCGTACCGTCGAGCGAGAGGTTGTCCTGCGGCGGCACCGTCAGGTTGGCTGGCCCCGGTCGGCGCAGGATGCCATTGGCCAGCAGGATGCCGACGATCACGAACAGCAGGCCGACGATAACATTCAGGCCGACCTGCTCATCCAGCAACGCCCAGCCGTAGACGAGCGCGAACGGCGGTAGCAGGTAGGTCACCATTGAGGTGCGGACCGCGCCGATGCGCTCCATCAACCAGTAGAACAGGATGTAAGCGACGGCCGTGCAGACGAAGGCCAGCGCCAGCATCGCACCGAGGACTTCGCCGGACGGCACGCTGGGCAGGCCGTGGCGCACCAACGCGATCGGCGTGATGACCAACGATCCGGCGACGAGCTGTCCGGTGGCCGGGATCAGCGGCGGCTGACCACGAAACGCCTTCCGCGCATACAGGCCGCTCAGGCCGTAGCAGGCACCGGCAGCGAGCACGGCCAGTTGGCCGCGTGAGGCGGCGCTGGAGAAGGCGAAGTCCCGCAGGCCAACAGTGAAGACAACACCGAAGAAGCCGAGCCCGATGCCGAACAGGCGCAGGCCGCTCATACGCTCGTCGCGGGCGATGACGCTCGTGCCCAGCACGGCGAACAGCGGCGCTGTCGCGGTCAGGATGGCAGCCAGGCTGCTGGAGATCGACTGCTCACCCCACGCAATGAGCGCAAACGGTAGCACGACGGCGGAAATGCCGACGATGAAGAAGTTGCGCCACTTCGACAGGCTGGCCGGCAGACGCAGCCCCCGCGCGTACAGCACGAGGAGCAGCGTGAGTGTCGCCAGCAGGAGTCGCCCACTGACAATCGTTTCCGGCGGCAATTCACGGACGGCGACCTTGATGAAGAGGTAGGACATGCCCCAGATTGCGGCAAGCGCGAGGAGGACGATCAGGGAGCGAGAGTCACGCTGCCCTCGGCGAGATGTAGTCATCGATGCTCTTCCTTCGCACGGGGGGAATGGACCGGTCGGCGGGAACGAGTTCGTCCGCCAACCGGTTATGTGGGAGAGAGTGAGTTCACTGTTTGGATGTCGCAACTATGTCGCCGGGACGGCCTCACGAATTGCCGGAACATCACGGAAGCCGACACCGAAGCGGTTCCAGGCGTTGATCGTTCCGATCGCGAGCGTCAGATTAGCCAGCTCTTCGTCAGTGAAGTGCGGCCGAACCTGCTCGAAGACGGCGTCCGGCACGTGATCGACGGCGACCAGCGTCAGCGCCTCGGTCCAGGCTAGCGCCGCCCGCTCGCGATCGCTGTAGAATGGCGACTCACGCCAGGTCGACAGCGAGTACAGCCGCTGCTCGGTCTCGCCGAGCGCGCGTGCATCATGGCTGTGCAGATCGACGCAGTAGGCGCAGCCGTTGATCTGCGACGCCCGCAGCTTCACCAATTCACGCAACGACGGCTCCAGCCCGCAATTCGAGACATAGGCATCCAGCTGGGCCATCGCCCGCATCACCCCGGGCGCAGCCGTCGCGTAGTCCATTCGTGCTTCCATGCGATACCCCTTTGTATCAGAACGCACCGAGAATCGGCTCGACGTGGTCGTACTGTAGCCGGGATGTGGCTACCTGATAAGGTCCATTGATGGCGAATATGGCGGGGCCACTTTACGAGTGAGGACGTGCGTGAGCCGGCTTCCCGAGGGACCTATCAACGTCAGATTAGTACGGTCATTGGTGGGACAGCCGAGCCCGCCACCTGCCATTTCGAGTGCACACGCGAGAAATCTCCCCGGCCGGATACAGCCGACCGCAGCTGCGCCCCAACCCCGCCTCTATCATCCGACGCTCGGTTGCCTTGTAGGCGATGGCACCCGACAGTGAAGGATCCGTTCCCCCGCCTGACTACCACGAACGGGTGGGAGATTCCTCGCTGCGGCTCGGAATGACAGGACAATAGGGAGGCTGCCATGCAGGAGGTCGGGCAGTCTGTCACTGACGGCCCACATGGCAAGAGACGATCCAGATCGTTGCCGTTGTGCCGAGGAATACAGAGGCGGGGACGAGTCTATCCCGTCCCCATTTGTTGCAGATTAGCGATCGAACACAATCACCGAACGCAGCGTCTCGCCACGCTTCATGGCTTCGAAGGCTTCCTCGGTGTCCTCCAGCGCGATCTCGCGGGTGACGAGGGCGTCGAGGTTGAGATCACCCTGCTGGTACCAGTCGGCCAGCAGCGGGAAGTCGCGGGTTGGGAGGCAGTCGCCGTACCACGAGACCTTGAAGCTGCCGCCGAGGTCGAAGAAGCGCTGCAGGTCCAGCTCCAGCGTCGGGCCGGGGCCGGGCACGCCGATGAAGACGCAGGTGCCGGCCAGGTCGCGGCAGAACAGCGCCTGCTCCAGCGTCTGCGGGATGCCGACCGCCTCGAAGGCGTAGTTGACACCATTGCCGCCGGTGATCTGCTTGATCGCCGCGACCGGGTCGCCGTCCTTCGGATTCACGGTGTGGGTCGCACCGAACTGCTTGGCCCACTCCAGCTTCTGCGGGTCGATGTCGACGGCGATGATCGTCGTCGCGCCAGCCAGCTTCGCGCCCTGGATGACGCTGTCGCCAACGCCGCCGCAGCCGAAGACCGCCGCGCTGGTGCCGGGTCGGACGCCGGCCGAGTAGAGCGCCGCGCCGACGCCGGTCATCACGCCGCAGCCGATCAGCGACATCTGCGAGGCGGGCAGGTCCGGCGAGACCGGCACAGCCTGCTTGGCGTGGACGAGCGTGTGGGTGCAGAAGGTGCCGATGCCGAGCACCGGCGTCAGCGTGACACCGTCGGTCGTGCGCATGCGCTTCTCAGCGTTCAAGCTGGCGGCGCAGAGGTTTGGCTGGCCGGTCTTGCAGAAGCGGCACTCGCCACACGGTGCGCGCCAGGCCAGGATGACGTACTCGCCGATGCGCGATTCGTCGACGCCCGGGCCGACCGCCTCAATGATCCCGGCACCTTCGTGGCCCATCAGGAATGGGAAGCCGTCGGTGCCATAGGTGCCGCTCTTGACGCCGAGGTCGGTGTGGCAGACACCGGAGGCGAGGATCTTCACCAGCACCTCATTTGGCCCCGGATCGTCGATCGTAAACTCCTCAATGGAGACCGGCGCGCCCGGCGTCCGCGCGATCGCTCCCCGTGCGGTGATGCCCATATGCCCTCCTGTACTCTGCGAAATTCGTTGTTACAGAGCCATGCTCCCACTCTGCGGGGGCAGTGTCAATCTGCGCCAGCTGTCAAGACAGGCCGCTATCACGCACTACTGTGCATAGCGAGAATCAGTCGACGCCGAGATCGGCCATGAGCTGGAAGACATCCGCGCTGACCCAGTACTCGACGAACCGGTTGCCCTCGGCGCGGAGGATGTCGGTGCCCCGATAGGTGACCGGCGTGCCGACTGGTGCAGTCGCGCCGGGGATGCCTCCGGCGTACGCGCCTTCGGCTCGCCAGCGACCAACGACGAAGTCTCCGGAGACGAGCGGGCCGACCTCGATGGCGAAGGTCAGGTCGCTGAACGGCGCGTGACCATCACGAACCATCGCCTGAATCCCGGCCGGACCGCGGAAGTCCTCGGAGTCGCCCGGGCCGGTGCGTGCCTGATGGACGAGGAAGTCGGAGCTGACGATCTCGTTGGCAACGGCCAGATCGCCGTTCCACAGCTCGTTGATCCAGCGGCGATAGAGGGCTGCGAGACCGACGTACATGGGACGCTCCTGTCCTTCCGGTCGCGCCGCCTCAGACTGATCGTTGAGACCGCGCAATCGCGCCTCGGCTCTGCGCACCGACTGCTACAGCGCTGCGTCTCGCGCGCTGCTCAGCAGCTCGACACCCTCGGTGTTCTGCACGACGTAGTTGAGGTCCCAGGTGGTCGAGAAGCACAGGACGGTGTTGCCGTCGCGATCCTCGCAGCGCAGGCGGCCGCGGCTGCGGGCGAGCTCGGCGATCGTCTCGGGGTCGCCCTTCGCCCAGCGCGCCAGCTCGTAGGGCAGCGGCTCCAGGCGCGTCTCGACGCCGTATTCGTTCTCCAGCCGGTCGCGGACGACATCGAACTGCAGTTGACCGACGGCGGCGAGAATCGGCTCGCGGCGACCGGAATCAGTCGGGTAGAGCAGCTGGATGCCGCCCTCCTCTTCGATCTGCTCCAGCCCCTTGAGGAACTGCTTGTAGCGATCGGTCTTGACGTTCTCCAGACGGGCGAAGTGCTCCGGCTGGAAGCGCGGCAGCGGCGGGAACGAACCGATCGCCTCGCTGGAAACGGTGTCTCCGATGGCGAATGCACCCGGGTTGATCAGCCCGACGACATCTCCGGCGTAGCCCTCCTCGACCGTCTCACGATCCTGACCGAACAGCTTCATCGGCCGAGCCAGCCGCACCATCTTGCCGGTGCGCGCGTGGCGCACAGTCATCTCGCGCTCGAAGCGGCCGGAGCAGACGCGCAGGTAGGCGACGCGGTCGCGGTGGCGCGGGTCCATGTTCGCCTGAATCTTGAAGATGAAGCCGCTGAACACCTCGTCACCCGCATCGACGCCACCATCGCTCGTCGGACGACGACCGGGCGACGGCGCGAGATCGACAAACGCATCGAGGAAGAGCTGCACGCCGAAGTTGGTCAGCGCACTGCCGAAGAAGACGGGCGTCAGCTCGCCAGCCAGCAGCCTCTCCTGATCAAACGGCGCGCCGGCCATCTCCAGCAGCTCGACATCCTCGCGCAACTGCGCCGCCGGGGCCGTGCCAATCAGGCTATCCAGCCGCGGATCGTCAACGCCAGCGACACTGACCGGCGCGCGGTGTGCGCCGTGCTCGGTGCGCTCGAAGCGATGCACCTGGTCGGTCGCGCGATCGTAGACGCCCTGGAAATCCGGCCCGTCGCCGATCGGCCAGTTCATCGGACAGACCTCCATGCCCAGCGTACGCTCGATCTCATCCAGCAGCGCCAGCGGACTCTGCGCCGGACGGTCCATCTTGTTGATGAAGGTGAAGATCGGGATGCCCTGGCCGCGTGCGACCTCGAACAGCTTCAGCGTCTGCGGCTCGATACCGCGCGCCGCGTCCAGCACCATCACCGCGCTATCGGCTGCGGTGAGGGTCCGGTAGGTGTCCTCGGAGAAGTCCTGGTGACCGGGAGTGTCGAGCAGGTTCACCTGCCGCTCGCGGTACGGGAACGACAGCACTGTCGAGGTAATCGAGATGCCGCGCTCCTGCTCCATCTTCATCCAGTCGCTGGCGGCAGCACGCTGCGCCTTGCGCCCCGCCACCGACCCGGCCAACTGCAACGCGCCACCATACAGCAGCAGCTTCTCGGTCAGCGTCGTCTTCCCGGCGTCCGGATGCGAAATGATCGCAAACGTCCGGCGTCGGGCGGCTTCCTGCTGGATGTTGGTTGGGAGTGTCGCGGTCAAGGTGGCTCCGTGGTTCGTGTCGGGCGTGAGTGTCAAAACAGTTAAGTATACGGGATGGGACGAAAGCGGCACATAGACGACTATCACGCTGATCGGCCTTGCAACAACCTGATCACTGCTGTTCCGACTGAAGCAATCGCTGGTCACCACATGCTCGCGCTGTGTGAAGTCACCTCTCGAAAATCCTTGACAAATTGGCACCCCTTTGGTACCGTATTTGCCTTGGAGATCGCTCTACGCAGTTCATTATTGTGATTCCGGCATTCTAGTTGCTGTCTTTTGGACGTCTCTAGGTGAAGGGAGGTCGGCGAAGAGCCTTACGGAGTAGTTATCGATTGGATAAACGTAAATAGGTGAGGGGTGCTAATGGCATCAGCCACGGTGATGGAAATTCTGCCCGGTAGTTATTGGTACGGGCGACGATCTGATCATCGGTGGAAGATTCGAATCATTAAAGTGGAGAAGTCAGCTGTGCTGTTCGAGTGCATAGGAGGGCCTTCAAATAGTAAAGGTGTTCGGGAACGAATGAATATTGCAGCGTTTTACTCAAACTTCAGTCAGTATCGGTAACAATCACAAACCAGCGCGCAAGGTGGTCAGGGATCGGGGTTATTCCACGGTCCCTTGTTCTCTGTCTTCACAACAACGGAGATACGACGCGGCATTTCCAAAGGCTTCGTAGGGACATGCCTCGGCTTGTCCTGGCCGTGAGGCCACACTCCCGGTTCGATCGCGAGCACTTGGCATCATCGCAAGGCGACTTTCGCGCATTGAACCATGCGTGGCGACGGCTGGTTCCTTCTACCGCATGTATGGCGTCATAACACGTGGTGTCGCCTCACGGCGAGGACAGGCCGGGTCCTGTCCGTACGAAAGGGTTGCGTCTGATTCACTCACCGAGACGCTTGCCCCTTCACGGGACAGGGTCGCCTCACGGCGATGACAGCGCGAGCGCTGTCCCCACGGAACGGTTGGAGTGGGTCGCTCTCGCCGATGATTAACTGTCGTGCCGGGTCGCGTCATATTCCGCCGCCAGCCGCTTCGGGGCGACGGTGCGCCAGGCGTCTTCGACGAGGTCGGCGATTTCGTCCCAGTCGGTGGGGACATCGAGGCGAACGCCGAGCCAGCCGCGGTGGCCGACGTAGGGTGGAATGAAGAATTTCTCGGGGTCGGCCTCGACCAGCAGCGACTGGACGCCGTCCGGCGCGGCGCAGCGCAGGTGAACGCGGCCTTCCTGCGGAAACTCGGTCGCCATCACGAACTGCTTCTTCTCACGCACAAACCAGGCAGGCTGGCCGTGACTGATCCGCTCGGTCACTTCGGGCAGCGCCAGGCAGATGCGGCGCAGGCGTTCGATTCGATCGTCGGTCATGGCGTGCTCCTCTCCGCGTTCTCGGCGAACCATCGTACACTGCCTGCGACGAGGGTATTGAGGAGGGGGGCCTTATGGCAGGTATTGACGTGCTCATTCGCGGGGCGCGGGTCGTGGATGGCTCGGGCAACCCGTGGTTCTATGGCGACGTTGCGCTATCCGGCGACCGTATCACCGCGATCGCACCGGCAGGCCATCTTGATCCGGCGAACGCCGGCGAGGTGGTCGATGCCACAGGCATGGTCGTCGCGCCGGGATTCATCGACATACAGTCGCATTCGATCGTGCCGCTCATGCGCGACGGACGCTGCCTCTCCAAGATCACGCAGGGCGTGACGACGGAGATCATGGGCGAGGGCTGGACGCCGGCACCGTTCGGTGGGCGGATAACCCGGTCGCGCTCTCCGATTCTGGTGACCGGCGCTGAGGATGCGTGGGACGAGCGCATTCGGAGCTGGAAGCGGTTCGGCAACTGGCTCGACGCGATGGTCGATCATGGTGTCTCGCCAAACGTCGGTTCGTTCCTCGGCGGCGGCACGTTGCGCGAGTACATCAAGGGCATGGACATGAGCCCGCTGACGCCGGACGAACTGGACGCGATGCGCACCGTCATGGCGGAGGCGATGGAGGACGGCGCGTTCGGCGTCTCGATGGCGCTGATCTACCCGCCGGATGTCTACATGACCGACGATGAGATTGTCGAAGTCTGCAAGGTCGTCCACCAGTATCACGGCGTCTACATCACCCACATCCGCAACGAATCGGACAAGCTGGTCTGGGCGATTGATGGCGCGATCGACATTGGGCGACGCTCGGGCGCGCCGGTCGAGATCTACCATCTGAAGGCGTCCGGCCGCAACACCTGGCCGTCGATGGCGGAGGCAATCGACCACATCAACGCGGCACGGGCCGAGGGGCTGGACGTCACCGCCGACATGTACCCCTACGTCGCCAGCGGCACCGGACTGACGATCGTCCTGCCACCGTGGGCGGCCGAGGGTGGCAAATTCTTCGACAACCTGCGCGACCCGGAGATGCGCGCCAAGATCCGCGAGGCGGCGCTACATCCGGACGGTACCTGGGAGGCAGCGGCGGAGGAATCCGGCCCCGAGGGGATCATGCCGATCGGCTTCAAGCTGCCGGAGCATCAGCAGTACGTCGGGCGGCGGCTGTCCGAGATCGCCGACGAGCGCGGGCAGCACTGGCTCGACACGGTCATCGACCTGCTCGTGGCCGAGGAGCAGTCGATCTCCACGATCTTCTTTGGCATGAGCGAGGAGAATCTGGCGCTGCAACTGCAGCAGCCGTGGATGAAGGTATCGACCGATGCTGGCGGCGTCGATCCGGAGTGGGCCGAGCCGCTCGGGCCGGTCCATCCGCGCGCGTACGGCACGTTCCCACGGGTGCTGGGCAAGCACGTGCGCGACGAGGGCGTGCTGCAGATCGAGGACGCCGTGCGCAAGATGAGCTCGGCCGTCGCCGACCGCCTCGGCCTGCGCGATCGCGGGCTGCTGCGCGAGGGCATGGCCGCCGATGTCGTCATCTTCGACCCGGCGACGATCGCCGACAATACAACCTGGCAGCAGCCACACCAACTGGCAACCGGCGTCCGCGATGTTTGGGTCAATGGCGCGCGCGTTCTGCAGAACGGCGAGCACACCGGCGCGACACCGGGACGCTTCGTGAAGGGGCCGGGCGCCGTCTGACGGGCGCTCTTCCCACGGAGAATGGCCGTCGCTACACTGCGGCAGTCGATGAACGAGAGGAATAGGATATGGCTGGGTACGATGTCCTGATTCGTGGCGCGAAGGTGATCGATGGATCCGGCAATCCGTGGTTCTACGGCGATGTCGGCATTACTGGCGACCGGATCACCGCTGTCGCCCCGGCTGGCCAGATTGATCCGGCTTCAGCCGGTGAGGTCGTTGACGCAGCCGGCATGGTCGTCTGTCCCGGCTTCATCGACATTCAGTCGCACTCGATCGTGCCGCTCATGCGCGACGGGCGCTGCCTTTCCAAGATCACGCAGGGCGTAACGACCGAGATCATGGGCGAGGCGTGGACACCGGCACCGGCCGGCGGTCGCTTCACCGACCCGATGGCCGACCGCTTCTCGACCGTGCCGGGGCTGGACGAGTGGGCCGAGCGTGCTCGCGGCTGGACCCGCTTCGGCCACTGGCTGCAGGCGTTCGAGGAGAACGGCGTGTCGCCGAACGTCGGCTCGTTCCTGGGCGGCGGCACGCTGCGGCGCTACGGGCGCGGCATGGATATGGGATCGTCGAGCGACGCCGAGATGGAATCCATGCAGCAGGCGATGGCCGAGTCGATGGAAGACGGCGCATTCGGTATCTCCTACGCGCTGATCTACCCACCGGACGTCTTCGCCGACACCAACGAAGTCTCTGAGATCTGCGAGGTCGTTGGGCGCTACGGCGGCGTCTACATTACCCACCTGCGCTCCGAGGCGGACATGTTCCTTGAGGGACTGGAAGAGGCGATCGAGATCGGCAAGCGCTCCGGCGCGGCGGTCGAGGTCTACCACCTCAAGGCGGCGGGGCAGCGCAACTGGCCGAAGATGGCCCAGGCGATCGCCCGCATCGATGCAGCCCGCACTGAGGGGCTGGACATCACCGCCGACATGTACCCCTACGAGGCAGCCGGCACTGGCCTGACCTCGGTGCTGCCGCCGTGGATCGCCGAGGGTGGCAAGACCTACGAGAACCTGCGCGATCCAGAGATGCGCGCCAAGATCCGCGCCGCGACGGAGCAGCCGGACGGCACCTGGGAGTCGATGGGAGACCTGGCCGGGCCGGAGGGGGTCATGCCCGTCTCGTTCACCAAGCCGGAGAACCGGCACTACGCCGGCATGCGCCTGTCGGAGATCGCCGCCGAGCAGGGCAAGGACTGGATCGATACCGCGATGGACCTGCTCATCTCCGAGGAGCAGCGCATCTCAACCATCTACTTCATGATGAGCGACGACAATCTGCGCATGCAGCTCCAGCAGCCGTGGATCAAGGTCTCCAGCGACGCTGGCGGCATGGACCCCGAATGGGCTGCCGGAGCCGGCCCGGTCCACCCACGCGCCTACGGCACCTGGACACGGGTGCTGGGCCACTTCGTCCGCGACGAAGGCGTGATCACGCTGGAGGACGCTATCCGCAAGATGACCTCGTCGGTCGCAGATCGCCTGAGCATCCGCGATCGCGGTCTGCTGCGGGAGGGCATGCTGGCTGATGTCGTCATCTTCGATCCGGCGACGGTGCGCGACAACGCCACCTTTACCGAGCCACACCAGCTTTCGACCGGCATCCGCGATGTCTGGGTCAACGGCGGCCGCGTCCTCAAGGACGGCGCACACACCGGCGCGACGCCGGGGCGGTTTGTGAAGGGGCCGGGGGCGTAAGGGGAACGCGCGCTGACATCTGATCCAGGATCTACTCCGGGCGGGGCGCAAGCCTCGCCCGCTTGCTATTCCCCCGACCGGCGGGGTGGGTTGAGGCTGTGGCGGACGAGGACCCAGGCGGGAATGGCGGTGATGACGACGAGGGCGATGGCGTAGGGCGCGGCTGTGCTGAAGTCCAGGACCTCACCGTTGGTTGTGTTCCAGAGTGCTGTCGCCAGCGTCCGCTCGCCAGTTGGACGCAGCAACAACGTCATCGTGAGTTCCTTGCCAACGTTAAGGAAGACGAGCATCGCACCAGCCGCGATGCCCGGCAGCGCCAACGGAAGCGTCACCCGAAAGAGCGTCGCCACCGGACCGAGCCCGAGCGAGCGGGAGATCTGATCGTAATGCGGGGCTGCGTGGGCGATGCCGACGTGTTGTGCGCCAATGGCGATCGGCACGAACAGGATGATGTAGCCGAGGATAAGCAGGCTGCTCGTCTGATAGAGCGGATAGAGCCAGCGCACCGACAGATAGACCAGCGCCAGCGACATGACGACGCCGGGCAGCGCGTGCGCGATCCAGGTCGAGCGTTCCACGGCGGTCGCGAGTCGGCCAGGATAGCGGACACTCAGCATGCTGACCGGGAACGCCGCCACCGTTGCTACCAGGGCGGTAATCAACGCGTAGCGCCCAGTGTTGGCTGCCGCGTCAAGGAGGATGCCCCAGTCGACACCCGCGCCGGAGTGGCTGATGACCCGCGCCATCCCGACGGCCATCGAGAAGAGCGGCACGCCGAGAGCAAGCCCGAGGAACGCGCCAGAGATGCCAAGCCAGAGTGGCTTGGTCACGCCAAGTCGCCATGGTTCCGGCCGTCGAGCCACGCCTGCACCGGTGCGCACCGCTATGGGTCTTCCACGGAACAGACGATCGCTGGCCAGGAAGATGAGCGCGCCGAGCGCCAGCACCGTCGAGAGCGTGCGCGCAGCCTCCGGTGCGCTCAGCACAGTCACGCGCTGGACGATCGCCGTCGTCAGCGTTGGGTAGCGTAACAGTTCCAGCGCGCCAAACTCGGCCAGCATGTGCAGGGCGATGATCAGGCCGCCACTGGCGATGGCAACGCGCAATTGCGGCAGGGTGACGCGAAAGAACGCTTCGACGGCACCTGCGCCGAGTGCGCGAGCGACCTCTTCCTGCGCCGGGTCCAGATCGCGGAGCGCCGCCACGACCGGCAGGTAGATATAGGGGTAGACCGCCAGGCTCAGCACCAGCACCGCGCCGCCCAGCCCATAGAGGAAGGTCGCCTGGGGGAAGAGTTCATAACTGGCGGCCACCCATGTGTAGGAACTGACGAAGGCTGGGATGCCGAGCGGCAAGGCGAAGAGCACCGTCCAGGCGCGGCGGAACGGCAGGTCGGTGCGGACGACCAGCAGCGCCAGACCAACCCCGAGAATGGCGCACACCGTTGTGACGCTGAATGCCAGCAGCGCGCTGTTGAGGATGAGTCTGCTAGTGGTCGGGCTGGATAGTTCGTGCAGGAATCGCTGGAGCGACAGACCCTCCCGAAACAGCAGGTAGCCGATGGGCGACAGTGAGACCAACGCCACCAGCAGTGCCGGAAGAACGAGAATCGCCGGCGGCCGCGCTCGACGCGGTTGCCAGCGATCCTCGCGGATGCGTTCAGGTTCAGCTGTTGTTTCGAGTGCCTGCTGTACCATGCATATCTCGGTCGCTATCCGGTTCTAGACGATGCCCGCTTCAATGATCAGGTCACGCGCCTTGCTGACATCCTGCAGCGACCCCTGGTCAAACGCTGGCGGATCAAGCTCGGAGAGTGGCTTCAAGTCCATCGAGCTCGTCACATCCGGTGCCAGCGGATACTGCGGCGTGGTTGTCGCGATGATCTGCTGTCCACCGTCCGGGGCTGTCAACCAGGCCAGGAAGCGCTGCGCTTCGGCCTGATGTGTGCTGGTCTTGAGCACTGCCGCGCCCGAAGCCAGCACCAGCGCTCCAGGGTCGCCACCGTCCATATAGTGAACCTTCGATGTCAGCTTATCCGCTCCGCCCTCCTGCTGGGCGAGGATATACCAATAGTAGTGATTGCTCAGGCCAAACGGGATCTGACCAGCTTCGACCGCGTCGCGGATCGCGCCGTTCTTCTGCAGGTTCTCGCCGTTCGCCTTGATGCCCTTCAGCCATTCCAGCGTGGCATCTTCACCGATCGTGTTGATCAGGTAGGTGACGGTCGCCGTGAACGCGCCGCTCGGTGCGTAGGCAAACTTGCCCTTCCACTCAGGGTTCACCAGGTCGAGAATGCTCTTGGGCAACTCCGACTCGCTGATCTTGTCAGGATTGTAGAAGATGACGCGTGACCGGGCGGCGTAGCCCACCCAGTTGCCCGAGCCGGGGTTGAAACGCTCATCAATCTGCGCCAGAGTCTCCGGATCGACCGCCGCGAACAGATCACGACCATCAAGCGCACCGAGTTGGCTCGGCTCTTCGGTGAGGAAGATATCTGCCTTCGCCCGGTCGCCCTCTTCAATGATCTGGTTGCCCAGCTCGGCATCGCTCCCAACACGCACATCAACCTTGATGCCGGTCGCCTGGGTGAACCCATCGGTCAGCGCGGTCGTCAGTGATTCGTGTTGCCCTGAATAGATCGTCAGGGTGACGTCGCTCGCCGGTTCAGTCGCGGCTGCGGCATCGGGTGTGGCAGCGGTGTCCACAGTCGCATCCGCAGCACCGGTCGTCACCGTAGGCTCAGTGGCCACGGTCGCAGCCGCAGCATCGGTCGTCGCCGTAGGCTCAGTGGCGACCGTCGCAGTCGACGACTCGCTGCCACCACAGGCAGCGGTCATAAGCAGGATGCAGAGACTCAGCGCCAACAGTGTCCCAGCGCCCCGCCGGATAGCGAGTACGCGACCAGGTCCAGTACGTCTCAAGCTCGGGATCCCTTCCCTTGTATCTGCCCGCTGTGGCCCATGCCACAACCAATTTCGCACTGCGTAACTGACGTCGCCGATGCCCGGGCAACGCCATGGACTTGGTATAGCGATCGTTATGTCACGGAGTCATCTGAAAAGCCTGGGCTTCGACCCCTCCGGCAACCCGAACGGAGACGGTGTCTCCGACCTTCGGGAGAGCGTGGCCCTGGGTTCGCACAAGTACCATCGGTCCGCTGCCGTCTACGCCCAGCCGCAATCGCACGATTCCGTCATGGCCATAGAACACGGTGCTGACAACCTGCGCCGGCGTCCCGCTATCCGACAGCTCGAGTTGCTCCGGGCGCAGCATGACCATGCAATCCTCGCCGGTCAGCGCGCAGGTGCCGAGCAGGCCGATACGCCCAAGTGCGCAGTCGACGCACGGTGCCGGCGTGCGTCCGACAACCATCCGGGCTGGCAGGAGTACTGCATCGCCGATGAACTCGGCGATATGCGGGTCGTTCGGCGCGCCGTAGACACCGTGCGGCGAATCAACCTGCACGATCTTGCCGTTGCGCATCACTGCGATGTGATCGGCCAGTGAGAGCGCCTCGTCCTGATCGTGGGTCACCAGCACCGCGGTTGTACCGACCCGACGCAGCAGGTCACGCACCTCAACGCGCAATTCCGCCCGCAGGTCGGCGTCCAGCGACGAGAACGGCTCGTCGAGCAGGACGACTTCAGGGCCGGGCGCGAGGGCACGAGCCAGCGCCACGCGCTGCTGCTGTCCACCAGAGAGCTCGTCTGGGCGGCGTTTGCCGTAGCCCGCTAGCCCGACCAGCTCCAGCATCTCGTCAATCCGCGCCGCGCGATTGCGCCGGGCCCGCCCGGAGAGCGACCGAAGATGATTACGGCCGAGGCCGAAGCCGACGTTCTGAGCCACATCAAGGTGGGGAAAGAGCGCCCCCTCCTGGGGGACGATGCCGATGCCCCGTCGTTCTGGCGGAACGTGCGTACTCTGGCCAGTCAGCAATCGATCGGCGAGCCGCACCTCACCCTGATCAGGCCGGTCGAACCCGGCAATCACCCGCAGCAACGTTGTCTTGCCGCAGCCGGATGCGCCCAGAACCGCCGTGAAGCTGCCGTCGACGACAGTGAGATCCACCTGCTCCAGCGCGTGAACTGGATGTGGTCGGGCAGCGTAGGTCTTCGAAACTCCACTGACTGTCAGCATGCCCCGCTCCAATATCGCACTGGAATTGATCGGCTAACCACAGTCACAGCAAACGCCCCCACGTTTCGTCAGCGCCTGAGCGCTGCTTGCTGATCACCACACAGTAGCGACCAAAGCCGACTGTGCCTGTCGGGATTATCGTACGGAGCGCAGCGACTGTATGTCAAGACCGGGTTTGTGATGGCGCGGACGGTGTCTGCATAGTGAATCGGAATAGAAGCGGGTGAGCATCATCCGCAAAGCTCGAACTCAGGCTGATTTTCGGCTTCATACTACGCTCCTTCAATTCTTGGCGTAGCAGATACAAGAGCGTGCGGCTCGTCGGGAGCCTCACGTGGCAGGAACACGAGCGCGATGATGCCGCCGAGGACGCGCAGCAGGGCACTGACGCTCAGGACGGGGACGAGGCCGATGGCGTCGCCCAGCACACCACCAGCGGCGAAGCCAATGACCATTGCCAGTCCGCTGACGGAGCCGAGCGCGCCGAAGACCCGCCCGCGGTAGGCATCCGGTGCCTCCTCCTGGACGAGTGACTGGCGTCCGACACTCCCGGCGACAACCGGAAACCCGGCGACACCCATGATCCCCATGACCGCACCAACCGCCGGCGTGCCCGGCGGCACGAAGCGGAAGACGTTGAACGAGCTGAAGTCGCACAGACCGACACCGGCCATGCCACCGCCGAGCAGCCACCGTTTGGACAGCCGCGCGCCGATGCGGATGACGATCAGGCCGGCCGCGAAACCGCCGAGCGCCTGCGCCCCGGCGATCCAGCCAACCTGCGCCGGCGTACCGCCGAGGACATCCAGCACGAGCGGCGAGAGGCCGAGCGTCGCGAAGACCCCCTCGGCGACACCGGACAGCAGTGCCGCCACGACCAGCACACGTAATGCGCGATTGCGCCCGATCATGCTCAGCCCCTGCCCGAGGTCGCTCTTGACGCGGCGCACCGCCGATCCGCTGCGATCCGGATCGCTGCGCTCTGGTCGCGCATCAGTCTCGATGAACGCGATCAGGAAGCCTGAGGCCAGGTAGGTCGCGGCATTGATGAGCACGACCCCACCGATACCAGCCGCCGCGTAGAGCGTCGCGCCGATGACCGGGCCGATCAGCAGACCGATGTTGTCATTGAGCGCATTGAGCGCATTGGCCTGAACGAGATGCTCCTTGCCGACCAGTCGCGGCAGTAGCGCGCCTTCGGCCGGGCTGAAGAAGAGACCGATAGTGCCCTGCACGGCGGCGATCGTGTAGAGCACGACCAGATGGTCGGGGGCGAAGACGATCGGCAGCAACAACGGCGCGCGGATGAGATCGGCAACGAGCATCACACGCTTGCGATCCCAGTGATCAACAAAGACGCCAGCGATCGAGCCAAGCAGCACACGCGGCGCGAAGGTCGCCACCAGCACACCGGCCGTCGCGACGGTCGAGTCAGTCAGGCGGTAGACGTACAACGGCAGCGCGATGAAGAGCGCGATATCCCCGGCGATGGAAATGAGCCCGGCCAGCCACAGCAAGCCGAAGTCGCGGATGCGCAGCAGCGCGAACATCAAGCCTCCGGTCGTCTACCCCGTCGGAGAGAAAACGGCTGGGGATGATAGCACAGTGGAAGGAGGTTTGGGGGGTGCAGAAAGAAGGGACTATTTAGAGGAGATCGAACGCGGAGCCCTGGGCGATACCGGTGAGGCGCTGGTAGGTGTCAGCGACCTGATGCTCGGTCATCGACGCGATCAGATCGATCACGAGGCGGGCGCGTTCGGTGTCGTCGTTGGCCAGCTCCAGAAGTTCACGATAATACGGTGGAAAGAGCGTGTAGCGCTTGCCGTGGGCCGCCGATGTCGTGCGTGCGTCGTCATAGAACGTCTCAAACAGCGTCCGAATCATCCTGCGCTGCCCATATTGCTGCGTGGCAAGTGATTCGCGCTCAATCATGTAGTGCCATATCAGTTGCTTGAGCATCGCAACCTCAAGCTGAGATCGGGGATCAATCGAGAGATGCAGGTCGCGATTATCGTCGATCGACCAAGTCATAGCGCCGATGTATCGCCCGATAAGTGTCGATGTCCAGCCGCGGAGAAGTGCTCGTTGTTCGCGAGTGCCGGTGTATGGCTCCAGGACAGGAATGACTTCCGTGAACTCATCAAAGACCTGCCCAACATTCAAATCACTGCTGTCTGACTCCAGTTCAGGCGAGCGCGCATCAAGCAGGCGATAGCGCTCCGTTTCATCTGTAGCAAGGTGATCGAGCGGTATGAGTCCTGCCCGGTAGAAGTCCTCAACATCATGGACAGCAAAGGCGATGTCGTCTTCTGCTCCAACTCCAGCCTTCGCTGCGTCAACCCGGAGATTCTCAGCAAGTCGACGCGCAACCTGCGCGACTTCAAGCGTATGCGTCAATCAGTTGTGAACGGGATATCGCTCAGTAGGTGCGACGACTTGTGTGATCCCAGCCAGACGGCGGAACGCTGATGTATAGAGGATGCGATCACGATCGCGCTGAAATGGGGATCGCTGATCAGGTAGTAAGTCAATGTTGTGGAATCGTTCCGCCCGCTCGGTCATCGTTGCGACAACGATTAACGGATCATGGTGTTGCTATTCGCCAATCGCGAGTAATGACTATCGCGTGACGATCACTAAGAAACCACAATGCTGCCCGAACTACATCATCTCGGACATTGAAGCGCTGGCGGGTGGCATCAATTACTTGCACTGGCGATAACTGACCGTCGTGTTCGCGGACCGTTTCGAGGACGTGGAATTCGGCCTGCGTCACGGCGGGATCGCGCATCAGGGCCATGTCTAATTCCACTTGCTTCCGTCAATGAGAATCATTGACATCGTACCTCTATAGTACAGCGAAACGTCTCAGAATCTACTGACAACCACACCGAAGGAGCAGGCCGATGCTGGTGAAGCGGGACGCGGGGCTGGGGAGTCTGCTGCGCGGGGATGCGCGGCGGATCTGCGGTGATTTCCAGTTCACTGAGGGGCCGGTCTGGGTTGCGACAGATGAGTGTCTGCTGTTCACCGACATCCCCAATCAGCGGATTCATCGCTGGCGACCGGGACAGGACGGTGCCGAGGTCTATCGCGAAAACAGCGGCCACGCGAACGGCCTGACGCTCGACAACAACGGAAATCTGCTGACCTGCGAGCATTCCGGGCGGCGCGTGTCGGTCGCAGCCTACGGAGGCGCGGAACTCTACGCCATCGACTCCTTCGAGGGGCAACGCTTCAACTCGCCGAATGATGTGGTTGTCGATACATCGGGAGTGATCTGGTTCACCGATCCGACCTACGGGCTGACCAATCCGCGACTCGGCGACCCGACCGCGCAGCGTGACCTCGACTTCCAGGGCGTCTACCGGGTCGCAACCGACGGCGCGATCAGGTGCGTGACGCGAGAGTTCAGCCAGCCAAACGGGCTGGTCTTCACGCCAGACGAGTCCCACCTCTATATCGGCGACTCGCAGGACAAGATCATCCGGCGTTATCGCGTTGAGGCGGATGGAACGCTGAGTGGCGGGGATCTGTTCGTCGATATGCGCGATGCCGAAGGGCCGGGAGCGCCGGACGGCATGGCGGTTGATGAGACAGGGCGACTCTGGACCACCGGCACGGGCGGCGTCTGGGTGGTCGAGGCGGACGGCACGATCATCGGTGTTCTTGAGCTGCCGGAGAACCCGGCGAACCTGTGCTTCGGCGGGCCGGATTGGTCGACGCTCTACCTGACCGCCCGCACGAGCGTCTATGCGATCGAGACGGCGGTGCGTGGAGTCGCGCCCGGGTCGCGGTGAGGCACGCGAGTGGGTTCGGAAATCACCATCGGCATCAGCGCATGGGCACCGTCTAGAAGCCCGACAACGGTCGTGGCCCCTGAGCCGTCGACGGACTGTTGGATCAGCGCAACAACCTGATGGTCCTACATCGTGTCGGGATCAAGGTGGTGGGCCAGGATCTGCGCCGTCAGTGCATTTCGCGAGTGTTCGCGGGCCAGCATTTCGGCCCGTTGCGGGTTTCGATCAGCAATCGCTTCGTAGATCGCTCGATGTTCGGCGACAGCAGTCGCGGTTCGTTCGGGTGTGCCGAATTCGTGGGCAGAGATTGTCCGATGTGAGTCGAGCAGCCACGAAAGCAGTTGCGGCAAGCGCGTGTACTTTGCACCCGACCGGAGGATACGATGGTAGTGATTGCTCGACTCCGATACACGCTCGAAGTCGTCGGCGGCGAGTGCTCGCTCCATCCGCTCGACGGTCTCGCGCATTGCATTCGTTTCCGCCTGGCTCATGCGCTCAGCCGCCCGACGCGCGGCAAGCCCTTCAAGCATCTCGCGGATCTCGAAGATCTCGATCAGGTCATCCAGGGTGATGGTGGGCACAACTAACCCACCACGTGGGGCACGCTCGACAAAGTGCTCTGCTTCAAGGCGACGCAGCGCCTCATGAACAGGCGTCCGGCTCATCGCGAGCGCCTCGCCAAGCTCAACTTCAATCAGGCGCGCCCCGGGACGAATCATGCCCCGACGGATCGCCTCGCGAATAACGGTATAGGCAATCTCTGACGCGGCTCGTCGCTGATCCAGCCGTTCGCGTAACTCGCCGAGGCCGGCCGCGAGCGCCTCTTTACTCTCGTCCACGCACGATCCCTTCTGCCTGTTGTGTCGGCAATCAGCATACCGAACCTGGTGATCAACAACGACTGCATACACGTGCATACATTGACATGCACGTGTACTCATGCTAGCGTATCCGCAGCATTCAAACGAGATAAGTGACGGGAACATGTTGCGTGACGACGTGGCAGCAGAACGCATCTGCATCGCGGGAGACAGATCAGAGATTTGCGGCTTATCGGTTTCTCGGTTCGCATCGCGAGATCGGCCAGCAGTATGGCGAGACGTGTCGTGATCTCATTCATCGGCACTTTGAACTGGCGGTGAATCGGCTGCGAGAGCGTTCGGGCGTCAATATTGAGGATGCGCTCGACCGAGCGATGCACTACCGCCCATTTGTTCAGGACTATGCATCGTTCCTCGATGAGGAGATTCAAGGAGTCGCGGAAGGCGCGGGCCTGTCGCTCCCGCAGGCATATCTGCTGCAGTTGCGCGCGGAAGCCGCCCGACCGGTCGAAGACGAGCAGGAATGCACGACCTTCGCAGTCCTGGCCAATGCGACTGCCGACGGTGTCCCGATGATCGGGCAAAATGCCGACTTGCCCGCGTTCTATCGTGACATCAGCGTCATCGCCGAGATTCGGCCAGACACCTGCCGGGAGACCGGGGTCAGCCATCCGGCGGTTCTCATGCTGCTGCCCGCCGGTCAGGTCTCCTACATCGGAATCAACGATCGCGGGATGGGGATCTTCGCCAACTACCTGTCCTGTGACGGGTGGCAGTACGGATTCCCCCGCTACCTCTTCTCGCGGCTGGTGCTGACTGAAGAGACGGTCGATAACGGGATCGAACGGATTCGCAGTGTCAAGCGCGCTTCGTCGCGCAACCTGATCATGCTGGACGCGCACGGCACAGCCGCCGACCTGGAGACGACGCCGACGCGCGATGCACGGATCGATCCTGAAGACGGGCTGCTAGCCCACTCCAACCACTACGTTGCCGAGGCGCTTGCTGAGGAAGAGCGATCGACCGGCGGCCATATCAGCAACTCACGCATCCGTCTGGAGCGCATGCATGAATTGCTGCGCGAGCAGCGGGGCCGCCTAACTGTGGAAACGATGCAGACCATCATGCGCGACCGAGCGTGCCATCCAGACAATCTGTCCCGCTGGCTCGGCGACGAAGATGGTGACATGGTCACCTTCGCGTCTGTCATAGCTGAACCGAGTGAAGGTCGCATGTGGATCGCCGTCGGCCCGCCACACGAGAACGACTACCACTGCTACGCGCTCGCTGCCTGATCACAGGCACGGTGAAACATGGTGTTGGGATGAGATGGAGAAGGGCCCGATCATGAGCAATCGGCAGGTTCGCGACGACCAGACCAAGTCGGCGGATATTGTTGGAGCACTGAGCCAACGGCTGACGCGGCGTCGATTTGTCATGGCGTCGAGTGCGACTGTCGTCGTCTCGATGCTGGCCGCCTGTGGCGGAGACGACGACAAGCCCGAGCCAACAACCAGCACGAGCGGAGAGACGCCGGCGGCGAATGAGACAGCGACCGAGGCTGGCCAGGAAAGCACGTCAGCATCGGCGGACAAATCATCGTCGGCAACCGAAACGTCAACTGAGTCTGAGTCGTCTGCCGAACCTGGAGGACGCGGTGGCACAGCCGTCATCGCACTAATCCAGGAACCCGGCCAGATGAGCGAGTTCTTCAATGGGCAGTCGGGATCAGGGCTGTCGGTTCTGGCCATCGAGCCGCTCTTCGAGCCTGACGCCGCAGGCAACTACCAGCCAGTGCTGGCAGCCGAAGTGCCGACGCTGGAGAACGGCGGAATCTCGGACGATTTCCTGACAATCACCTACCGGCTCAAGGAGGGTGTCACCTGGTCTGACGGGGAGCCGTTTACCGCTGAGGACATCAAGTTCACGTTCGATGTCTTCATGGATCCTGGCAGCACAACCCAGGCCGGTCCGGGATACACGCTCATCGAGTCGGTCGAGGTCGTGGATCCGTTGACGGCCAAGGTTAAGATGTCCGGCCTCAACTTCGAATATCTTGAGCTCTGGCGATCGGTTCTGCCGAAGCATAAGTTTGAGTCAACGGCAGTGACGCAGGAGCATCCACTGGCGCGGCTGCCTCTCGGTACCGGACCATACGTGTTCTCGGAATGGAAGACCGGCGACCAGATTACGCTCGTGCGCAACGAGAATTACCGCAATCCGGACCAGGCGCTGCTCGACGGTATCACGATCAAGATCACGCCCGAGAAGGAAACGGCCATTGCCTCCTTCATTGCCGGAGACTTCGACACGGTGTTCTTCATCGTTACCGGCGACCTCCCAACGGTCACGAAGGCACAGGACGAGGGGCGGGGCATCATTGTCGCGCCACAGGAGGGACCATCACACGTCGAATGGTTGTGGCTCAACCAGAGTGACGGTGGTGATACCAGCAAGCCCCATCCAGTATTGGGGGATCCGGCGATCCGTGAGGCTATGGACCTGGGGATTGATCGCCAGTCGATTATCGAAGAGATCCTCGGCGGGTTTGGCTATCTGGTTGGTTCCTTCATCTACTCCGGCTGGGCGTCCGTTGATATTCCGGTCAGCGACTACGATCCGGAAAAGGCGATCAGCGTTCTTGAAGCAGCCGGATGGGCCGCGGGATCTGATGGCATCCGTGAGAAGGATGGTGTTCGCGCCAGCCTCAGCTATCAGACCATTGCCGGCGATCAGGTACGTGAGCTCTACCAGCAAGTCGTCCAGCAGAACATGCGCGACATTGGCATAGAGCTCCGCATCGAGAACATCCCGTCAAACACCATCTTCGGCAGTTGGGAAGAGGGCGGCATTTATCGCCGCGGGGATTACGACATCCTGATGAGCCGGGCCGGCTACGTTATCGATCCGGCCGACTGGGCATCGCAGTTCTCGACCGAGGCGATCCCCAGCGATGAAAACCCAACCGGCCTGAATCGCGTTCGCTATCAGAGTGCCGAGTTCGACGCCGCCATCGCCGATGGTGCTGCGACGCTGGATCAGGAAACGCGAAAGGCGGCCTATCGCCGCGCAGCCGAAATCTTCGCTGAGGATCGCCCCTCACTGCCATTGTATAGCTCAGCCTGGGGCTGGACCTGGAACGAGCGATTGAAGGGCGTCAGCACAGACTTCTGGGGCGGCATGTGGCCGAGCAGCGCTACCTGGTACATCGACGAGGACGCGTAGCGCCGACGACTCGAACGTGTTACCTCCATGGAGGGGGAATCGTGTCCAGGTACGTGATTCGTCGAACGTTGCAGGCTATTCCGCTGCTGATCGGAATTTCGATCATCATCTTCGGGATGATCCAGATGACGCCCGGAGGGCCGCTCGCGGTGAACGAGAACACGTCAGCGCGAGGTCGTGTTACCGAAGAAGACCTTCAACGGCTACGTGAGAAGTATGGACTGGACGATCCCCTCTATATCCAGTATCTGAACTGGTCACGTGATGCCGCCCAAGGGGACTTCGGCACGTCGTTCAACACCGGATTGCCGGTTCTGACCATGATCGGCGAGCGACTTCCGACGACGCTGCTGGTGATGGGACTGGCGTTCGGCGTCACGCTCATCCTCTCGATCCCGATCGGCATTCTGGCGGCCGTCAAGCGCTATACGATCTTTGATTACCTGACGACGAGTATCTCTTTTCTCGGCATCGCGATACCCAGCTTCTGGTTCGCGATCATGCTGATGTATCTGTTCAGCTTTACACTCGGCTGGTTGCCATCGGTTGGCCTTTCCGATCCACGGGCAGATCACACTGGCCTGGCCGGTATCTGGGATCGCATCACCCATCTCATCATGCCGGTTTCGGTTCTGGCACTCACTTCGACAGCGTCGATTACGCGGTACGTTCGTGCCTCGATGCTGGATGTCATCAGCCAGGACTACGTTCGCACGGCACGGGCGAAAGGGCTCTCCGAGCAGGTGATCGTCTGGGTCCATGCGCTGAAGAACGCCGCCATCCCGATCGTGACGGTACTGGCGCTGGAGATTCCGGACCTGTTCATCGGCGCGGTCATCGTCGAGTCGATCTTCGCGATTTCAGGAATGGGCCGGCTCTTTATCGAGTCTGCAAACCTGCGTGACTATCCGGTGTTGATGGGCGTGCTGACGATCTCGGCCGGGTTGGTGATCTTCTTCAATCTGGTAGCGGACGTCATCTATGGGATGCTGGACCCGAGGATTCGGTACACGTGACGGGTATGGCAGAGCAGCAGGCAACGATTTCCAAACTCTCGGGTGAGATCATGCAGGAGCATCGCTCCCTCTGGTCAGACACGTGGCGACACTTTGTTCGTCACCGGCTGGCCCTCATCAGCCTGATCACGATGGTCGTTGTAGCTTCCGCCATCATCGTTGGGCCATTCTTCATTTCCTATGATCCTGAGCGGATAGACTTCGCAGCGAAGAATGAATCGCCCTCGCTCGCCCATCCGATGGGAACTGATGAGCTCGGCCGCGACCAGCTGGTGCGCGTCCTTGAGGGTGGTCGTATCTCGCTGGCGGTCGCGCTTGCGGCGGTCTCAGTTGCCATGACGGTCGGTGTGCTGTTCGGCGCAGTCGCTGGCTACGCCGGAGGATGGGTCGACAATGCGCTGATGCGGGTGGTGGATGTCTTCTACTCCCTACCGGGGTTGTTCATTCTCATTCTGCTGGTGACCATCATCGGCCCGGGCTTTCTCACCATCGTCGTCGCGATCGGTATCCTGCGCTGGATGGGAGCCGCGCGGCTGGTTCGGGCCAGCTTCCTGTCACTCAAGGAGAAAGAGTTCGTCGAGTCAGCGCGTGCAGCGGGGGCTGGCAGAGTCCGGATTATCTTCCGGCACATTCTGCCGAACGCCCTCAGTCCGATCATCGTTGCCGGGACGTTGGGCATTGCCGGGGCGATCTTGACTGAATCAGCGCTATCGTTCCTCGGCCTGGGGTTTCAACCACCGCAAGCGACCTGGGGTCGAATGCTGCAGGAAGCGCAGCGCTCGGTGCTCAATGACGGCCACTGGTGGCGGGGCTTCTTTCCCGGGCTGATGATCTTCATCAGCGTGCTATCCGTGAACTTCATCGGCGATGGCCTGCGCGACGCAGTCGATCCGCGCCGAATCCAACAGTAGCGATAGAAAGAAGGGGAACCATGACTGGGACAACACCACGGCGCACCGGCCACGGCAAGCGGATCTCGTATTACGGGTTCGGCAGGACGACGATGTTCGCCAGTCAGTATGACCAGCGCTTTTCCTACTGCCTCTACGTGCCGGAGAGCTACGACGAAGATGGAGAGACGACTTACCCGCTGGCCGTCATCGTCCACGGCACGAACCGTCCGGCGCAGGAGTATCGCGATGCATTCATCGAGTTCGCGGAGCGCGAGCAGTGCATCATCCTCGCGCCGCTCTTCCCGGTCGGCATTATCGAGCCGGGGGAGCTGAGCAGCTACAAGTTCATCAAGTTCCACGACATCCGCTTCGATCACGTGCTGTTGGCGATGATCGATGAGGTCGCCGATATCTACCGGATCGAGCGTGACCGCTTCCTGCTGCACGGCTTCTCCGGTGGCGGGCACTTCGCCCACCGCTTCTTCTATCTGCATCCAGCCCGGCTGCTGGGCGTCTCGATTGGTGCGCCAGGAATGGTGACACTGCTCGATGACCAATATCCTTGGTGGGTCGGAGTGGCCGATATTGAAGAGCAATTCGGCATTGCCCTCGACATCCCGGCCATGCGCCAGACATCTGTCCAGATGATCGTCGGTGGCAGCGACACTGACACATGGGAAATCACCATTGCCGAGGGCAGTCGCAACTGGATGCCAAATGCCAACATCGCGGGGAAGACGCGCATCGACCGCATCGCCTCGCTGCGGGACAGCTTTGAGCAGCATGGGATCACCGTCCAGCATGACATCGTGCCGGACGTGGGCCACGAGGGCTTCCGCATTCTTGACACCGTGCAATCGTTCTTCTCCGCCGTCCTTGCCGAGCAGCGTTCGGGAGCGGGCAGCGATGACGGACAGTGAGTGGCGAGGCATCGGCGTTCAGGTCGGCCCGGACGACTGGCGGCGCTTCTGCATCTTCAACTGCGATGCGCCGTGCAGCGCCGGGTGCCTGTCAGCGCCGCATCGCGGGCGCGGACGCACATCTCTGCATGCATCACGGGTCGATGAGCGCTTCTCCTACTGCCTCTACGTCCCGAAGAGTTACGCGGAGCACGAGACACGAACTTATCCGCTGATCGTCGTTGTCCACGGCACCGAGCGTGGTGCGCAGGCATACCGCGATGCGTTCGCAGCGTTTGCCGAGCAGCACGAGGTGATCGTCTTTGCACCGCTCTTTCCCTGTGGTGTAATCGAAACCGGACTGGAGTGTCACAACTACAAGTTCATCCGCTTCCATGACATCCGGTTTGATCTACTGCTGCTGCGCATGATCGACGAGGTTGGCGCGCTGTACCGGATAAACAGCGAACGATTTCTGCTGTTCGGCTTCTCAGGCGGTGGCCAGTTCGCGCATCGCTTCTTCTATCTCCATCCGGAGCGACTACTCGGTGTCTCGATTGGCGCCCCCGGCTGGGTCACGCTCTTTGACGAGGAGCGCGATTGGTGGGTCGGTGTTCGTGATATTGAACAGCAGTTCGGCCGTCGTCCAGATATTGACGCACTGCGCCGCGTCCCTGTTCAGCTCGTCGCTGGCAGCGATGATGTCGAGACATGGGATGTGATCATCCCGGAAAGCAGCCGCTACTGGCAGCCGGGGGCCAACGTTGCCGGGCGGACACGGCTGGAGCGGCTGGCAGCGCTGGGCGACTCGCTGCAACGGCATGGCGTTTCAGTGCGCCACGATATCGTGCAGCATGCTGGTCATGAAGGTTTCAAAATGATCGGTAGCGTGCAGGAGTTCTTTGCCAGCGTCCTGGCAACCCAAGTGCTTCAGGAATGACGCGGGTTCTACCAGACACTATGTCAGGCCCACGTCCGCGCTCAGTCGGGCAGTGTCTGGCCGCGCTCGGCCAGTGCTTCGCGGAGTTGGCGGATCGCCTTCGGGCCGAGGCCGTGCAGCTTGAGCAGGTCGGTCGCGGTTGTGCGAGCGATCTGATCCAGGCGGGAGTAGCCGGCGTCAGCGAGGGCGCGGTGCGCCGGAGCTGAGAGGTTCGTCGGCAGGTCATCGTTCTGCTGGTCGGTCGACATGGTCACTCCTTCAATGCCGATAGCCGGGCTGTCAGACCCGGTGTTCGCGAGCGATCGCTGTCCAGAAATCGGTCGGGATGTCAAAGCGTCCGGTGCACTGCGTTAGCAGGATGGCGACAGTGGCGGTGCGCGGATCGCTGCCCCAGGTGGTGCCGTAGCCACCGTCCCAGCCGAAGCGCATCCCGGTGATGCGCACGCCGAGCCCCCAGCCGTCGTCCGGGCCGAGCAGGAACTCGGACCCGCGCTTCTGCTCCGCTGTGATCTGGTTCGTGCGCATCTCGGCGACGAGACGTTCCGGCACGATGCGGATCGTCCCGTGCTTCCCGCCATCAAGGAGCATCTGGCCGAAGGCGAAGTAGTCGTCGATCGTGGAGATCAGACCGGCTGCGGCGTCGGGGAACGTTGGTGGTGCGGCCCAGGCACTCTCGGCGACGCCATCGATCTGCTCGAGTGAACCGTCCGGTGACGACATCAGCGCCGGTGGGAGGCGATGCAGACTATCGGGCGGGACACTGAAGCCAGTGTCGCGCATGCCGAGCGGCTCGAAGATGCGCTCATGCATGAAGTCTTCGAGCGGCTGGTCCGCTGCACGCTCGATGAGGACACCGAGGATGCAGGAGCCGGTGTTGTACAGCCAGCGCCTTCCCGGTTGCGCCATGAGCGGCAGCGTCCCGAGACGGCGAAGCCATTCGTCGGGCGGGACCGCATAGGCCGGTCGCGGCGGGCCGAAGCCGAGGATATCCTGCTCGGCGATCTCGCGGAGGATCGGTGCGTCTTGTGGGAGCTCCAAATCGATACCGAGGCCCGGACGGAACGTAAGCAGATCACGCAACGAGATCGGCCTCTCGGCGGGAACGGTATCGTCCAGCGGTCCATCGATTCGGCGCAGGACACGCCGAGCGGCCAACTCCGGCAGGAGTCGATCGATCGGCTCGTCCAGGGTCAGTCTGCCGTCGTCAACGAGGATCAGCGCAGCGACGGCGGCGATCGGCTTCGTCATCGATGTGATGCGGAAGAGCGTGTCGCGTTGCATTAGCGCGCCGCCGGGTGCCACTTCGCCAATGACATCGACCCGAGGCTCGCCGTTCTGCGCTACCAGCATCACCAGGCCAGGCAGGTCGCCACGCTCGACCCAGGCGGACATCGCGTCGCGGACAGGACTGCTCGCCATAGTCCTACCTCTCCAGCATGGGCGACACCCCGAAGGATGTCGACAGCGCGTTCATCGGTGCGGCGACCATCTGATGGATCTGATTCGCGACCGGTCGTACCTCGATCCCGCCGAGTCGCCCAAGCGGGAAGCGGGTGGCGATCCGGATCGCGTCGTTGAGGTCGCGCGCTTCGATCAGCAGATAGCCGCCGACATGCTCGTTCGTCTCGGCGTACGGGCCGTCGGTGATATACGCGGAATTGCCACGCACCCGCAGCGACATCGCAGCATCGACTGGCTCAAGCGCATTGGCTGCGACAACGTGGCCACTCTCACGAAGCTCGTCGATGTAGGCCAGCGACGCGCATATGAGCTCGTCGCGCTCGGGCGGTTCGAGCGATCTCAAGATATCGTCGCGCTGGTAAATCAGACACAGGTACTGCACACGGCCCCTCCCATTCCACATATCGACATTGGGCTGTCACTCTGTTGTCGAACGGGAGAGGCAGGAATCGACAGGTTACGCCGGACGTGCGCAGCTATTCCTCGATCATGCGGCCCAGCTCGATAACCGGGCGCACCTCGATCGTGCCGTTGCGCGCACCGGGGATACGGGCAGCGATATCGATCGCCTGATCCAGATTGTCAGCGTCGATCAGGTAATAGCCACCGAGCTGCTCGCGCGTCTCGGCGAACGGGCCATCGGTCACGATGCGCTTGCCCTCACGCACGCGGACGCTGGTCGCCGAGGCGGTGGGATGCAGCGGCGCAGTCGCCAGGAACTGGCCGCGCTCCCTGATGTCCCTGACCAGTTCAGCCGACTCGGCGTAGCACGCTTGCCGGTAGTCATCGGAAATCGAAAGCTCGTCCTGGTAGACGAGGAGCATGTAGCGCATTGTCTGTCCTCCCTCCGGGCCGGTCAGGCTGACCAGCGGCATCAGCCGCCGGCCATCGCTCCGACGATTGAAAACGGCTCCTCGCCGGCGACGACGGCGGCGGGGAGCGGTGCGTCGGGTGATTCGTGCGAGAGATCCTGCGAGCAGGCGAAGAAGCGCAGGAAGGGCCGCCGAATCTGCGTCGTGTGGTCGCGAATTGTCCCGCGGAGCATCGGATAGGTGGTCTCCAGCGCGTCGAGGACGGCGCGCTGGGTGACCGGACCATCGATCACGAGCGAGACTTCGCGTTCGACCTGAGCCAGATTTCGCAAGTGGTAGGGCAACTCAACGCGGATCATGACAAGGTCTGCACTTCCACTGAGGTGACGGCCGGCAGGTCGCGGACGATCGCGTTCCAGGTGTCGCCGCTGTCGTTCGAGGCATAGACCTGACCGCCGGTTGTGCCGAAGTAGATGCCGCACGAATCGAGGCGATCAACAGCCATCGCGTCGCGCAGAATGTTGACGTAGCAATCCTCCTGCGGCAGGCCGTTGGTCAATGCTTCCCATTCATTCCCACCGCTGCGACTGCGATAGACGCGCAGCTTGCCCTCCGGCGGGAAGTGCTCGGAGTCGCTCTTGATCGGCACGACGTAGATCGTCTCCGGCTCGTGGGCGTGGACGGCGATCGGGAAGCCGAAGTCGCTGGGCAGGTTGCCACTGACCTCGTGCCACAGATCGCCGGCGTTGTCGCTGCGCATGAC
>Ga0182738_1000979_pt1 | contig 37500 bp, 30 predicted proteins | sample eDN5th30CBELigMG_FD_128876 | JGI IMG/M metagenome (GOLD analysis project Ga0182738, IMG submission 128876) | Enriched Miracle-Growth compost microbial communities from Emeryville, California, USA - eDNA 5th pass 30_C BE-Lig MG (version 2)... ...
CATGGCCGCATGCCGTCGGTGGCGACCGGGGCCAACCTCGCCAACCGCGACCTCGTCTATCTCGGCGTCTCCGGAGACGGCGATTCCGCCTCGATCGGCCTCGGGCAGTTCGCCCACTGCCTCCGCCGCGGCGTCAACATGGTCTATATCGTCGAGAACAACGGCGTCTACGGCCTCACCAAGGGCCAGTTCTCGGCCACCGCCGACACCGGCTCGATCTCCAAGAAGGGCGTCGGCAATGCCGACCAGCCGATCGACCTCGTATCGATGGCGATGCTGCTCGGGGCGACCTTCGTCGCCCGCGGCTTCTCCGGCGACAAGCGCCAGCTCGTGCCCCTGATCAAGGCCGCCATCCGCCACCGCGGCGCCGCCTTCATCGACGTGATCAGCCCGTGCGTCGCCTTCAACAACCACGCCGGATCGACCAAGAGCTTCGACTACGTCCGCGAGCACAACGAGGCGGTCAACGCCATCGACTGGATCGAGGAGCGTGAGGAGATCGTCGCCGACTACGAGCCGGGCGCGGCGCGCGACGTGACCCAGCACGACGGCACCGTGATCCGCTTCCGCAAGCTCGATCCCGACTACGACCCGACCGACAAGCTCACCGCCATGGCCCATGTCGCCGAGCGGCAGGCGGCCGGCGAGATCGTGACCGGCCTCCTCTACCTCAACGAGGCGGAGGGCGACCTCCACGAGCGCCTGAAGACGGTGGACGCCCCGCTCAACCGGCTCGGCGACGCCGAGCTGTGCCCGGGCCCGGGGCCGCTCGCGGCGATCAACGCCCGGCTGCGCTGAACGCCGGCGCGATCCCGGCGACGCTTGCATTTCGCGATGCCGCGCGCGATTGAGGCGGCATGATCATCGTCACCGGCGCCGCCGGTTTCATCGGCTCGAGCCTCGTCCACGCCCTCAATGCCCGCGGGCGGGACGACCTCCTCCTCGTCGACGACCTGACCGACGGCCACAAGTTCGCGAACCTCGCCGGAGCCCGCTTCGCCGACTATCTCGACCGCGCCGAGTTCCGCCGGATGATCCTTGCCGGAAGCGAACCCGGCGCCGTGGACGTCGTGCTCCACCAGGGTGCCTGCTCCGACACGACCGAGTGGAACGGGCAGTACATGCTCGACAACAACTTCACCGTCGCCAAGGAGTTGTTCGCCTGGTGCCGGGCGCGGGCGGTGCCGCTGGTCTACGCCTCGTCCGCAGCGGTCTACGGTGCCGGCAGCGACTTCCGCGAGGATGCGCCCGACCTCCGGCCGCTCAACGTCTACGGCTGGTCCAAGCTCGTCTTCGACCAGTGGCTGGCGCGCCAGGACCACGGCGACGCGCGGGTCGTCGGCTTCCGCTACTTCAACGTCTACGGGCCGCGCGAGGCCCACAAGGGCCGGATGGCGAGCGTCGTCCACCACTTCGACCAGCAGCTCCGCACCAGCGGCGAGGTCCGTCTCTTCGCCGGCTCCCACGGCGTCGGCGACGGCGAGCAGCGGCGCGACTTCATCCATGTCGACGACGTCGTGGCCGCCAACCTCTGGGCGATGGAGTCCGCGACCGCGCGCGGCGTCCTCAATGTCGGCACCGGCCGGAGCCGCAGCTTCAACGATCTGGCCCGGGCGGTGATCGCCGCCCGCGGCGCCGGGCGCATCACCTACATCCCGATGCCGGCCGACCTCGTGGGCGCGTACCAGGCCTTCACCGAGGCCGACGTCACCCGGCTCCGCGCGGCCGGGTTCGATGCGCCGTTCGTGCCCCTCGAGGACGGCGTCGCGCGGACGCTCGCCGACCTCGCCTCGCAGGACTAGAGGCTAAGCGGACGCCAGCGCCCGCACCGCCGCGGCGACCTCGGCGACCGGGATCGCCCGCATGCAGCAGTCGCCCCCCGGCGTGTCGGCGCAGGTGCGGCGCCGGCACGGCGCATCCGGCCAGGACGACCGGATGACGACCTGGCCGTCGCCGTAAGGGCCGGTGAGCCCCGGGTCGGTCGGCCCGTAGAGCCAGATGCCGGGCACACCGAGGGCCGCGGCGAGATGCATCAGCCCCGAATCGAGCCCCACCGCGAAGTCGGCGCCGGCGACGACCCGCGCGAGGTCCGCCCCGGCCAGCACCCGCGGCAGCACCACGGCCCCGGCAACACCGTCGGCGAGGCGCTCGGCGCGGGCCTTCTCGGCGGCGTTGCCCCAGGGCAGGACGACGCCGCGTCCTTCCCCCGCAACGACCGGGAGTAGCGCCCGCCAGTGCTCCTCCGGCCAGAGCTTGGTCACCCAGCTCGCCGCGTGCATCACCATGGCGTAGCGGGGCGGCAGGCCGAGCGCCGGATCCGGCGGGCCATCGGCGGCGATGCCGAAGCGGCCAGGCCCGGCCGGCAGCGGATAATCCGCCGCCGCCGCGAGGAGCAGCCGCGTCCGTTCCACCGCATGCATGGCGCGCGGCACGGCGAAGCGGCGCGCATAGAGCCGGGTCGCGGCCGGCTCGCGCGCGCTCGCCGCGTCGTACCCGCCGACCGGGCCGGCGAGCCGCGCCGGCAACGCGCTCTTGACGAGCCCCTGGAGATCGACCACGAGGTCGTAGCGCCGCGCCCGGAGCGCCGCCCGGAGGCGCCAGGCCTCCCCGGCGAGCCGCGGCCAGCGCGACGGCGGCTTCCGGAGCCGGCGGAAGGCGAGCGTATGGATCTGCGCGACGCCCGCGTGGAGCGCGACGAACGGGGCGAACCCCTCCTCCACCAGCCAGTCGACCTCGATGTCCGGCCGTGCCGCCTTGAGGTCGGTGAGCGCGGGAAAGGTGTGCACCACGTCGCCGAACGACGAGAGCTTGACGACCAGCAGCCTCATGGCCGGAGATCCGCGAGGCTGTCATGGAGGCCGAGCGTGAGCCGGAAGGCCGCGCCGGCAACCCCTTCCCGCTCGCGCCGCCCCTCCCCCGTCGCGACGTGGACGGCGCGCGGCAGCCCTGCGGCGTCGGCGGCCGCGATGTCGATCCGCTTGTCGCCGGCAAGGAGCGAGCGCCCGAGGTCGAGGCCGAGCACGGCCGCCGCGGCGCGGATCATGCCCGGCGCCGGCTTCCGCCAGCCGCAGGCGGTGCCCGCGTCGGGCGCGTGGCCGCAGGCGAGCTCGGCATCGATCGCGACCCCTTCGGCCGCGAGCAGGGCGCGAAGCCGGGCGGCGACCGCCTCGTAGTCGTCGAAGCCGTAAAGGCCGCGGCCGATGCCCGACTGGTTGGTGACGATGACCAGCGCGTGGCCCGCATCGCGGAACCGGCGGAGCGTCGCGGGGATGCCCGGGATGACGTGGACGCCGGCGGGATCGGCGAGGTAGCCGGGGTCCTCGATCAGCGTCCCGTCGCGGTCGAGGAACAGCGCCGGCGCATCGCGCCGCGCCCCGTCCGCGAGCCGCATGCGGTGCTGGCCGCCCTCCACCGGCGCCTCAGGACCCCGATGCCGGGGTGAAGGCCCTGTCGAGCGCGGCGCACAGGAGGTGGCCGAGGAAGATGTGCATCTCCTGGATGCGGGCGGTGCTGTCGACCGGCACCACGAGGCAATGATCGGCGAGCCCGCGCGCGAGGATCTCGCCGCCGTCGCGGCCGGTGAGGCAGGCGGTGGCGAGACCGCCGGCCCGCGCCGCGACGAGCGCCGCGCCGACATTGGGCGAGTGGCCCGAGGTGGTGATGCCGATCAGCATGTCGCCCGGCCGGCCGAGCGCCTCGACCTGGCGGGCGAAGACCTGCTCGTAGCCGAGGTCGTTGCCCGCCGCGGTGAGCGCCGAGCTGTCGGTGGTGAGCGCGATCGCCGGCAGCCCGCGCCGCGTCGTCTCGAAGCGCACCGTGAACTCGGTGGCGATGTGCTGGGCGTCGGCCGCGCTCCCGCCGTTGCCGCAGATCAGCACCTTGCCCCCGGACGCGAGCACGGATATCACCGCCTCCGCGAGCGTCGCGGTCTGTTCGAGAAGCGGGCGGGTAGCCTCGAACGCAGCCCGGTGGTCGCCGTAGAGACGGTCGAACAGCGACTCGACGGCTGCACGGTCGTTCTTCAAGGAAGCCGGGCCTTCACCGGAATTTTCAAGGAAAACAGTCCGTTGCGCCATGGATGCTAACGTCATATCCCGGCTCGCTCAAGCCAAGGTGGTGGTCGTCGGGGACGTTCTGCTCGACCGCTTCGTCGAAGGCAAGGTAAACCGCGTCTCGCCGGAGGCGCCGGTTCCGGTCCTCAACCACGGCGCCGAGCGCCAGCTCCTCGGCGGCGCGGGCAACGTCGCCGCCAATCTCGTCGCCTACGGCGCCACGGCGCGGCTCGTCGGCGTGGTCGGCGACGACGACGGCGCGGCGGCGATCGCGAACCTCTGTGCCGCCGCCGACGGGCTCGACTGCCGGCTGGTGACGGCGCGCGGCCGGCCGACGACGGTGAAGACCCGCTACCTCAGCGGCTGGCACCAGCTGCTCCGGGTCGACGCGGAGGACGCCTCCCCCCTCTCGGCCGACGATGCCACCCGGGTGCTGGCGGCGACCGCATCGGCGATCAGCGACGCCGCCTGCATCGTCCTCTCCGACTATGCCAAGGGCGTCCTCGACGCCGAGACCATCCCGGCGCTGATCGGCCTCGCCCGCCAGCGCGGCATCCCGGTCGTCGTCGATCCCAAGAAGACCGACGCGGCGATCTTCGCCGGCGCTACGCTCCTCACGCCCAACGCCGACGAGATGGCGCGTTTCGCCGGCATGGGGATCGCCAGCGACGCGGATGCCGAGGAGGCGGGGCGCCGGGTCCTCGCCGCGGTCGACATCGACGCCGTCCTGATCACGCGCGGCGAGCACGGCATGACGCTCTGCCGCCGGAACGAGCCGCCGTTCCACGTCCCGGCCGAGTCGCGCCGCGTGTTCGACGTGACCGGCGCCGGCGACACCGTGGTCGCGACGCTCTCGGCCGCCCTTGCCGCCGGCCTCGCCCTCGACGACGCCGTCCGCCTCGCCAACGCCGCGGCCGGCGTCGCGGTGACCAAGCCCGGCACCGCGACCGTCAGCCCGCAGGAGCTCGGCCGCGCCCTCGGGGCCGCCGCCACCGCCAACGTCGTCTCGGCCGAAGCCGCCCGCGACCAGGTCGCCGCCTGGCAGCGCCACGGCCTCCGCGTCGGCTTCACCAACGGCTGCTTCGATCTCGTCCACCGCGGCCACCTCCACTCGCTCGAGCAGGCAGCCCGTCGCGTCGACCGGCTGGTGGTCGGGGTCAACACCGACGCCTCCACCACCCGCCTCAAGGGGCCGGGCCGCCCGGTCCAGGACCTCGACACCCGGGCTGCGGTGCTCGCCGCGCTCCGGCACGTCGACCTCGTCGTCCCCTTCGGGGAAGACACGCCCGCCGCGATCATCGAGACGGTGGCGCCGGACGTCCTCTTCAAGGGGGCCGACTATGCCGAGGCCGAGGTCGTCGGCGGCGCCTTCGTCAAGGCGCGGGGCGGCCGGGTCGAGCTGCTGCCGCTCCTTGCGGGGCATTCGACCAGCTCGACGGTGGCGCGGATCAGATCCAGAAGCGGATCAGAAGAATGAACAGGGACACGGCGAGCGCCGCCGCGTGCAGCGCGAGCTGAACCGGCATCAGGTCCGGGATGCCCCCGGCCGCTCGCGGCGCGAAGCGGCGAAGGTTGAACGACAGCAGCAGCGCCACGAAGGGCAGGAAGGGAATGAAGTACCGCCCCTGCACGCCGATCACCACCGGCGTGCCGATCGCGCCGACCTTGACCGGCGTCCATAGGACGTAGAGCGAGAGCAGGATTCCGGCCAGCGAGACGACGAGGCCGCCGAGGACGGCGAGCCGCGTCCATCCGCCCACCGGCCGCACGGGCCCGCGGCTGTCGTTGAAGAGCGACAGGAGGAAGATCGCCCAGACGAGGACGAGGAGGGACGGCGGCACCGCGGTGTCGAGCCAGCCGAACCGGCCGAACAGCGTCCGAAAATAGAAGCCGTGCAATTCGGCGAGCGTCCGCCAGATCAAGCCGGGAATGCCGGCGAGGTCGCCCATGAGGAAGGCGAGCTGGCGCCCGATCAGCTCGGCCGGCTGGCCGCTGAGCGGCGAGAACACCAGCGAGCCGGCGAGGCCGACGAGCGCCGCCGCCGCCGCGAGGCCGACGACCGCGGCGCCGCGCCGCCACGGCAGCGCCAGCGCGGCCGGCAGGATCGCGAGCAGGAACGGCAGGTAGACGATCTTGCCGTGGCCGAGGAGGAAGGCCGAGACGGCGAGGAGGACCAGCTCCCGGCGCGTGAAATCTCCCCGCCACACGACGCGGCGCACCACCACCACGAACAAGCCGAGGCAGGCGATCAGCGACATCGAATCGTACTGGACCGTCGACGACAGGAACATCGTCATCGGCATCAGGGCGACGAAGGTCACCGCCGCGTGGAAGCGCGGCAGATGGGCGAGCGCGAAGGCGACGGCCAGGGTGACCGCGAACAGGTTCCCGAGGCGGGCGAAATACTGCATCGTCGCCCAGTTGCCGGCGTCCTGGTCGGTGAAGCTGAGCGCGGAAAGCACCGAGCCGGCGGCGACCCCGGCCAGCGCCGGGGCGTACATGATCGGCGACGTCGCCTGGGTCGGGAAGGTCGCGAAGGTCCGCGGCCTGGGGCTCGCGCCCATGCCCATCTCGCGGACCATGCTCCTGTAGTCGTACTTCGCGTCGAGGTCGGATTCGATGGCGGAATGCCGACCGGCGAACCGGAGGAGGCTCCGCGGCAGCGAAGCGCCGCTTACGCCGTCCTTGGTCCGGGGCAGGAGGTCGCCGCCGGCGATCATCGCCACCCGATGGAAATGGGCGGTCTCGTCCGGCCCCTGGTAGGGCGGAGTGACGTAGACGAACAGCACCCCGAAGAACAGCATGAGGCAGGCGACCATGGACGCCAGCCGCCGGCGCGCCATCGGGTCGTCGCTCAGCATGCCCCTCTCACCGGCTCCTCCCGGCGCCCGGCCGACGGACCCCCGCGTCAGTGCCTCTGGCCCGCGCGCATCAGCGCGGCCTCGTCGCTGTTGTCCTCCGCGTCGGCGGAGGCGTCGGTCTCCATCTCCACGATCAGCGGCGCCACGGCATCGTCGCCGCCCGGCCCTTCCGTGCGCGGCTCGACGTGCCGCTCGAACTGGAGGTGATAGATGCGCGCATAGTGCCTGCCGAGGGCGAGGAGCTCGTCGTGCCGCCCGCTCTCGACGATCTCGCCGCCGACCAGGACGCAGATGCGGTCGGCCCCGAGCACCGTCGACAGGCGATGCGCGATGACGATGGTCGTCCGGCCGGCCATCAGCCGGTCGAAGGCGATCTGCACGTGGTGCTCGGATTCGGCGTCGAGCGCCGAGGTCGCCTCGTCGAGGAGGATGATCCGCGCGTCGCGGAGCATCGCCCGGGCGATGGCGAGCCGCTGCCGCTGGCCGCCCGAGAGCTGGCCGCCGCCCGCCTCGAGCTCGGTCTCGTAGCCTTCCGGCAGCTGCAAGATGAACTCGTGCGCCATCGCGTTCCGCGCCGCTTCCTCGACCTCCTCGTCGGTCGCGCTGGGGCGACCGAAGCGGATGTTCTCGCGGACCGTCGCCCGGAAGATCACGGTGTCCTGGCTGACCAGGGCCAGGTGGTTGCGGAGCGAAGCGAGACGGACCTTGGCGATGTCCTGGCCGTCGACCAGGACCGCGCCCTCCTGCACGTCGTAGAAGCGCTCGATGAGGTTGATGATCGTGCTCTTGCCGGAGCCGGAAGGCCCGACGAGCGCGGTGACCTTGCCCGGCGCCGCGACGAAGTCGAAGTTGCGCAGCACCGGCCGCTTCGCCCGATAGCCGAAGGTGACGTCCTTGAAGGCGATCTCGCCGGCACCGATCTCGAGCTCCGGCCCGTCCGGGTTCGAATCGAGCGAGGGCTTGGCGTCGAGGATGCGGAAGATCGTCTTGGCGCCGACGACGTCGCGCTCGAGGGTGACGCGGGTCGCCGCGAGGCGCTTCGCCGGCTCGTAGGCGAGCAGGAGCGCAGTGATGAAGGAGACGAAGGGGCCCGGGGTCGAATCCGCGAAGATCGTCTGGTAGCCGGCCCACAGCATGACCCCGGCGATGGCGAAGCCGCCGAGCGTCTCCATCATCGGCGAGGTGGCGGCGGTGATCGCCCCGATCCGGTTCGAGCGCATGCGCACGAACTCGACCGAGTTGCTGGTCCGCTGCCGCATCACCGGCTCGAGGTTGAAGGCCTTGACGATGCGCACCCCCTGCGCACTCTCCTGCGTCGCGGCAATGATGCCGGTCAGCCCCTCGAGTTCGCCCTTGGCGGCACTGCGGAGGCGCCGCACGAGCTGGCGGACGCCGACCACCGCGACCGGCCCGATCACCAGGACGATGAACGACATCCCCGGGCTCTGGATGATCATGACCGTGACCAGGCCGACCAGCGACAGGACCTCGCGGCCGAACGTGGTCAGCACCGTCTTCAGCGTGTTGCCGGGCGAACTCGCCCGCTGGGTCATCGCCGCGATCAGTTCGCTCGAGGGCGTCTTGTCGAAATAGTTCACCCCGAGGCGCAGAAGCTGGTCGAAGACGCGCATCTGGATGTCGGAACGAATCGCGTTGCTGATGCGCGTCAGGATCACGCTCGATCCGTAGAGCGAAATGCCGCGGACCAGCGAGATGATGATCACCGCGACGACCAGGGCGCTGACTTCCGTCATGTTGCGGTCGACGAAAACCTGGTCAACAACATCGCTGATGATCCACGCGCTGAGCGCCGTGCTCACCGCGACCATAAGCATAAAGAAAGTACCGGAAACGTAGCCCCACAAATGCTTCCGGCCATACTCCCTGAGAACACGCTGGACGATGCTCCAAGGTCCCTTGGGGTCGAACTCGATCTTGGAGAACCTTGAAAACATTATCCGGCATACCTCCGGCTCGGGACCAGGCCGACGCTATAGACCATCCGCCGGGAGAAGGCGAGACCGCCTTCTTGCGCCGACCATGGCGGCAGCGACGCCGCCTCCCGGTCCTCGTTCCCCGAGGGAGGCCCGCCCCGCCCGCGGCTGGTCGCACGCAGGCGCGCGTTCCGCACTGCGGCAGAACACCTAGCAGAGACGCCCCCCTTCCCGCCAGAGGGGCCGACGGTCGCATCGCGGCGCCGGACGGAGCGTTGCCCTTCCGCCACGCGCCGCGGCCCGGGGCCGCGCCGGGATCAGGCGTCCGGAAGCGGACCGGAAGGATGGGAGGCCGATTCGGCCGAGCCGAGGACCTGCTGGTCGAAGTCGATGTTGGCTCCCGTCATGAGGCCGGATTCGTCGCTGGCGAGATAGGCGACCGCGCGGGCGACCTCGGTCGGCTTGATCAGGCGGCCGAAGGGCTGCTTCGCCTCGGCCTTCTTGAGCCAGTCCTTGTCGTCGGTGTGATAGCGCATCTGGATGTCGTGTTCGCCGGGCGTGTCCATCCAGCCGATGTTGAGGCCGTTGACGCGGATGCGGTCGGGCATCAGCGAGAAGGCCGCATTGCGGGTCAGCGCCGCCAGCGCCGCCTTGGACATCGAGTAGGCGCTGATGAACGGCTGGCCGCCGTGGGCCGACATCGACTGGATGTTGACCACCGTTCCTTCGATCTTCTCGCGCCGCATGACCTTGGCCGCCTCCTGGATGAGGAAGAACGGCGCGCGCGCGTTGATCGCGAACATCGCGTCGAAGAGTTCGGGCGGGGTGTCGAGGATCGTGCCGCGGTGGGTGTTGGCGGCGACGTTGACGAGGACATCGATCCGGCCGAAGGCCTTGTCGGCCTCGGCGATCACCTTCCGGCAATCCGCCACCTCCGACAGGTCGGCCTGGACGAACTTCACCTTCGTCGCATCGCTCTTGATTCCGGCGGCGACCGCCTTGCCGTTCCTGGCATTCCGCCCGCAGATCACCACGCCCGCGGCGCCGCGCGCGACGAACATGCGGGCGATCGCCTCGCCGAGGCCCTGGGTGCCGCCGGTGACCACGGCGACCTTGCCGGCGAACTGCTTCTTGAGGTTGGTGGTGGGCATTCGAACCTCCCGGAGGGGCGAGTAGCGACGGAAGAGAGCGAATAGCGAAATAGCGAGTAGCGAATAGTGAGAGTCGCGCTGCTTTTCCTCTATTCGCTACTCGCTACTCCCTATTCGCTAATGACATATCCCGCCGCCTCGAAGGCGGAGGTCAGGTGGCGGCGCCCCATGAGGGCATATTCGTAGGCCGGCGCCCTGGCCGGATCCTGCTCGGCCTCGACCACCACCCAGCCCTCGTAGCCGATGTCGAAGAGGGTGCGGGCGAAGGCGTGGAAATCGATGAAGCCGTCGCCGGGGACGGTGAAGACGCCGTCGAGCACGCCTTGGAGGAAGCTCATGTCCTTCTGGCGCACCTGCTTGAGGAGATCGGCGCGGAGGTCCTTGCAGTGGACGTGGTTGATGCGCCGGCCGTGCCGGCGCGTCACCTCGGCGATGTCGCCGCCGGCGAACGTCAGATGGCCGGTGTCGAGGAGGAGGCCGACCGCCTTGCCGGTATGGCGCATCAGGAGGTCGATCTCGCGCTGCGTCTCGACGATGGTGCCCATGTGGTGATGATAGGTCATCGGCACGCCGTAGTCGGCCATCCACTCGGCGAGCTCGGTGAGCTTCCGCCCGTAGGCGGGGAAGTCGGCCTCGGCGAGCTTCGGACGCGAGGACAGCGGCGCATCCATCCTGTTCTGCACGGTGCCGGTGGTCTCGGCATAGACGTAGCAGGGCGCGCCGAGCGCCTTGTAGGTGTCGATCTGCGCCATCATCCGCTTCTGCTCGGCCTTGACGGTCGAGTTGAGCAACTCGCCCGAGAACCAGCCCGAGATCAGCTTGAGCTTGTGCTTCCTGAGGATCGGCCCGAGGACGGCGGGGTCCATCGGGAACTTGACCCCCGTCTCCGTGCCGGTGAAGCCCGCCTTCCGCTCCTCCCTGAGGCAGGTCTCGAGGCTGGTGTCGCCGCCGAGCTCGAGCATGTCGTTGTTCGACCAGGCGATCGGCGCGACGCCGAGGCGGATGGGTCCGGGCACGGGGGTGGTTCCTCTGTTGGATGAAGACGGGGAAGAGGCAGTCGGCAGTCGGCAGTCGTTTGCCGCGTCTTCCCTACTGCCGACTGCCGATTGCCGACTGCCGTTATACCCCAATCCGCTGCTTCGCCTTGCCCTTCTCGAAATCGGCGCGGGCGGCGCGGACCTCCTTGCGGCCCGAGACCTCGGGCACGCCGACCTCCCACCAGGCGTCGCCCGGCGTCCACTGGTGCGACTGCACCTTGATGACGATGACCGCGGTGCGGTCCGCCTTCTTGGCTCGCGCGAAGGCCTGCTCGAAATCGCCGATCGAGTGGACGGTCTCGGCGTGGGCGCCCATCGACTCGGCATGCTTGGCGAAGTCGACGCCGACCAGCGTCTCGATCTTGCTGTCGGCGATGAGGTTGTTGAACGACTTCGACCCCTTGGCGTTCTGCAGCCGGTTGATCACCGCGAAGCCGCCGTTGTCCATCACCACGATGATCAGCTTGTGGCCGGTGAGGACGGTCGAATAGATGTCGGAGTTCATCATCAGGTACGAGCCGTCGCCGATCAGCGCCAGCACGTCGCGCTCCGGGTTGGCCATCTTCTGCCCCCAGGCGCCGGCGATCTCGTAGCCCATGCAGGAATAGCCGAACTCGCAGTCGAAGGTGCCGACGGTCTTGGCCCGCCAGTTCTGGCAGAGCTCGCCCGGCAGGCCGCCGGCGGCGGTCAGCGCGAGGTCGGTCGGGTCGCAGATGCGGTTGATCGCCCCGACCACCTGCGCATAGCTCGGCACCTCGGCATTGGTCGGCCCCGAGACCTTGTCGATGAGCGCGTTCCAGGCTGCGTATTCCTTGGCGCCGCGCTTCGCCCAGCTCTCGGGCGCCCGCCAGTCGTTGAGCGCCTCGGACATCTCCTCGATACCGACCAGCGCATCGCCGACGACCGCCAGCGAGCGGTGCTTGACCGCGTCGAAGCGGGCCGCGTTGAGGCCGATGATCCGCGTGTCGTCGCCGAACACCGTCCACGAGGCGGTGACGAAGTCCTGGAGCCGGGTGCCGACCGCGAGCACCACGTCGGCGTCCTTCGCCAGGTTGTTGGCCGAGGTCGAGCCGTTGATGCCGATCGGGCCGACGTTCATCGGGTGGTCGTGGACGATCGCCGTCCGCCCGTTGATGGTCTCGGCGACCGGGACGTTGTGCTTCTCGGCGAAGGCGGCGAGCGCCTCGTTGGCAAGCGACCAGTGGACGCCGCCGCCGGCGACGATCAGCGGCTTCTTCGCCTTGCGGAGCAGCTTCACCGCCTCGCGGAGCGAATCCGCGTCAGGCCGCGCGCGCGGGATGCGATGGACGGTCTTCTCGAAGAACGCCTCCGGGTAGTCGTGGGCTTCCGCCTGGGCGTCCTGGGCGAGGCCGATGAAGGCCGGCCCGCAGCTCGCCGGGTCGAGCATCGTCGCCACCGCCTGCGGCAGCGAGGAGATGATCTGCTCGGGCCGGGTGATGCGGTCCCAGTAGCGGACCACCGGCTTGAAGCAGTCGTTGACGGTGATCGTGGGGTCGCCGAACTGCTCGACCTGCTGCAGCACCGGGTCCGGCGCGCGGCCGGCGAAGGTGTCGCCGCCCAGCAGGAGGACCGGCAGCCGGTTGGCCATCGCGACGCCGGCGGCCGTCACCATGTTGGTCGACCCGGGGCCGATCGAGGCGAGCGCCACCATGATCTGACGGCGCTTCATTGCCTTGTTGAAGCCGATCGCCGCCAGCGCCATCGACTGCTCGTTCTGGCCGCGCCAAGTCGGCATCACGTCCTTCACCGGCTCCAGCGCCTCGCCGAGACAGGTGACGTTGCCGTGGCCGAAGATCGCGAAGACCCCCGGGAACAGCGGGACTTCCCTGCGGTCGACGATCGTCCTCTGGGCGATCAGGTAGCGCACCAGGGCTTGCGCCATGGTCAGGCGAACGGTCTTCATGCGTGGCTCCTCCCTCGCGCCCGATTTTCGCCAACTGTAGCATCGCCCGGGCGCACGGTCGCGTTGTGCCGCCACTATAATGGACCGCCCCCGTCCGCGGAATCAGGAATCGCAACAAACGTTCCGGATTCTGATCGCTTGTCATCAAACATTCCGGCCCCGGGCGTCTCCAGGACCATGCGGAGCGGAACGTGCCGCCCGGCCAAACTCTGCTCCTCCCCGCGTGCGCGGGGATGGGCGGCCGAGTCGATACCGTGCGAGAGGAACAGGACGACGCCTGCAACGCGCAGCGCTGCCGGTCCCGTCACGTCCGTCCGCCGGGGAGGATGTCCTTGAGGCGTTCGCGGGCGCCGCGCATGCGCTCTCCGTCCCACGCCCGCGCGTCGCCATCGGGCCGGAGGACGGCGATCTCGCCGGGCGGGGCGGGAAGCGACGGCGTCGTGGCGCCGGCGGAACCGAGCGCGACAGAAACGGCGAGCATGGCGGCGGCGCCAGCGATCATGCGGACTCTCCGGGGGGCGGGGCGTGAGCGGGAACGACGGGCCCGCGTCCCGGTCACTCCCCTGCCGCGTCCTCGTCGTCCGCCGCGGGCGTCGCCGGCATGCGGCTGATCCGCGGCGTCGGCATGGGCTTCGCGGCGCGCATCCGATCGCGCGTCCAGTATTCTTCTAGCCGCTCGCGGCTGTCGGGGACCTGAACGTCGATGTCGGCTTCGGGGGCGGACGGCGCGGCAGCGCCGGAGGCCTCGCCGGCACCGGCGGGAATGGCCGTGAGGCCGATGGAGAGGCCTGCGGCGACGGCCGCGATCGGGGCAACGGGCTTGCGCATTTCGGGGATCTCCTCGCTCATGCCCTACCCTCCGCTCGTCGTCATATCGGCCCGCGAATGCGGCATTTCTACCGGAAGCGGGCCCCCTCGAACGGCGCGGGGCGCGCCGGCATCCGCCCGCGCGCCCCGTCGGCCCTGCCGTGAGACTGAAAGGCTACTTGCAGCCGTTCTCGACGTAGTCCCAGAGATCCTTGAAATTCTCGTCGAGATACGGGCCGTAGTCGATGCCGGGCTCCTCGACATAGCCGAAGGACTCGACGCTGATGACGTAGTTGCCGTCGTTGTTGCCCTCGGTGTCCGAGAAGGCGCCGATCCAGGCGCCGCCGCTCGAGCCGCCCTGGTCGGCGGTGTTGCCGTGCTTCATCTGGACGACGCCGTCGACGAAGGCGAGCGGGCCGCGCTCGACCTGGATCACCTCGCCGTGCTCGACGCCTCCCGGATAGCCGATCTTGACGCCGTCGGCGTACTGGCCGCGCCAGCCCCAATGGGTGCCGAAATTGCCGGTGCGGGAGGGATTGTCGACGCGGATCAGGGCGTAGTCGTAGAGGTACTTCTCGAAGCTCGGCGACAGCCAGCCGTTCTTCGTCGCCACGCAGTCGTAGGAGTAGATGCCGCCGTACTTCCCGGCATTGTACTGAAGGGCGAAGATGAAGTCCTTGTACCACGTGCCGCTGTCGCCATCGCGGACGCAGTGCGCCGCGGTCAGGATGACGTTGGGCGAGATGAACTGGGCCGAGCAGACATAATCGCCGTCCGGGGTGCGGTAGAACAGCTTGCCCGCCCAGTAGAGCGGCTTCTGCAGCACGTTGCCGGAGGCGCGCTCCTGCGGGCCAGCGGCGTCGCCGAGGTCCGCGGCGGGGGTCGTACCGGGCTTGTCCGGCGTGATCGCCGCCCGGTCGCGGGCCGCCGCGCGCACGTTGTCCGGATCGACGTTCGGACGCGGCGCCAGCGAGGCCCGCCCCATCGCGTCCGGCGTCCAGACCGTCGACGAGCGGGCGCCGCCGCTCGGTGCGCTGGTCGACGAGTTCCCGTTCGACTGCGCCAAGGCGGGAGCGGTGGCGAGCACGAGCGCAGCCAGCGCCGGAAACACCAGATTGGCTTTCAAGGGAAGTCCTCCATTCATGAAGATTGCCATCCGGCGCGGAACGGAGCGCCGGTTCGTTCGCATGGCCGCGGACGTTCGCCGGCCTCCTCGCATTCCACCCTCTACAACAGCAGCCGCCGCGGCTCAAACCGCCGCAGCCGCGCGCCATCGCAGATGGAAGATTCGGGAGATCCGGTCATCGGCCCCAGCCACGCACACCACATTCCCCTCGCCGCGCGATATGGCCGGGCATGATGGCGGAAGAATGAAGCCGGAGCCGAAAAGGGTGACGGCGGGCTAGTAGAGCCCGCCGGTCCCGGAGATGACGGCGCGGTCGGAGTCGGGCGCCACGGTCAGCGGCCGCCCGGAAGCGTCCGTATAGCCGATGATCGAATAGGTGTCGGGCGGGCCGGTCCCCGGCTTGAACGCCTCGAGGAAAGCGCCCGGGCCCTCGCCATGGGCGAGCATGCCGGTCTTGCGGTCGATCGGGATGAAGTTCATGCCCGGCGGCACGCGGAAGGGAATCGCCGGGTCGTCGGCCGTCGCCATCTTCATGAACTCGAGGAAGATCGGGGCGGAGAGCACGCCGCCGGTGCCGCCGCGGCCGAGCGGGCGCGGCTTGTCGTAGCCGATGTAGAGTCCGGCGACGAGGTCCGGCGTGAAGCCCACGAACCAGGCGTCGCGGTAGTCGTTGGTGGTGCCGGTCTTGCCGGCGACCGGCTTCCCCAACTCCTTGACGACCGTGGCGGTGCCGCGCTGGACCACGCCCTCGAGCATCGAGGTCATCTGGTAGGCGGTCATCGGATCGAGCACCTGGTCCGAATTGTCGATGACCGTCGGCTCGTCCTGGCCCTGCCAGGTATCGGCGTCGCAGCCCTCGCAGATGCGCTTGTCGTGCCGGAAGATGGTCTCGCCGAAGCGGTTCTGGATGCGGTCGATGAGCGTCGGGCTGATCGAGCGCCCGCCATTGGCGAACACCGAATAGGCCGACACCATGCGCAGCACCGTCGTCTCGCCGGCGCCGAGCGACATCGGCAGGAACGGCGGCAGGTTGTCGTAGACGCCGAACCGGCGGGAATATTCCGAGACGAGCGGCATGCCCATGTCCTGGGCGAGCCGCACGGTCATCACGTTCCGCGACTGCTCGATGCCGGTGCGCAGCGTCGAAGGCCCGTAGAACTTGTTCGAGTAGTTGGACGGACGCCAGATCGGCTGGCCGAAGCCGGGATCGATCTCGAGCGGGGCGTCCATCACCACCGACGACGGCGTATACCCGTTGTCGAGCGCCGCCGAATAGACGAACGGCTTGAACGAGGAGCCCGGCTGGCGCATCGCCTGGGTGGCGCGGTTGAACTGGCTCTCGGAGAAGGAGAAGCCGCCGACCATGGCGAGCACGCGGCCGGTGTGCGGATCCATCGCGACCAGCGCGCCCTCGATCTCCGGCACCTGCTGGAGCTCGTACTCGCCGTCGTTGGCGCCGGTGGAGACGTAGACCACGTCGCCGACCTTGAGCGAGCCCTTCTTGGCCCACTTCATGCCGCCCGCGGGAATGACGCCGGTGACCCGGTCGCTCGCCACCTTTCCGGTGCCGGGCTCCCGGCCGGGCTGGAGGCCGATCCGGGCCTGCCCGTCGCCCGTGTCGAGGACGATCGCGAGCCGCCACTCGACCACGTCGGTGAGCGCCTGCACCTCGGCGACCGTGACGCCCCAATCCTCGCCGACCGAATCGAAGTGCTTCACCGGGCCGCGGAACCCGCGCTGGCGGTCGAAGTGGACGAGCCCGTCCATCAGCGCCTTCCGCGCCATGAGCTGCATCTCGGGGTCGAGGGTCGTGCGGACCGAGAGCCCGCCCTCGTAGAGGGCCTTCTCGCCGAACATCTGGGCGAGCTGGCGCCGGACCTCCTCGGCGAAGTAGTCGGCCGCGAAGAGGTGCGGCAGCGCCCGCCGGCTCTTGACGCCGATCGGGGCGTTCTTGGCCGCCTGGCCCTCCTCGGCGGTGACGAAGCCGTTCTCGACCATGCGGTCGAGCACCCAGTTGCGGCGCTCGACGGCGCGGTCGGGATAGCGGAAGGGGTTGTAGTTGTTCGGCGCCTTGGGCAGCGCGGCGAGATAGGCGACCTCGGGCAGCGTCAGCTCGTGGACCGACTTGTCGAAGTATTCGAGCGCGGCCGCGGCGACGCCGTAGGCGCCGAGGCCGAGGAAGATCTCGTTGAGATAGAGCTCGAGGATCTTGTCCTTGGAATAGGCCTGCTCGATGCGGAGCGACAGGATCGCTTCCTTGATCTTGCGGTCGACCGAGCGCTCGTTGGTGAGGAGGAAGTTCTTGGCGACCTGCTGGGTGATGGTCGAGGCGCCGATCATGCGGGCGCCGCTGCCGTAGGACTGGATGTTCTGCACCATCGCGCGGGCGATGCCGTAATAGTCGAGGCCCGAGTGATGGTAGAAGTTCTTGTCCTCGGCCGACAGGAACGCCGCCTTGACCCGGTCCGGAATCGCCTGGATCGGCAGGTAGAGGCGCCGCTCATGGGCATATTCGGCGACGAGCTGGCCGTCCGCCGCATGGATGCGGGTCATGACCGGCGGCTCGTATTTGGCCAGCACCTCGAAGTCCGGCAGATCCTGTGCCAGCCCCGAAACGTACCACGCGATAGCACCAGCGATGAGCAGGAAGAACACAGCGCCTATCCCGAAAAGGTAGCCGAAGATCCGAAGTATCATATTTCGCGTTGTCCCCGACGGCTTCCGAAGCCTTCCGACGGCGCCACGGTCGCGTTACGCGCGCCCAGCATATGAAGGAGTTCGGCTTTGGCGTAAATCGGGAAGCTTTGTGGAGAAACTGCGGCGCCCGGTCCGTTCCCGCGTCCGGTCGCCGCACCGTGCTGTTTGTGCCACAGCCTCACTGGCTGCCCCGCTGGGCGAACTGCTTCTCGAAATAGGCGTCGACCGCGTCGACGACCGATCCGGCCACCTTGCCGCGCCACGCGTCGGAGAGGAGAAGCTTCTCGTCCTCGCTGTTGGAGACGAAGCCGAGCTCGATCATCGCCGAGGGAAAATCGTGGGCCGTCAGCACCTTGAACCCGGCCTTCTGATGCGGAACCTTGAACATCGTGGTGGCCCCCCTCAACTTGGTCACGAGATTCTGCGCGAACACCATCTCGAAATTCCGCGTCTCGCGCCGGGTGAGGTCGAACAGGATGTCGCGCACCTCGTCCGCGTTCTCGCCCGCAAGGTCGAGGCCGGCGAGCGCGTCGGCCTGGTTCTCCGAGGCGGCGATCTCGCTCGCCATGGCGTCGGACGCGCCGTCCGAGAGCGTGTAGACGATCGTGCCCCGGATCGAGTGCCCGCGGAACGAATTGGCGTGGATCGACACGAAGAGGTCGGCGCCGTGGTCGCGGGCGAAGGACACGCGATCGCCGAGCGCCACGAAACGGTCGTCGGTCCTGGTTAAGAAAACGTTATAGCGGCCGGTCGCTTCGAGGTCCTTCTTCAGCAATTCGGCGAACTCGAGCGTGATCACCTTCTCGACCGAGCCCGAGCGCCCCCGGGCGCCGGTGTCGATGCCGCCGTGGCCGGGGTCGAGGATCACGGTGAACTTGCCCGAATCGATCGCCGGCGCAGCTTCGGCGACGGGGTCCCGGCGCGCCGCCTCCTCGTCCCGGCGCTCGTCGCGATAGGCGCGCTCGACGGCGAGGAAGGCGTCGCGGGTGGTCCCGACGACATCGACGACGAGCCGGGCCGGCTGGTTTCCCTCGGGCTTCAGCACGAACGCCTTGTCGACCGCGACCGGCCCCGCGAGGTCGAGCACGATGCGTGACTTGCCGGGCGAGATCTGGCCGTAGCGGAAGGCGGTGAAGAGCCCCCTCCCCTCGACCCCGTCGTCCTCGCGGAGGCCGAAGCGGACCTCGGGAATGTCGATGATCACGCGATAGGGATCGGACAGGGTGAACACCGACACGTCGATCCCGGCGGTCATGTCGGCGACGAATCGCGTCCGCGTGGCATCGCCGACGATTCGGGCGTCGAAGATGAGGGGCGCCTTGGCAGGCTCCCCGTCCTCGGCGGCCGACGCCGGCGGGGACATGGAGGCGAGCACCGCGATCACGGCGAAGACGAGAAGAGAGGTGACGTGGCGTAGCGGCCGCATCGCGATCAAAGCTGCTCCCTAGGGAAAGCGGCGGTTCGCCCCCGCCGCGCCCCGACCTACATAGACGAAGGAGCGAGCTTTGACCAACGACCCGGCATTTTTGCGACGGGGCCGGCGAGATCGGCGTCTTGCAATGCGTCATCGGCGCACATACAACACTGTCACGGATTTCATCCTCCGTCCGTAGGTGCCCTCTGAAGCGGACTGCGGTATCTCGAAGCGACGGGTCGCAGGACTCCGTCGCGGAGCCTGCATGTCCGCGGGGACCGGGACGCGAGGATGTGACGGACGACCGCCCGCCAACCGTGGCGAGAGGCCCTTCCCCGGGCGGCGATCCGATAAACCGGCGGCATGCCCGCTCCCCGCGGCGCATCCGGATGTACCGGGACGACCGTCCCGGGACGAAATGAAAGGTACCGGCGCAAGGAAATGCACCAGACAGCGCGACGCGAGATGCCGAAGCCCGACCCGGCGGCAGCCGGCCGGCCGCATCTGCGCCTTTGCCCTGGGCCCTTCGCCACAGATCACCCACAAGCAGACCGCCCCTTCGGCGCGGCGGCGCGTGCGCTCGCACGCAGCCTGTCGCCGGCCGGCGGTCACGGAGATTCCCTGTCATGGCGAACAAGATGCTTATCGATGCCACCCACCCCGAGGAAACGCGGGTGGTGGTTCTGCGCGGCAACCGCGTCCAGGAGTTCGATTTCGAGGCCGCGAACCGCAAGCAGCTCCGCGGCAATATCTACCTAGCCAAGGTCACCCGGGTCGAGCCCTCGCTCCAGGCCGCCTTCGTCGACTACGGCGGCAACCGTCACGGGTTCCTGGCGTTTTCCGAGATCCACCCCGACTACTACCAGATCCCGGTCGCCGACCGGCAGGCGCTGATCGAGGCCGAGCGCGAGGAGATCGCCGAGGCCGACGACAGGCACGGCGGCGACGCCGACCCGGCCGGTGAACCGGACCGCTCCGAGGCCGGGACGGGAAGCGAAGCGGCCATCGCCGCGGACGCGGCCGGGCAGCCCTCGGTCAGCGAGCCGGCCTCTGCCGAGACCTGGGCCGCCGAGGCCACGCAGGGCGAGGACGGCGAGGACGGCACCGCCGATTCGGAGCCCGGCGAGAGCCTGCAGCCGGTCGCGGCCGAGGCCGGCGAAGCCGGGACCGCCGAGGGCGAGGACGGCCACGACGGCCACGACAACCACGCCGAGGAAGTGCTCAGCGACGACCAGGTCGAATCGGTCGGCGCCGAGGACGCGCTCGAGGAGGTGCCGGAGCGGCGCACCCGGCAGCGTCCCCGCCAGTACAAGATCCAGGAAGTGATCAAGCGCCGCCAGGTGCTCCTCGTCCAGGTCGTCAAGGAGGAGCGCGGCAACAAGGGCGCGGCGCTCACGACCTATCTCTCGCTCGCCGGCCGCTATTCGGTGCTGATGCCGAACACGGCGCGCGGCGGCGGCATCTCGCGCAAGATCACCTCGCCCGCCGACCGCAAGAAGATGAAGGAGGTCGTCTCCGAGCTCGACGTGCCGGAGGGGATGGGCATCATCCTCAGGACCGCGGGCGCGAGCCGCACCAAGGCCGAGGTCAAGCGCGACTTCGAGTACCTGCTCCGCCTCTGGGAGGACGTCCGCGAGCTGACGCTCCGCTCCACCGCGCCGACGCTGGTCTATGAGGAAGGCAGCCTCATCAAGCGCTCGATCCGCGACCTCTACAACAAGGACATCGACGAGGTCACGGTCGCCGGCGAGGAGGCCTACAAGGAGGCCAAGGACTTCATGCGCATGCTCATGCCGAGCCATGCCAAGAACGTGAAGCCCTACCGCGAATCCCAGCCGCTGTTCGCCCGGGCCGGCATCGAGGCGCAGCTCGACGCGATGTTCTCGCCGCAGGTGACGCTGCGCTCCGGCGGCTACCTGATCATCAACCAGACCGAGGCGCTGGTCTCGATCGACGTGAACTCCGGGCGCTCGACCCGCGAGCACAACATCGAGGACACCGCGCTCCAGACCAACCTCGAGGCGGCGGAGGAAGTCGCCCGGCAGCTCCGCCTCCGCGACCTCGCCGGCCTGATCGTCATCGACTTCATCGACATGGAGGAGAAGCGGAACAACCGCGCCGTCGAACGGCGGATGAAGGAGGCGCTGAAGAACGACCGCGCCCGCATCCAGGTCGGCCGCATCTCGCATTTCGGCCTCCTCGAGATGTCGCGCCAGCGCATCCGCACCGGCGTCCTCGAATCGACCACCACGCTCTGCCCGCACTGCCAGGGCACCGGCCACGTCCGCGCCCCGTCCTCGGTGGCGCTGCACGTGCTTCGCTCGCTCGAGGAGCAGCTCCTCAAGAGCGCGACCCACAACCTCACCATCCGCACCCGGACCGAGGTCGCGCTCTACATCCTCAACCAGAAGCGCGCCAACCTCTCCGAGCTCGAGCAGCGCTTCGCCGTCACCATCGCCGTGATGGCCGACGAGGGCATCACCAGCGGCTCGCACTTCGCCCTCGAGCGCGGCGAGCCCGCCGGGCCGCGGCCGTTGGTGCGCGCCCCCGTCCAGCCCGATTCGGTGCAGCCCATCGAGGAGGAAGAGGACGCCGACGAGGCGTTCGAGCTCGAGGCGGCCGAGGCCGACGAGGCGGAGACCGACATCGAGGCCGGCGCGTCCGAGGACGAGGGCGAGGACCGCGCCGAGGGCGACGGCCGGCGCCGCGGACGCCGGCGCCGGCGCGGACGCCGCTCGGGCGGCAACGGCGAGCGGACCGAGACGGCCGCAGCCGAATCGTCCGATTCGGGCGAGGCCGCCGAAGGCGTCGATGAAGACGCAGCCGAGGCGGACGATGCCGAGGCGCAGGCGGGCGAGGCTTCCGACGCCGGCGACGGTGAGAACGGGCGCCGCCGGCGGCGCGGCCGCCGGGGCGGCCGGCGTGGCCGGCGCGGCGGCGGTCGGAACGGTGAGAACGGAGAGAACGGCGAGGCCGTCGACGCGGCCGGCGATGACATTTCCGCGGACGACGTGGGGGACGCCCCCGCCGAGGCCACGGACATGCCTGCCGCCGAGCCGGTGGCGATGACCGTCGCCGAGGCCGGGCCGGCCATGGACGCGCCGGCGCCCCAGTCCGGCAACGGCAGCCAGCCGCCGGCGATCGCCACGGCCGCGGCCGAGGATTCGGCCCCGTTCGCCGCGCCCGAGAGCATGCCGGGCGAAGGCGTGGAAGCGCCTGCCGCTGCGGTCATCGTCGCCCCGCCGGCCGAGGCAGAGCCCGAAGCCACGGAGACGGCGGCCGAGACGGAGCCCGAGGCCGCCCCGGAGCCGGCCCGCGAACGCCAGCCGGAGGAACGCCCCGCCCCCGCCGAGGAGCGCGCGCCCGAACCCGCGCCGCCCGCCGCCGCGGCGAAGGAGGATCCCGCCCAGCCCAAGCGGAGCGGCTGGTGGCAGCGGCGCAGCTTCTTCTGATCCCGTCCCCGCGCGTTCCAGCGGCGCGCCTTGCGCCGTCCGGAACCGCGCTGGACAGGGTCGGGTCACAGCGATAGAGCAACGTCGATGAAACGCTTCCTGCTCCAGTTCTTCACCTGGTGGAACGGCCAGACCCTCGGCACCCGCTTCTTCACGTGGCGGAAGGGCATGTTCGTCGGCGAGGACGAACAGGGCAATCGCTACTACCGCAACGCCGACGGTACCCGCCGCTGGGTGATCTACAACGGCGTCGCCGAGGCCTCGCGCATTCCGCCGGGCTGGCACGGCTGGATGCACCACCGCACCGACGAGCCGCCGGGCGCCTACAAGGCGCGGGACTGGCAGAAGCCGCATGAGCCCAACTTCACCGGCACGGCGATGGCCTACCGCCCGCCGGGCTCGGTCCTCCACGGCAAGCCGCGCGTCCCCGCCCGGCCCGACTACGAGCCCTGGAGCCCCGCAGGGCGCCCGTAGCCCGGCACACCGCGTCGCGAGGCTCTTCCTTCCGCGCCCTCCGGCGCGGAGCACGGGGCCGTCCGGCGAAGCGCGCTCCTTTCGCCTTGCCCCTGTCCCCTTGCGCCGTCGCGCGCGCTCCGCGGCGCCCTTGCCGTTTCGCCCGCTTTGCCCCAGAAGAGGCGGCATCTCCGGCCCCCCGCGCGCGATGTTCCCATGATCCCTCCCCTCGTCTTCCTCCGCCACGGCGAAACCGACTGGAACGTCGAGGGCCGGCTTCAGGGCCAGCGCGACATCCCGCTCAACGAGCGCGGGCGCGGTCAGGCGAAGCGGAACGGCGCCGCGATCATCGCCGCCATGCCGGAGGTGGCCGACTACGACTTCGTCGCGAGCCCGCTCGGGCGCTCGCGCGAGACCATGGAGATCGCCCGGCTCGCCATGGGGCTCGACCCCAGCGCCTACCACATCGACGACCGCCTCAAGGAGATCAGCTTCGGCGCCTGGGAAGGCTTCACCATCGCCGAGCTCCGCGAGGGCCACGGCGCGCTGGTCGCCGAGCGCGAGCGCGACAAGTGGCGCTTCCTGCCGCCCGACGGCGAGAGCTACGGCATCCTGCTCGAGCGGATCGACGCCTGGCTCGCGACGCTCACCCGGCCCACCTTCGCGGTCTCCCACGGCGGCGTCGGCCGCGTCGTCCGCGCGCGCCTCCTCGGCGTCGACCGGGCGCGGGCGGTCGCCGACGAGTTCCCGCAGGATCGGCTCCTCGTCATCGAGGACGGCGCCGGCCGCTGGCTCTGAGCCGCGCCATTTGACGCCCCGCCGGCCACGGCTTGGGGTCGTTAGCGATCTTGGCTATGGCCTGGATCACCAACAGCCTCTAGAACCGGGCAGCGCGCCCCCACGCCACCGGACCCGATCCCCCATGTCGCACAACACCTTCGGCCATCTCTTCCGCGTCACCACCTGGGGCGAGAGCCACGGGCCGGCGATCGGCGCCGTCGTCGACGGCTGTCCGCCGCGCATCCCGGTCAGCGAGGCCGAGATCCAGGAATGGATGGACAAGCGCCGCCCCGGCCAGTCGCGCTTCACCACCCAGCGCCGCGAGCCGGACACGGTGCGCATCCTCTCCGGCACCTTCACCGACGAGGCGACCGGCGTCCTGATGACCACCGGGACCCCGATCTCGCTGATGATCGAGAACGTCGATACCCGCTCGAAGGACTATTCGGAGATCAAGGACAGCTACCGCCCGGGCCACGCCGACTGGACCTACGACGCCAAGTACGGCATCCGCGACTGGCGGGGCAGCGGGCGCGCCTCGGCGCGCGAGACCGCGAGCCGGGTGGCCGCCGGCGCCATCGCCCGGAAGGTCGTGCCGGGCATGACCGTGCGCGGCGCCCTCGTCCAGATGGGCCCGCATGCGGTCGACCGGGCGAAATGGGACTGGGCGGAGGTCGAGCGCAATCCGTTCTTCTGTCCCGACCCGGACATGGCCGCGGTCTATGCCGGATACCTCGACGGCATCCGCAAGTCCGGCTCTTCGGTCGGCGCGGTGGTGGAGGTCGTCGCGGAGGGCATCCCCGCCGGGCTCGGCGCCCCGGTCTACGGCAAGCTCGACCAGGACATCGCCTCGGCGCTGATGTCGATCAACGCGGTGAAGGGCGTCGAGATCGGCGCCGGCTTCGCCGCGGCGGCGCTCACCGGCGAGGAGAACGCCGACGAGATGCGGCGCGGCAACGACGACCAGCCGCGGTTTCTCTCCAACAAGGCGGGCGGCATCCTCGGCGGCATCTCGACCGGACAGGCGATCGTCGCCCGCTTCGCCGTGAAGCCGACCTCCTCGATCCTCAATCCGCGCCACAGCATCAACCGGGACGGCGAGGAGATCGAGGTCTCGACCAAGGGCCGGCACGACCCCTGCGTCGGCATCCGCGCCGTGCCGGTGGGCGAGGCGATGCTCGCCATCGTGCTCGCCGACCATTATCTGAGGCATCGCGGCCAGATCGGCTGAACCGGGACCACGCAGAGATGAGCATGAACACCAACCGTGTCGCCGAGGCGGTGCAGGCCTTCGCGCGGGGCGAGATCGTCATCGTCTCCGACGACGACGACCGCGAGAACGAGGCGGACCTCATCGTCGCCGCGGTCCACGCGACCGGCGAGAAGATCGCCTTCATCATCCGCCATACGAGCGGCATCGTCTGCGCGCCGCTCACGCGTGAGGAGGCGCGGCGGCTGCGGCTCGACCCGATGGTCGCCGACAACGATTCGCCCCACACCACCGCGTTCACCGTCTCGGTCGACTTCCGCCACGGCACCACCACCGGCATCTCCGCCGAGGAGCGCGCCGCCACCGTCCGCGCCCTCGCCAACCCCAATGCCGGCGCCGGCGATTTCGTCCGGCCCGGCCACATCTTCCCGCTGATCGCCCGCGAGGGCGGCGTGCTGATGCGCTCCGGCCACACCGAGGCGGCCGTCGACCTCTGCCGGATGGCCGAGCTGCCGCCGGTCGGCGTCATCGCCGAGATGGTCAACGACGACGGCACGGTGATGCGCGGCCCCCAGGTCCGCGCCTTCGCCGCGCAGCACGGGCTGAAGGTCGTCTCGGTCGCCGAGCTGATCGCGGCCCGCCAGCGCACCGAGAAGCTGGTCGAACGCGTCGCCGAATCGCGGATCGAGACCTGCGGCGGCCCGGCCCATGCCATCGCCTACCGCACCCGGTGGGACGCCAACGAGCACCTCGCCGTCGTCTTCGGCGACATCGGCGACGGCCGGGGCGTGCCGGTCCGCCTCCATCGCGAATCGATCATCGAGGACGTGTTCTCCGGGCAGAGCCGGCTCGACGCCGTCATGGAGCGCTTCGGCAAGACCGGCCGCGGCGTCATCGTCTACCTCCGGGAAGGCTCGGTCGGCGTCGCCGCCGACGACACGCCCCGGCCCCGCGACGCCCTCGGCGTCGAGGACCATGCCTCCGCCGGCAACCGGGAGCGGGAATGGCGCGAGATCGGCCTCGGCGCCCAGATCCTTCGCGACCTCGGCGTGTCCTCCATCCGGCTGATCGCCTCGCGCGAACGGCGCTATGTCGGCCTCGACGGCTTCGGCATCGCCATCGAGCAGACCGACATCACCGACGCCTGAGGGCAGCGGGCTCAGCCCGGCGGCAGGCCGTCCGGCCCGGCCGGGGCCTGCTCCCGCACCTTCCGGCGGAACTCCGAGCGCTCGAAGACCAGCACCACCACCAGCGCCATCGCGAAGGGCAGGAGCAGGTAGAGCACGCGGAACACGATCAGCGCCGCCAGCACCTGCGCCGGGTCCATGTCGGCGAGGCCGGTGAGGAAGACGTATTCGAGCACGCCGAGCCCGCCCGGCGCGTGGCTGACGATCGCCAGCGAGAACGAGGCGACGAAGATCCCGAGGACCGTCAGGAAGCCCGGGTTGCCGTCCGCGGGCAGGCAGAAATAGATGATCGCCGCCGCCGCGACGAGCTCCATCGGGCCGACGACCATCTGGCGGACGACCACCTGCGGCGTGGGGTAGTTGAGGTGGAAACGCCCGATCACCAGCGGCTTGAAGTGCAGCAGCGACCCGAGCAGGTAGAAGGCGATGATCGCGAGCAGCACCGCGCCGAGGGCGATGGCCATCCAGTCCGGGACGTCGAAATAGCGCTGCAGCACCTCCGGCCGGAGGACCAGCACCACGCCGCCGATCAGCGCGGCGCCGATCAGGAACGTGAAGGTCGTGATGCCGACGAGGACGCCGATCTCGCCGGGGGACAGGCCGCGCGAGCCGTAGGCGCGGAAGCGGATGATGGTGCCGGAGACCAGCGAGGCGCCGATGTTGTGCGAGAGCGAATAGGTGGTGAACGAGGTGACCGCCACGAACCACCAGTGGATCTTCCGGCGGAGATGGATCAGCGCGATCCGGTCGTATTCGGCGAGCGCCAGATAGGCGACCAGCGTGGCGAGGATCGCATAGATCCAGCCGGTCGCGGGGATCGCCGCGAAGCTGTCCATCAGGCTCGCCCAGGTCAGCCCGCGCAGCTCCCGGTACAGCATCCAGCCGCAGAAGATCACCGCGATGCCGCCGACCGTCGGCCAGAAGTAATGCTTGTACTTCCCGAAACGCTCCAAGAACCCGCTCAGCACTCCCATCAGCCCGCCCGGAGAATCCTTCTGTCGATCGCCCGCGCTCATTCTGGCATGGGCGGACGGCCGGTGCGATCGTTTCGGCACCCTGCGACGATCGTTCGCCGGCTAGCGCGCGAACGTCGCCACCGCCTCGATCTCGGCCGAGAACACGAACTGGTCGACCGGCAGGACCCGCTCGAGGCGATAGCCGCCGTCGACGAGGATCCGCGCGTCGCGGGCGAGCGTCGCAGGATTGCAGGAAACTGCGGCCACTTTCGGGACGCGCGATGCGGCGAGCGCCTCCGCCTGCGCCCGCGCCCCCGCCGCGGGAGGGTCGAACACCACGGCGCCGAACGAATCGAGCTCGGCCGCCGAAACCGGGTTGCGGAAGAGGTCGCGGCGCCGCGTCGTCACCGGGCGGAGGCCCGGCGCGCGGCGGACGGACTCGGCCAGCGCGGCGAGAAGCGCGGCATCGCCCTCCACCGCCGTCATCGGAGCGCGGCGCGCGAGGCGGAGCGAGAACGTCCCCGACCCGGCGAAAAGGTCGAGCACCGGCGCGCTGTCCCCGACATGGGCGGCCACCGCCGCCGCCATCGCGTCCTCCGCGGCGGCCGATGCCTGGACGAAGCTGGCCGGCGGCGGCAGGAGGACGGCGCCGCCGGCATCGATCTCCGGCCGGCGGTTGAGGAATATCTCGTGCCCGTCGACCGTGAGCCGGGCGAGGCCCGGATCCGCGGCAAGCGCACCGAGGGCGGAGAGAAGCCGCGCGTCCGCCCGCCCGCCGCCGGTCACCGTCACGTCGAGGCCGTTATCGGCGGCGAGCACGGCGATCCGCCCCGGACGCTTCGGCCTCAGCGCGATCTCGGCCAGGCGCCGAAGCATGCCGAACCGCGACGCGATCGCCGGCACCAGCACCGGGCATTCCTCGATCGCGACGATGTCGTTGCTGCCGCGGCGCTGGAAGCCGAGCAGCACCCCGTTCCGCGTCCGGAGCGCCGTCAGCACCGCCCGGCGCCGGCTTGCCGCCGGCACCGCGACGATCGGCTCGACCTCGGCCGCGACGCCCGCCAGCGCCAGCGCCTTCGCCACCTGCGCATGCTTCCAGGCGAGGTACGCGTCCCGTTGCATGTGCTGGAGCGCGCAGCCGCCGCAGGTGCCGAAATGCCGGCAGGCCGGCTCGACGCGGAGCGGGCTCGCGGCCTCGACGCCGAGCAGGCGCGCGCGGTTGCCGGCCCGCTCGATCGCCACCGTCTCGCCGGGCAGCGTGTAGGGCACGTAGAGCCGGCCCTCCGCGGTCTCAGCGATTCCGTCCCCGCCGTGGCCAAGCGCCCCGATCCGCACCGTCTCGCTCATCGGTGCCGCACCCCGAGGACGTATTCCCGGTTGCCGTCGCCGCCGGCGATCGGGGACTCGGCGATGCCGTCCACCGTCCACCCCGCATCCGCCTCGAGCCAGCCCGCGATATCGTCGGCGGCCTGACGGGCGCGCGCAGCGTCGCGGACCACCCCGCCCTTGCCGACGTGGGCGCGCCCGACCTCGAATTGCGGCTTCACGAGGAATATCCCCCAGGCCCCCGGCGCCGCCAGCGCCAGAGCCGGCGAGAGGGCGAGGCGGAGCGGGATGAAGCTCACGTCGGCGACGATCGCCCCCACCGGCTCGGGGACGTCCGTCGCGCCGAGGTCGCGCGCGTTCAGTCCCTCGATGGAGACGACCCGAGGATCGGCGGCAAGGCGCGGGTGGAGCTGGCCGTGGCCGACGTCGATCGCATGGACGCGCGCCGCGCCCTGCTCGAGCAGGACCTCGGTGAAACCGCCGGTCGAGGCCCCGATGTCGAGCGCCACCCGTCCCGCCGCGTCATAGCCGAAGCGTTCGAGGCCCGCGACGAGCTTGAGTGCGGCCCGCGACACGTAGCGGCCGGCCGGATCGTCGACCGCGATCCGCGCCTCCGGCCCGACCAGGGCCGAGGCGGCGGTCGCGGGGCGACCGTCGATCGTCACGCAGCCGCGGAGCACCGAATCCCGCGCCCGCGCCCGGGTCGGCGCGAGGCCGCGGGCAACGAGCGCGAGGTCGAGGCGGACGCGCCCGCTCACGGCGCCGGGCGCCGTTCGGCGGGGCATCGGCCGGTGGTCGATCGGCGTTCGCGGGTCATGGCCGGCATATAGCACCGGCCGCCGCCGATTGGAGCACCTCCAGCCTCGAAAGACGTGACGGGGCGGCCGCGCCGCCCCGCATCGGAGCGGTCAGCTCGCCTCGATCAGCCGCTTGAGCTTGGCGAGCGCCGTCTCGGTCGCCTCGTGGTAGTCGAGGGTGCCGGCGAGCGCGCCGTCGTCATCGAGGAGATAGACGACGGCGGTGTGGTCCATGAGGTACGGCCCCTCGTCCCGCTCCGTCTTCCGCGCGAAGACGCGATAGGCGGCGATGATCTGGTCCACCTGCTCGCGGGTGCCGGTGAGGCCGGTGAACCGCGGGTCGAAGGCGGAGATGTACTCCGCCATGACCTCACGGGTGTCGCGCTCGGGGTCGACCGTGACGAAGTAGACCTTCAGCCGGTCGGCCTCCGGGCCGAGGGCCTCCATCAGCTCCGTCATGTCGTAGAGCGTCGTCGGGCAGACGTCGGGGCAGAACGTGTAGCCGAAGAACATCGCCGAGGGGTGGCCCTTCAGCGCCGCCTCGGTGACGGTCTGGCCGTTCTGGTCGACAAGCGTGAACGGCCCGCCGACCGCGGCGCCGGCGAGCAGCGGCCGGTCGCCGCCGTCGCGGAGGAAGTAGACGGCGCCGACCGCGACCAGGAGGACGACGACCGCGGCCCAGAGGGCGTAGCGGACGATGCGCATGCTGCTCATTTCCCGTGGTCCATCTCATGATCGCCATCGGGGCCCGGCGCTCCGATCGGCCGGACGTGCAGGAAGGTCTCCACCGTGCCCGCCCTCTCGAAGACGAGCGTGACCGGCACCTTCCCGCCCTCGACGAAGGGCTCCTTCAGCTCCATGAACATGAGGTGGTAGCTGCCGGGGGCAAGGGTCACCGCGCCGCCGGCGGGAATCTCGATACCGTCGGCGAGCGGAGTCATGGTCATGACGCCGTCCTCGACCTTCATCTCATGGACCTCGCCGATGGCCGCGAGCGGCGTCGTCGCGCCGACCAGGCGGTCGGCCGCCGTCCCGTGATTGGTGATGGTGAGGAAGCCCCCTGCCGCCGGGGCGCGCGGCGGCGTCGCCCGCGTCCAGAGGTCGGTGAGTTCGAGATCGCCGGCCGTCACCGAATGGGCGAAGGCGGCCGGAATGGACAGGAAGAGAGCCGCAACGACAGCGGCAAGCATGGGAAAGCGCATGATGGAAGTCTCCGAGCGGCCCGATCACGGGTCCGACTGAACCGAAAAGGATTGCGGCAGGTTCAGGCGGCGCGCGGCGGTCCGCGGGCGAACGGCACGCCGGTCACCGTCGCGGAGGCGTCCGCGGCCGGAACGGGTGACGGCGCCGCCGCAGTACCGGCATCGGGTGCGGCAAATGCCGGAGCGTGGGTGCCGAGCCCCATGCCGAGCGGCGTGACACCGGCGAGGCAGCAGTCGGCAAGGAGGTGGTGGCGGTCGGCATCCGGGACGCCGGCGTCGCCGTGGTCGCCCGCCGCGCAGATGACGGTCCGCCCGCTCGCGGCGGCATCGCCGGCATTCAGCCCGCCGGCGAAGAGGCTGACGAGGATCAGGACGATCAGCGCCCGCGCCAGCGAGCGGCCGTCCTCTCCCCTCAGCCTGCCGAACGTCGAGCCCTGCCTCATGGCCTTCTTGTATCACGCGCCGCCCGCGGCGGCGATCGCGTCATGGCGACGCGCCGGCCCCCTCGCGCTCGTCCATGTCGCCCGGCGCCGATGTCGCCGGCATCGCCGCGTCCGGCACGAGCACAAGCTCGTCGGCCGGGTCGAGCGGCTCGGGCGGGATCACGCCGCCGACCGCGGCGGTCGCGGCGAGGTCGAAGTCGGTCTTGGCGGGAACCACCGGCGCCGCCCGGTAGCGCATCCGGGCGACCGCGAAGAGCGCCAGCGCGCACTGGACGAAGGCGATGAAGAGGAACAGCATCGCCGCGTTCCCGGTCGCCTCGATCAGCGCCGAGGCGAGCAGCGGGCCGACCACCGCCCCGGCGCCGTTGGCGAGAAGAAGCCCGGCGGCGGTCGCCACGTAGCCCCCCTTCGGGGCGTGGTCGTAGGCATGGGCGGCGGCCACCGAATAGGTCGGGAAGGCGGTCGCGCCGAAAAGGGCCGCGAGCGGCATCCAGAGCCAGGCCGCGATGGAGAGGAACGTGAGCGCGACGCCGACCAGCGCCGCGGCGACGAGGAGGCCCGCCAGCACCGCGCGGCGGTCGAAGCGGTCCGAGAGCCGCCCCGCCGGCCACTGGGCCAGAGCCCCGGCGATGGTGGCGATGCCGGTGAACACGGCCACCTGCCCGGCATCGAGCCCCTCCGCCAGCGCGTAGACCGCGCAGAGCGCCCAGAACGCGCCATGGGCGACGCCGACCACGGTGACGCCCACCAGCCCGACCGGCGAGGCCCGCCACAGCGCCAGCGGCCGGATGCGGGCGACGGCGATCGGCGCCGGCTGCGCGGACTTCGTGAGCGCCACCGGGATCACCGCCAGCGAGGCGACGATCGAGGCCATGGCGAACAGCATGAAGTCGGTCGGGGCGTACAGCGTGACCATGAGCTGGCCGATGGTGATCGCCCCGAAGTTCACGGCGATGTAGACCGACATGATCGTGCCGCGGTTCTCGTTGCTGGCGCGGTCGTTCAGCCAGCTCTCGACGATCATGTAGAGCCCGGCGAACACCACCCCGATCACGAAGCGGAAGAGGATCCACGGCACCACCGCGACCATCATCCCCTGGAGGAGGCTCACCGCCGCGCACAGCGAGACCAGCGCGGCGAAGGCGCGGATATGGCCGGCGCGGAGGATGATGAAGGGCGCGGCGACGCATCCCGCGACAAAGCCGACATAATAGGCCGAGCCGATCATGCCGATGGCGAGCGGCGACCAGCCCTCGGCCGCCGCGCGCAGCGGGATGAGCGTCAGCTGCAGCCCGTGGCCGCTGATCAGGAAGGCGACGCCGACCAGCAGCGACGCCACCGAGGCGATCGTGGAGAGCATCGCGGCGCTTCCCTGCCGGGGTCAGGCCCTGAGCGACGCCGGCCCGGCCTCCCGTCCGAGGGCGGCGAAGACCGCGGTGACGATTCCCGCCGCGTCGAGACCGGCGGCGGCGTACTGCTTCTCGGGCTTGTCGTGGTCGAGGAAGCGGTCGGGCATGGCGAGCGGCCGCACCTTGACCCCGCGGTCGAGCCCGCCAGAGGTCGCGAGATGGTTGAGCACCTGGCTGCCGAAGCCGCCGACCGCCCCCTCCTCGACCGTGATCAGCACCTCGTGCTCGCGCGCCAGGCGGTCGATCAGCGCGGTATCGAGCGGCTTGGCGAAACGGGCGTCGGCGACCGTGGTGGAGAGCCCGGCCGCCTCGAGGTCGCGCGCCGCCGCAAGGCATTCCTGGAGGCGCCCGCCATAGGAGAGGAGCGCGACCTTGGTGCCTTCCCTGAGGATCCGCCCGCGGCCGATCTCGAGCGGCACGCCGACTTCGGGCAGGTCGACCCCGACGCCCTCGCCGCGCGGATAGCGGAACGCGGAGGGCCGGTCGTCGATCGCCGCCGCGGTCGCCACCATGTGGCGGAGCTCGGCCTCGTCGGCCGCCGCCATCAGCACCATGCCCGGCAGGCAGGCGAGATAGGCGGTGTCGAAGGCGCCGGCATGGGTCGCCCCGTCGGCGCCGACGAAGCCGGCCCGGTCGATCGCGAAGCGCACCGGCAGGCGCTGGATGGCGACGTCGTGCACCACCTGGTCGTAGGCGCGCTGGAGGAAGGTCGAGTAGATGGCGGCGAACGGCTTGTAGCCCTCGGCGGCGAGCCCGGCGGCGAAGGTGACCCCGTGCTGCTCGGCGATGCCGACGTCGAAGGTGCGCTCCGGAAAGCGCGCGCCGAAGAGGTCGAGCCCGGTGCCGGACGGCATCGCAGCGGTGACGGCGACGATCCGGTCGTCCTTCTCCGCCTCGCGGATCAGGCTGTCGCCGAAGACGCGGGTGTAGGACGGGACGTTGGCGGTGCTCTTGGCCTGCGCGCCGGTCACGACGTCGAACTTGGTCACCCCGTGGTACTTGTCGCTCGAGGCCTCGGCCGGCGCATAGCCCTTGCCTTTCTGCGTCACGACGTGCACCAGCACCGGCCCGTTGCGCATGGCGCGGACGTTCTGCAGCACCGGCAGCAGGTGGTCGAGATTGTGCCCGTCGATCGGGCCGACGTAGTAGAATCCGAGCTCCTCGAAGAGAGTACCGCCGGTCCAGAAGCCGCGGGCATATTCCTCGGTACGCTTCGCCTTGTCGCGGAAGAAGCGCGGCAGGCGCTCGGCCATGCGCTTGGCGGCGCTCCGGAAGCCGCGATAGGCCGGGCCCGAGACCAGCCGGGCGAGATGCGCCGACATCGCCCCGACCGGCGGCGCGATCGACATGTCGTTGTCGTTGAGGATGACGATCAGCCGCGACTTGAGGTGTCCGGCATTGTTCATCGCCTCGTAGGCCATGCCCGCCGACATCGCGCCGTCGCCGATCACGGCGATGATCGAGTTGTCGCCCTCCGCGAGGTCTCGGGCGACCGCCATGCCGAGGCCGGCGGAGATCGAGGTCGAGGAATGCGCGGCCCCGAACGGGTCGTACTCGCTCTCGGCGCGGCGGGTGAAGCCGGAAAGCCCCCCGCCCTGGCGGAGGGTCCGGATGCGGTCGCGCCGCCCGGTGAGGATCTTGTGCGGATAGGCCTGGTGGCCGACGTCCCAGATCACCCGGTCGCGCGGGGTGTCGAAGACATAGTGGAGCGCCACGGTCAGCTCGACCACGCCGAGCCCCGCCCCGAGGTGGCCGCCCGTCACCGAGACCGCCGAGACGGTCTCGTGGCGGAGCTCGTCGGCGAGCTGGCGGAGCCGGCCCGCATCGAGCTTGCGCAGGTCATCGGGAGTCGTGACGGTATCGAGGAGCGGCGTCGGCGACTGAGTCATGGAAAGAGAGGTTGCCCCGGGGGCTCTGGTTCTGACGGGCGCGGCCCGACACGCTTTGGAAGGCTTATACCAGGCCGAGCCTCCGCGCAAAGTAAGGCAGGATCGCGACTCAGCCCGGCGCCGGGACGAACTCCTCCTCGTCGCCGAACACCTTGTCGAAGCGGCCCGCCGCCCAGTCGGCCTTGGCCGCCGCGATCCGCTCCTTCGAGGAGGACACGAAGTTCCACCAGATGTGGCGCGGCCCGTCCATCGGCTCGCCGCCGAGCAGCATCAGCCTGGCGTCGGCGACCGCGCGGAGCGCTAGGCGATCGCCGGGGCGGAAGACGAGGAGCCGACCGGCCGCGAAGCGGTCGCCGCCGACCTCGACATCGCCGGAAAGGATGAAGACCGCACGCTCCTCGTGCTCCGATTCGACCGGCAGGACGGCACCCGCGGCCATCGTTACGTCGGCATAGAACATCTCGCTGAAGGTCTCCACGGGCGACCTCGCGCCGTAGAGCGAGCCGACGATCAGCCGCACCGACACCCCGTCGGCGCCGATCTCGGGCAGCGCCGCCTTCGGATGGTGGAAGAAGGTCGGCGCGGTCTCCTCGTGGTCCCGCGGCAGGGCGACCCAGGTCTGGAATCCGCCGAACGGCTGCATTTGCCCGCGGTCTCCCGGCCGCGCCCTCTCGGAATGGGCGATGCCCTTCCCCGCGGTCATCCAGTTGACGTCGCCGGGCACGATCTCCTGCTCGCTGCCGACCGAGTCGCGGTGAACCAGCCGGCCGGCGTTGATGTAGGTGACGGTGGCAAGGCCGATATGCGGATGCGGGCGCACGTCAAACTTCTCGGTGACCAGCATCTCGCCGGGACCGAACGTGTCGAGGAAGATGAAGGGACCAACCATCTGCCGCTGCGCCGAGGGCAGCACCCGGCCGACGGTGAAGCCGCCGAGATCGCGCGCCCGCGGCAGGAGGATGTGTTCGACGAGATCGGCGGCGCGGGCATCCCCGAAGTCGGGGTCGGTCGGCGGCAGGGGGCGCATGGCGTTCTCCGGACTCGTTCCGGACTGAGATAGGCGCGCCCGGCGCGGGCGGCAATGACGCCGCCCGCCGCCCGTCCTACGCGGCGCCGCTCGCCACGACGACGTCGCGCCCGCGCCGCTTGCCGTCGTAGAGCGCGGCGTCGGCGCGGGCGATCGCCGGCGACACGTCGGGTTCGTGCGAGCCCACGGCCGCGACGCCGATGGTGACCGTGACCCGGAGCCCGGCCGAGGCGCCCTCGAAGCGGAGCTCGGCGACATCGCGGCGGAGCCTTTCGGCGGCGGCGCCGGCGGCCTCGAGGTCGCAGGCCGGGATCGCCACCACGAATTCCTCGCCGCCGAAGCGGCCGATCGGGACGTCGCCCCCGAACACGGCGACGCAGGTCTCGGCCACCGCGACGAGCACCGCGTCGCCGGTGCCGTGGCCCCAGCCGTCGTTGATCCCCTTGAAGTCGTCGAGGTCGATCATGCAGAGGCTCAGCGGCTCGCCCCGCTCCCGCGCCGCGGCCAGCGCGCGCTCGGCGAGCTCGATGAAGTGACGCCGGTTGCTGAGGCCCGTGAGGCCGTCGGTCTGCGCGAGGTCCCGGAGGCGGCGTTCCAGCGCTTCGCGCCGCACGACCTCGGCCTCGAGGCGCTCCTTCGACAGCCGCTCCTCCATCAGGAGCGCGAACTGCTGGCGCTGGAGGCGGGCGGTCCGGCGTGCGGCGAAGAAGCCGACGACGTTGGCGAGCACGAGCAGCATGCCGAACACGAGCAGGATCGGCGTGGTCGCGCCCGCCCAGTACCAGGCGCTGACCAGGAAGCCGACCGTGAGGTAGGCGCTCGAGGCGATCATGCCGCGCATCACGTTGGGCGCGAACAGGTAGCAGGCCATGATGATGATGATCACCGCGGTGAGCTGTGTCGGCAGGGTCTGCGGCCGGAGCACCGCGACCATGAACACGCCGGTCGCGACGAGGATCGGCGCGAGGCTGTAGACCCAGGACTTGCCGAGGAGCGCATCCGAACGGAAAAGGAAGAAGGCGAGGCCCAGGCAACCCGCGATCACGACGAGGCGCACCGCCGCAAGCACCGGGAACGGCCATTCCCACCCGAGGAAGCTGTAGTCCGAGATGCTGAACAGCACGGTGAGCAACGCCGCGACGATCAGCGTCAGGCGGCTGTCGCGCTGCACCTCGGACAGGACCGATTCCCGAAATCCCCGCTCGGTGTGCCTGTCCAGGAACTCGCCGGTGATCGGATGGAGGCGATGCATGACGGACCGATGGTCGATTGCGGAACTGGCGCGGCACTCCGGACATGGCTGGGGCGCCAGGATTCGAACCTGGGATCACGGGACCAAAACCCGTTGCCTTACCGCTTGGCCACGCCCCATCCGGCCGCGACGGCGCCCGGGCCGCCATGCGACGCGTCCCATATAGCGGAGCCGGAAGCCGGCAACCAGACCCGAGCGACGCCGTCGGAAGGTGCACCCTGCGGGGCGAATCCGCTCCCGCGCCCTTCCGGGAAGGCCGTGACGATTTGGCTCCGGATTGCCCGATTCGGCGCTCTCTCCGCGCTTGACACCGGAACCCAAACCGGCCAAATACCGGGCCTTCCCGGCCGGACGGAGTGTAGCGCAGCCTGGTAGCGCACCTGCTTCGGGAGCAGGGGGTCGCAGGTTCAAATCCTGCCACTCCGACCAACGTCCGGCCGTCGTCCGACGACAGAATCGTCAAATGCGGCGAGGCGCAGGTCCCGCGCCGGGCGGCGATCCGCCTTGAAGCCCCGGCCGCCTCCGCCTACGATTCCCCACCCGCCACGAGGAATGCCGGCGCGATGCCGTCACCATCGTCCGTTGCCGTCGCGCCCGGCGTGCGCCGCGTCATCGCTCCCAACCCCGGTCCGTTCACCGCCGAGGGCACCAATACCTACATCGTCGGTACCGGGCGGGTGGCGATCATCGACCCCGGACCAGAGAGCGCGCACCACGTCGCGGCGCTGCTCGCCGCCACGGCGGGCGAGGCGGTGACCCACATCCTCCTCACCCACACCCATCGCGACCATTCCGGCGCGCTGCCCGCCCTCGCCGCGGCGACCGGCGCCGCGGTCCTCTCCGGCGGGCCGCACCGGCCGTCGCGGCCGCTTCTGCCCGGCGAGGCCAGCCCGCTCGGGGAAGCCAACGACGAGGCCCACGTGCCGGACCGGGTCCTTGCCGACGGCGAGGCGGTGGCCGGGGCGGGCTGGCGCATCGAGGCCGTGGCCACGCCCGGCCATGCCGCCAACCACCTCGCCTTCGCCCTGCCCGCGGCCGGCGTCGTCTTTTCCGGCGACCACGTGATGGGCTGGTCGTCGAGCATCGTCGCGCCGCCCGACGGCGCGATGGGCGC
>Ga0182738_1000980_pt1 | contig 37445 bp, 31 predicted proteins | sample eDN5th30CBELigMG_FD_128876 | JGI IMG/M metagenome (GOLD analysis project Ga0182738, IMG submission 128876) | Enriched Miracle-Growth compost microbial communities from Emeryville, California, USA - eDNA 5th pass 30_C BE-Lig MG (version 2)... ...
AAATCCTGATACCATTGCGTATCCAAATCCATGCACCAGCCGCCGTAAGACGCCACATAACCGGGCGGATCCAGCGGCACTTTGAAGCTATCTTTCCACGATGGATTCATCACACCATACTTGGGGCCGTATTTATGTCCCAGCACCGTATTATCATCCGCCAAAATGGGATCCATATAAAACATCGGCATCTGCCCGCCGTCGCGAATCGCCTGCAACTCTTTCTTAAGCGCCGGCAATCCGCCCCAGTCGGTGTTGTATTCATAATCGCCGCGATTGAGCGGATATTCCAACTTGCCGTTGGCGGGATTGATGACCCAGTAACTTTTGTATCGGTTATACATCGCCTCCCCCAATTTCTCCTTGAGCTGATCCATCGGCACCTGCCACGGGCCTTTTTCCGACCATTGCCACCACGACATCAATTCCGAAACATCGGCTTTATCGTTAATAAAATCGGTGCGGTATTTGCCGTCTTTATAAAGCGGACTTTGCCCCCAGCCGGCGGCCTGGATATTCCAGATGTCATGCAGTTTGGAGGGAAAGGGCCGCCACTTCCAGACTTTGTGCGCCCAGTCGGCATAGGTTTTCATGGCGTTGTGCCAATCGCCGGGATGCATTTCGATGGCGGCATCCGGCGGCGCGAAACTTTTACCCGGCGCGCGCGTGAATTGCACGTATTCAAAATCCATCGAAGTTCCCGGCCCGGCGTCCAGGCTGCCATTCCAGGCCATTTCCAGCGGCATGCCGCTGATATTGACGCCGCGCGAAAAAGTGCCGTCGGCGATGGGCACCTTGCCTTTGCGCATGGAAATGCCTTTATAAAATCCGGTGGTGTCGAGATTGCGCAACATCAATCCCGCGCCGCCTTCCGGCGAGAATAAATCCGTCATTTCCCACCAGGCGCTTTCGTCGCCATAGATGGTGTGCAGGTTCACATTCTGCGCGGCAATGGCGCCGCCCCACAGCGGAAATAAATAATAATCGTTATCGGCATTTTGCGATAATTGCAAACCGCCGATTTGTGGGAATGCGGTTTTCCAGGATAAAGTACTTTTTGAAGCATTGGTGATGTTGAGACCGAAATTCATTTTCTGTGCATCCACGCTGACCGTGAAATCCGCCTTTAATCCGGCCTGCGGCAAAGTTAGTTGCACCAGCATTTTCGAGGGTGAAAGTACTTTTGTGTTTTGCACTTTCCAATCTTCCGCGCCATATTTTTTATCATTCACTTCCACCAAAAACAGATGTGTTTCTTCGGGATGCGCCAGCACATTTTTTTGCAGATATTCATTGTGCAACGAGACCAGACGCAAATTCGGTTTGGTTTCATATTGCGCGATTTGCGTGGCGTTTTGGACGGTGAAGCCATTCGCCGTTAAAAGTACTTTTGGCGCGCGGTCTGCCGGTTTGCCTTTGGCCGGTTGAATAAGTGGGGCCATGTTGATGCGGTGGCCTTTGACGCCGATGGGCTGGGAGTAATCGAAACGTATTTCGTGCACTACCGGGTTTCCTTTGGAGTCAAGAGGAATTTCTATTCTGACTGGCGTTTGACCTGGCAATAATTGTGTATTAATTTTACCTCCATTTAAGCCGCCAACCTGGCTAATAGGTTTCGCATTTTTAATGACAAGACGCACATTCGGTGAGGAAGGAAGATGGGTGATCTCAAAGGGCTGCGACGAATCAATCTGAAACTCATCCAACTCTAAACTCACAAAGGCAGACTTACCATCTTTATCCACACCGGCATAACCGATCAAATGATGTGGATCGGTGATTTTCTCCGGCGTCCAAATAGCGAAAGTCCGCGGCGTTTCCTTGAGCAACAATAACCGCACCATATATTCGCCGGTCGCTTTGATCGTATTGAGACTTTTATCCGTCCAGGTTTTGCCGCCATCGAGACTCATCTGGCTGTTGCCGTGAGAAGCCGTATTATCGATGCCGATATACAAATAATCGTCGTTGTTATCCGCATGATCTTTATGAAACACGAAGGTATTTTTCCCGGCATGCAATTCAGAAATCGGAATCGTAAAATCCGTCCAACGCCATTTCAACGGTTCGGCTGGCGTGGCGCGGCCACGCAAAAACGGTTCGCTGTCTTTGTAGGGATGCGCGTGGCCGTTGACGATCAGTTGAAATGATTCGTCGAGACCATTAGGTTTGATGGCGCTGTTGGCAAAGGAATAATCCTGCAACGCCATAAACACGCGCAGCCGCGCTTCGGCCATGCCGTCCAATGCGCCCGCCGGAATATCAATGGTTTTCTGCGTCCAGTATTGATCCTGATTCTGGTGCGAAGTGCCCATCGACTGGCCGCCCCAGTTGCCGGTGTCATCGGCGATGGCGGTGACGCCGGTTTGCGGATGGCTTATCTGAAAAGATGATGTTTGCGCAAAAGTACTTTTAGCGCAACATAAAGCGCCCGCCAATAAAAAAGAAATGATCCATCGTTTCATGAGAATGCTCCCGATGAATGTTATTCTGGCATATATCGCGAGAAGAGGAAAGTGCGGAGAACGGTGGTAAAAGTACTTTTGTGCGAAGGATGCTACAGGTAAAAATTTTATTTTCCTTTAGAACTAACGTTAAGGTAATCCGTCAATAGAACCAGTTCAATAAAGAGAGCGGTTTCCAATAGCCCGCTAGCAACTAACGAAAACGCTCGAAAAGGAGACTATAATGAAACGACACATATCTTTACAGAAAATACTGAATGCCGCAGTTATTGCAGCCGTTGCAATTGCACCTTTTATGGGAGCTGTATCTATTGCCCAGGCGGCGCCCAATCATTCCAATCCTGTCTGGAACATGGATAGCCGCCGCGGTAACCATCAGCGCCGTAACAATCGTCGCAATGACAACCGCCGGAGGAAAAATCCTGTCTGGAATAACCGCAAGGATTTCAAAACCTTCGTTGGTGTGGTGACCAAGGCAAAGTCCGGCAATGAATTCAACATTAAGGTCGATGGCAAAACCTACAATGTCTATTTGGACGGCCGTCGTCCCCGTGGATTGGACAATAATGACCTGGTGCGAGTCTATGGCAAGCGTGTAGGCGCCAATGACATTCGCAACGCCAATGTCACCGTATTGCGGAATCGCTAAAAGTACTTTTGGTGATGAGGGAATAAAAGGATTTCCGAAAAGTAAAAATGACGTTGAATGTTGGAAATCCTTTTATTCCTCAGTCCCGCAAAAAGTACTTTTGTAACTCTTCTTTAAGTTGGAAATATCGTATTTAGTTAGTGCACTGGCCCTTTTTAAAAGGCCGGTGATACAAGGAGAAATTAACATGAAACGCACGACAACATTCTGGAAAAAAATCATGGCAGCTTCATTACTTGGAGCCTTCACCATTGTTCCCGTTGTTGATGGAATTAGTTCTGCTCAAGCCGCTCCGCCGCCGCATCATCAGAATCGTGACCGTGGACGTGGTCATGATCGCGACCGTGACCATGATAAGAATCGCAAGCGTGATGATCACCGCAAGCGTGATAAAGATCGTCATGACCGTAAAGATGATAACCGGCGTCCCGGCTGGGGCTGGGGAGATCGCAATCATGACCATGACAAACGTGACCATGACCGCCACGACCGTCGTGACCGCGATCGCCGTGATCGAGATCGCCGTGATCGCCCTCATTATGGTTGGGGACAAGGCAACCGCAGCGATTACCGCACCTTTACCGGTGTCGTCACAAATAGCCGCTCCGGTGATAAGTTCGACATCCGCGTGGATGGCAGAACCTACAATGTCTATTTAAGCGGCCGTCGACCGCATGGTTTGGATAGAAACGACGTTGTGCGCGTCTATGGCAAACGTGTCGGTGGAAACGATATTCGTAACGCATCTGTAAGAGTGTTGCGCAATCGTTAAAAAGTCAGCTTACAATTTACCGCTAATATCGATTTTCCGCCTGGCAGATACGTTTCTGCCAGGCGGAAAAAGATTTACAGCGCACTCTTCGGCAATTACCATCTCAATACATTTCTAATTCGTTAAGATCAAAATACAATATAGGAAGAGTTTGGAATTTAAATTGCTATCACTGTATACGCCGTTCAACGCGATCGAGGTCGCGAAAGGAAAATATCATGCAAAACAAAAGAACAACATCCGCGAAACTGCTTGGCGCTTTACTTGCGGGAGCACTCTGTGCAACGCCTGTTGTTGTAACCACTGCCCAGGCTGCACCTAATCAATCGCATCATCAATCTGACCGGAATAGCAGGCAGGATAATAATCGGAATGACAGGCGCAATGATCGTCAAAACGATAGCAGAGACAATCGAAGGGATAATGGGCGGAATGATAACCAACGGAACAGATATCAGACATTGACTGGCACCGTAACCGATGTGGAACGGGGATCCTTTGATCTTCGCGTCGGCAATAAAGAATACGAAGTTCATCCATCAGGAAGTTTGCCGAGTGGTTTGAGCCGCAATGACCAGGTTCGCGTTTATGGCCAGGTGGATGACGATGATATTCGCAACGCCAACGTGAGCATTATCCGTGATAACGATCGGGGAAACCATGGTAACCATTGGGGCAACGGCAATAAATGGAATAGGTTCCAAACATTGACCGGCATCGTAACCGATGTAGAGCGGGGATCCTTCGATTTTCGCGTTGGCAATAAGGAATACGAAGTTCATCCATCAGGAAGTTTGCCGAGTGGTTTGAGCCGCAATGACCAGGTGCGCGTTTATGGCCAGGTGGATGACGATGATATTCGCAACGCCAATGTCAGCATTATTCGCAATAATGATCGGGGAAACAATGGTAATAACGGATGGGGCTCGAATAAATATCAGACCATCACGGGAACGGTGGAAAATGTCAACGGAAATACCTTTGATCTGAAGGCGAATAACAAAACCTATCGAGTGCGTTTATCTGGTGGCGCTCCGAAGGGATTGAGCAAAAAAGATGTCGTTCGCGTCTATGGACAGGTCTTTGGATCCAATGATATCCGCAATGCCAATGTCGCGATGGTGCGGAACCGCTAAAAGTACTTTTTCTAAAGTACTTTTAGCACAAGAGAGTCATGCTGCGATGCATGGCTCTCTTTTTTTATAAATGTATTGAATTTGTTATCTTTCGCTCAAGGCGCGCAAAGCCTCCTGCCGCATCATGGCGGCGGAAAGTTCGGCTTTCGCGCAAATTTGGGCGGCGCGGACATTGGTGTAGATGAGCATTCCCAGCCCGTCGACAGTCCGCCGCTGGCGTTCGCGCGCGGCTGCGAGTAGCCGTGTTTCCAGGGGATTATAAACGATATCGTAAACGGTGCCGCTTGCTGGCAACATGTCGAGCAGTTGAGGATTGAGCGGGATGCCTTCGGTTTGCGGATGCATGCCGATGGAAGTGGCGTTGATCAGGACATCGCACTCCGGCAGCACTGCCTCAAAAGTACTTTTTTGCAACGGCAGCGCCAATACGTCGATATCCGGCGATAATGTTTTGACTTCCTGGGCAATCTTTTCGGCGCGCTCCACGGTGCGATTGAGTAATCGCAATTTGCCCATTTTTGATCGGGCCAGACATAATGCCAGCGACCGTGCGCCGCCGCCACCGCCGATGATGGCAATGTTGGCGTTTTCCAGTTGCACGCCTTCTTCTTCGAGACTTTTCATGGCGGCCCAGCCATCGCTGGAATATCCCACAATTGCGCCGTCGGAACGAAAATGCAGAAGATTGGAAGCGCCTACATCCTGTGCCGAGATATCCAGCTCATCGCACAGCGAAAGTACTTTTTCCTTGTGAGGAATGGTGACCATCAATCCCAGAAACCCCATTTTCTGTGCGCCGCGCACCACGGCTTCCAAATCTTTGGGCGGCACGCGAAACGCCATATTTAATACATTGGCGCGGAGTTCGGGCGTGTTCAATTCGCGCCAGGCTGCATTTTGGATGCGCGGTGTCAGAGAATGCCCAATCGGATCACCGATGATGGCCAGGACTTTGGTGGTTGCGTTGATCATGGCAATTCGGCTGCAACAAAATGGTCTTCGGCATCGCCCAGCAATGACTGGATATATTTAATCTGGCCGTGATGGTGCGTCACATCGATCAATGCCAGCGACACCGCGAATTGGATGGCCAATGGTCCCATCGGGGATTCATATATCTCGCAGAGACGTTCTTCAGGAAATTCACGCAACTTCCGTGCGTACTCATTCGCCGCATCTAAAATAGCGGTTTTAACTTCTTCGCGGGTGGTCACGGGGACATAATTCACACCCCATTTTTCTGTCTCCAACCAGGAAATTCCACCCTGAAAAGACCCCGCGATTTCATTGGCCACCTCCATTGCCGATTTCGCCTCAGGAGTGGGCTTCCAGTCCAGCTTATCTTCTGGAATAAAATCTAAATTAAATACCGCATCCTGCGCCGACCACAAAGCGATTTTGATCGCCGATTCCATGATGTGCATAACAAGGTAATTATACCGTTGCCGAAAGACCCGCGCGCGTCAGCAAACGGAATTCTTTAAATTTTTAACTCATGTTACGCAGTGAAAGTACTTTGTCTTGTGCGAAAGAAGCGCTTCGGTTCCGCTCAGCGACCGTTCTCTGGTTTTCAACGGTCGTTCCCTGAGCGGAGCCGAAGGGAAAAGTTTATTTTTACATCGATGAACAGGATATACAGGATATTGAATCGGCGTTTTATCCTGTCCATCCTGTTTATCGATGTTTGATTTCTCTTCATGCAGCCACGGCTATAAAACTTCACCGCGCGTAACATGAGTTTTTACGTATGATATTCCGCATTGATTTTAATGTAATCGTACGAATAATCGCAGGTCCAGGCGGTCCAGGAATGGCTGCCGTTGCCGATCTTGATGGTGATGAATACCTCAAATGGTTTCAATTGTTCTGCTGCCTGCGTTTCATCGAAATCCACCGGTTCGCCATTATGCAACACTTCCATATCGCCCAGGCTAATGCTGAGATCTGTCATTTCAAAGGGCACTCCAGCGCGCCCGGCGGCAACGGCCAGACGGCCCCAGTTGGGATCGCCGCCAAAAATGGCGGTTTTGACCAGCGGCGAATTGGCCACCGTCATCGCCACTTTGTGGGCATCTTCGGCGGAAGCTGCGCCGTGAATTTGAATCTCGATCAGATGCGTGGCGCCTTCGCCATCGGCGGCCACTTTTTTGGCTAATGCTGTGCAGACGGTTTGCAGCAGTTCGGCGAATTGAAGTTTGTTATCTTCGGTAATCACAGCGCCGCTGGCGCCATTGGCCAGCAATAAACAGGTGTCATTGCTGGAGGTATCGCCGTCCACGGTCACGGAATTGAAAGAGCGATCCACGGCCACTTCCAGTAATTGTTGCAAAAGTACTTTTTCCACGGCAGCATCGGTGGTGAGAAAAGCCAGCATCGTGGCATGTGGCAGCGCGCCCATATCGGGGCCAATCATGCCGGAACCTTTCACCATGCCGCCGAGTGTGACTTTCTTTCCGTCGATTTCAGCGCTGGCGGAAAAGTACTTTGGCGCCAGATCGGTTGTCATGATCGCCTGCGCCGCGTGTAAATCTGCATCCGCGCCGTTTTTCCAACGCATCGATGGCACTTGTGCGGCAATCTTTTCCAGCGGCAGCGGCACGCCGATGATGCCCGTGGAACACACCAATACTTCTTCTGGCAGACATCCCACCTTTTGTGCCGCCAGTTCACACATTTGCCGCGCTTTCTGCAATCCATCCGTGCCAGTGCAGCAATTGGCGTTGCCGCTATTGGTAATGATGGCGCGCACGGTGGGATGTGCCAGATGTTCCGCACAAATCTGCACCGGCGCGCCGATAACTTGATTGCGCGTAAACACGCCGGCCGCCACAGCCGGAACTTGCGATTGCAGCAAAAACAAATCGGGGCCGCTGGTCTTTAATCCCGCTTCCGTGGCGGCGCATTGGTAGGATTGGGCGGCAGTGATGCCAAGTGTTGAGTGGTGGGGTTCAGGGTTTTCTGGTTCCATCTTCGTTCTTGAGAAAATCCCCTCTCCCTGACAGGGAGAGGGTTAGGTTGAGGGTTTATTTTTTAGGCAAAAGTACTTTTATCTGATTGAGAATACCGAACATCAGGGCGCAGCATGCTGCGCTCCTACAGTTGTGAACTCGCAATGATCGCCATGGCTTTGTGCAATTGATCGCCGCGGCCGTTGGTTTCGTCAGCTTCATTGGCTTTGACGACGACGTCGGGCGCGATGCCTTTGTTGCTGATATCGTGTTTAGCGGGTGTCAGATAATGGGCAGTGGTGATGGCGAGCGCGCCGCCGTTGCTGAGATCCAAAAGTACTTGTACGCTGGCTTTGCCATAAGTGTGTTCGCCGACCACGGTTGCCAGGTTATTATCTTTCAACGCGCCGGTGAGGATTTCCGCGGCAGACGCGCTGTAATTATTGACCAGCACCACGATGGGGATTTTGAGGCCGAGATAACGGCTCTTATCGGCGTTCATGGCGCGCATTTCTCCGGTGCGTTCGTGGGTAAAAACGATGGGGCCACTTGGCACCAGGCGGCTGGCGATGGCGACCACGGAGTCGAGCAGGCCGCCGGGGTTATTGCGCATATCGATAATCAGCCCTTTGGCCGGGCCATTGCCATTGCTGCCCTTTTTGACGGCATTCAGCGCTTTGGTCATTTCCTCATCGCTCTTTTTATTGAATTCATCCAGCTGAATCCAGGCGATATCTTTGGGAAGCCAGTTGAGATGCACCGGATGCACTTCGATGACATCGCGCACAATCGTCATATCGATTTGTTTGTACGTGGCTTTTTCGGTGGCGCTGGTTTTGCGCTCCACCGTTAAATGAAGCGGCGTTCCTGCTTTGCCGCGAATGTAAGAAACCACCGTGTCCAGGCTTAAATTTGCGGTGTCGTGACCGGCCACTTTGAGCAGAACGTCATCTTTCTGCAATCCTGCTTTGATGGCGGGGCCACCCTCGATAGGGCTAACGATGATGGGACGCGACGACGGCTGGCGATGCGCGGAAGGATCGCCAGCGTATTTTTCGACGGTGCTGATGCGGGCGCCGATGCCCACGAATTCACCGTTGTTTTTGACCTGAAATTCGCGGTAATCTTCTGGTGTCATGAAACGCGTGAAGCGGTCGCCCAGCGAAGCCAGCATGCCGCGCACAGCGCCGTAGGTTAATTGTGTTTCATCGACATCTTTCTTGTAAAAATTATTTTCGATATCGCGCCGCACTTCATCCAGCAGTTCATAAGGTTTGACATTCGATTTCTTAGGCTCAGCAGTTGCTGCCTGATCAGCACTCGCGCTGGCAGCAAAGAGTTGGTCCGAGGGAGAATTCTGTAATGACAAATAGGCGGACAACCGGCTCGAAGGCGGCAGCCAGCGCCCCGCTTCATTAACTTGCGCGCGCCAGCCATAACCGGCGGCGAAAGCCAGCAGGATGGTCACGGCCAGCGTCAACCGTGAACCCCATACTGAACGGAGAATAGGTTTTTTCATAGGTAATAGTTTAGCAGGTGGAAGATGCCGTGAAGGAAATTTCGCGGTTTTATGTCTTTGAGAGATGTTTTATGTGAGAGCGGAAAATATCACATTAAGTCACTACAGGGACAGGCCATATGCGGCCCGTCCCTGTAAAAGTACTTTTATATCGACTATGACTTAGGCGGTTCGATGAACTGCACCACGGCCACTCCGTAGGGAGCTAATTTGACGGTTTGGTAGGGACTGTTCGGCAAATCCAGCATATACGGCTGTTTTTCCGGATTGTCATAGAGCCAGATGCGGGCTTTGCGCAAGACGGGAAAACCGCGGATGGCGATCTTGGCGGTTTGCATGCTGCCCGTGGTGTTGGCCAGAACCAGGTTATGTGCCGTGGGTGAATTTACGCCCATGGCGGTGATGCCATCGCCGCGCACTTCGGTCGCCACACGCTGGCTGCCGGACGGCACGAAAGTGTTCCACAGCCACATCGAGTAATAAGATGGGAAGGCGCGCACTTTCGCGTCGAGCAATCCCCATTGCGGGTTGGTGGCGTCATTATGGAAGATCTGATCGGCCAGCCGGGATACATTGATCAGATAGGTGGTCCACCACGCGGCAGCCGGCATTTGCAGCAGCGGCGTTTTGGTGGATGACGCGGGACGTGGTTCGAGATTGGTAATCACGAAAATGCGGGCGCGGCGCCATTGCGAATTATCCAGCTCGTGTGCGGCATCACTCAAACGCTGCATGTTTTTGACGGCGGAAAACTGATCGGCGGAAAGCGTTTTGGAATCGCCGCTCTGGCCGAAATCTCGAATTGTCACAAAGTCCACGCCGTCAGCGGCGGCCAGGAAAACCGGCAAAATGCTCGGATCGCGGCTGTTACTGGTGATGCCGCCCACCTGGTATTTGCTGGAGATCTTTTTTAAGGCGTGCCGCGCCGCGTTATAGGCGATTACGGCATTGCCGATATCGCGCCCGGAAGTCATGGTGGCCAGTTCAAAATCTGTTACCTGCGTGCCGCCGCTGTTAACGGCTTTGGCCGCTTGTACCGCAAAGGAGGCGTAGGCATCGGTGTCCAATCCCCAGTCGGAATGGTCGCTGATGGTTAAAAGTACTTTTGCGCCGATTGAGCGCGCGCTTTTGGCAGATGCGGCCAGGTTGGAAAAGTCGAAACTGGGTTTCGAGGAATCGATTAGGGTGGATAATTCACCTGCATCGAGTCGTACCCAGCGGGGTTTTAATTCACGGATGGCAACACGGAAACCGCGATTCTGCACTAAGGGCAACGCCTGACCGTGGCCGGTGGCGCCGATGGTGGCGTCAGCGGTGGAACGCACGCCGCCGATTAATTTCAAATAATCCACATTGACGATGGCGGTGTCTTTGGGAAGAGTTACAGAAGTGCTGGTTTTGCGCGTATTAGCCGGTGGCGCGGCTGGCGGCGCTTTGGGTTTGGAGCCTTCCACCTGCAATTGATCCAGGGAGAAAAAACGGGTGTCCCAGTTGCCGCGCATCACGATTTGCAACAGGTAAACATTGCTGAGCCGTCCCGGCAAGCTGCCTTTGCTGCTCTTGAAGTCAGATAGCGGAATGACCACTTTGCGCCAGTTGCGCTGATCGAGCCGCACCGGTTTGGGCAGTTTGAAGACTTCATCATTTTGCCCGCTCACCAGACGGCGTAATTGAATCTCAAATCCCTGCTCGTTTCCACCTGCATTGATATAAAAGGTGAGACGCTGTGCGCCACTTTCAGCCCAGGCTTTGCCGCTGATGCGGATGTTTGCTGAAGCCCAGGCGTGCGAGGCGGATTTGAAGGTAAATAATCCGGACTTTTGGGAAGAGGGCACGCCGGGAGCGCCGGGTGGCACATTCGCCAAACTGACCAGTTCCGCTTTTACATTAGGGCGGTTGTTGCGGATATTATCATTAAGTGTCCAGCGCACCGCATCGTTTTCGAAATCATCGAGGATGATGGAAGTGCTTTGTGCCGAGGCGGGAGCCATGCCAAAAATACAGGCGCCCAGCACTGCCAGTGCTATGAAACTATTGCGTAGAAACTTTGTTCGCATCCTTTTAATTATAACGTGTTGGAGAATAATGGAATAGAAAGAGCCTCTCCAAGAGTTCTCAAAGTACTTTTACAAAAGTACTTTTCCTGGCAAGATACCTCACAGAACAGGAAAAACGTCCCGGATGAATCCAGGACGTTTGAGTTTAGGCCAGAGTGACCTTTAGCGGCCGGGGCGATAGTGGTGACGCCAGTTCCGTCCATAACGGCGGCGATACCAATCCTGACGGCGCTGGTCCTCATTTTTCTTGGTGTGCTTATACATGTAATAAGAACCCGCGGTGGCGGCTGCGCCCACAGTGGCAACCGTCCCCTTGCCTTTGACTAATCCATACGCAGTGGCGGCGGCTCCGGCGATGGTGCCATATTTCCAGATAGTGGACTTCTTGGCCTGAGCTGTTCCCGTCATCAACCCCATGCCTCCAGCACCCATGATGCTGAGTGTTCCGATAGTGATCCAACGATTGAGATTGCGTTTCATTGTGTTTGCCTCCTTGTATGGTTTCACTGACGCGAGCCCGGCGCGCGTGTTCAAAGAATGTCAAGGAAAATGGCATAAAAATACTATTGAAAAGATGTACAGTGTAAAGGATCCTGATTTGATGACGGCCAAATTAATCAAGCCAGATCGGGCTGCACCACGCCGCCTGTCCATCATTTTGAATGGCGCGTGCATAGATAAATACCCGATTATTAAATGACGGTGCGAAGGTGCTTTCATGCGAAAAGCTATATTCACTTTGATGAATAGCGCGATGCATTTTAATGGCGGGTGAACCGAAATCGCCGACGTGCTGCACCTGGGAACCGTCGCGTAATTCCGCGAGAGTGCATTGCATTTCTCCTGCGTCAAAAAGTACTTTTAGGGTGCTATCCTGGCGCGCCTCTATTTCCAGAATCACCGCTTGCGTGCCACTGGCATTAAAATGAGTGCCGCCCATTGCGCCCGCCGGATTGGGGATGGCCGTGGCCTGCCAGTGGGCGCTGTGCGAATCGCGCGAAAGCATCTTTTCGGTGGGCTCCACTTCGGTATTATCATAGCCGCTATAGCGGAAATAGGGTGTGGCGGCGATCAGTTCGCCATTGCCTACAATCGCTTTCACATTCCAATGCGAGCGGATATTGTTGCGCCCCCAACCGGTTTCGATGCGGATTTTATAACGTCCCGGCAGCACCGCATTGCTGGTGGTGGGAGCGGCGATGCGATGCAACTTCCACTGGCCGTCGCCGCCCTCGATCAGCTCGATGCGATCCAATGCGGCTGTTCCTTCCAGGTTTAAGGTGAGCGGAAAAGTACTTTTACGCGGTGTGCTCTGGCCGATACCGGCGTCGCCCAGTTGCAGTTGCATGGCGATATTGGCGCCGGTGGAGGCGATGGTGCGCCGCGCCCGCAGCGCTTCCCAGATGCTTTGCCGGGTGAGATTTTCGGCCATGACGCCAACGCGGCCATGGCCATAATGGCCCGGATAACCGTCATGGCTATCGGTGCTGGCATAGAAGCCAAAGCGATGTCCCAACAATAAACCGTGCCGCGCCATGGAATCACCGGCGCGCGGCCCCATGCTGTGATGATATTCGTAAGGCGCGTCATCGGCTTCTCCCGAACCGTGATTGGAATAAATTTCCACCAGCGGCGAATGGCTGCTATCGAAATAATCCCAGTTCACGCCACGATGCCCGCGCGAATAGCCGATGTGATGCGGCAGCAAAATGGGATCACATCCGGCGTCCGATAAGCGCTCAAAGAGTTCCTCCGGCGAGCTTCCATCCAGCAGTGGCAATTGGTCCGCATTGACATAACAATTGTGATCGCCAAAGTGCATGGAGTGCCATTCATAGCTGGGAAAGGTGACGAATTGCCCCGGCTTATTGGCATCTTTAATCTGCTGCAAATACTCGTTCCAAAAGTACTTTAGCTTGGTGAATCCGGCGAAATGCATGTGGACAATATCATCATAATGTTGCAAATCCATCGGCATATCGGGCCAGAAAGCGTGCCCGGTCACCGAGCAAAAATCCAGCTGCTGGCGCGCATTGGCCAGCGCGCGCTGTAAAGTTCCCTTGCCGTAACTGATGGAACAGTGATTGTGAATATCGCCCCAGAATAGTTTCATTGCTTTCGCCTTTTGTGAGATGACACGTTCTATTTCTCCTGAACATCCGCCACAATTTGCTCAAACCGCCGCGCGTAATTGATATATGATTGAAACAATTTTTGCGGATCGGCAGCCTGATCGTTATGTATAATTTTTGCAATATGCGGTTCGATGGAGGCCACTCCCGAATATCCGTTCTGGAATAAATCCCGCAAAATATCCTTTACCCGCGCGTCTCCATCGCCAGGGAGACAATAAGTCTCGCTGCGCCCGCCTTGCGGCGAACGTATACAATCTTTCACATGCACATAACCAATCAGCTCGCGGATGCCTGTATAAAATTCCCACGGTTCATATCCGTGGCTGATGGTGTTTCCAATATCGAAAAGTACTGTGAGATGGTCGCTTTGCACGGCTTCGATCAAGGTGCGCATATGTGCCGCGGTCTGCCCGCCCCAGCCGGTGCAGTTTTCATGTGCCAGATAAATGTCATGATCCGCGGCGATTGTGGCCAGCTCTCTGTAGCGGCGGATGGTTTCGTTTTGCCAGTAGGCCGCATCGGCATTGCCCGGCAACCAGCTCATGGTGCGGATGAATTTCGTGCCCAGCCGTTGCATTCTGGCCGCGGCGATTTTTAAATCATTAATGTCGCGCGCGAAATCGCCATCGATGGGCCGGCTCCAGTTACCGATGGCGGAAGCAAATGCTGTAACCTGCATTGCGGCATCACCCAGTCGGGCGCACACTTCATCGAACTCGGCATCGCCCAATTCCCCTGCCACATTTTTGCCGTTTATCGTGCGCAGTTCGATGGCGCGCCAGCCCAGCGTTTGATGGGCGCGGATTTGCCCCTCAATGCTGTCTGCCGCCTCATCGGCAATTCCTGTGAGAATATTCATGGTTATCGTTTTAGCTCCTGGCTGTTTTGGTGCTCCGTATTGTAACACATGTTACATCGATGTAAAATAGCATTATGCCAACCACGCGCCTCCTCAATTTTCTCGATACCACGCATCCTACCTTATTTAATGACAGAACGCGGGCGTTTTTGGAATCGCAGTTCGAAGTCACCCATTTCGATCGCGCCGACTGGTCGCCGCAAACCATCCAAAAGTACTTTTGCGAAGTACAGCCTCAAGTCATTTTAACGGGATGGGGTTGCCAGCAGTTACAACTGACGGATGCGCTGATTTCCAGCGTGCCCTCATTGCAAATCTGGGCGCATGTGGGTAGTTCGCTCAAGGCTATTTTCGATGCGCCGAACACCATCGAGCGGTTGCGCGTGCTGAACACGGCGCCGGTCATCGGGCGCTATGTGGCGGAAAGCACGGTGGGACATTTGATTTATGGATTGCGCTGTTTTCGCTTGCTCAATGGCATGTTGCAGGAAGGGAACCACTGGGGGCATCTCGACAAAACGCCCGAGTGCGAAAAATCGCTTTATCATGCCACGGTGGGGCTTGTGGGGCTGGGAAAAGTGGGGCGCGAAGTGGTGCGGTTGCTGCAACCCTTTGGGGCGAAACTGCTGGTGCATGATCCCTATCTTGCTCCGGAGATGGCGCGGGAAATGGGCTTGCAAAATGTTTCCCTAAAAGTACTTTTGGAGGAAAGTGATGCGATTAGCCTGCACGCCGCGGCCACGGAAGAAACCCATCATTTGATCGATGCCAAATCGCTCCAATTGATGCGCACCGGCAGCGGCATCATTAACACGGCGCGCGGTGCATTGATCGATACGGCGGCGCTGGCTCAGGAGATTGCCGCGGGGCGGTTATGGTGCGCGATCGATACCTATGAAGAAGAACGCAAACGTCCCATCACCGAAGATCCATTGGTCGCATTGGCGCATTTGCCGCACTGTTTTGTAACGCCGCACGTTGCCGGCATTGTGCCATCGGCGCGCGCTTTCATGGTGGAAGAGTTATTGCAGGAAGCGCAAAAAGTACTTTTGCATGGTGGCGCTTCACCCTTAACCGCTTCGCGCGATGCGTTTTATATGGGATAAAAATTTGCCTTTTGGGAAGAAAAGGATATAGAGATGATTCGTGTTGGTTTTGTCAATCTGGACACCTCCCATCCCGCTGCTTTCTTGAAAATATTGCGTCAAATGGAAGATGTGCGCGTTACGGCAGTGTTTGATGAAGGAGCGGTACGTGAGGAAAGTTATATACACGAATTCTGCAGCAGCCACGATTGTAAACGGTATTTTTCGTTGGATGAGATGGCGCAAGATGTCGATGCCGTGATGATTCTGGGTGTGAATTGGGATCGGCATTTCGATCAGAGTCTGCCTTTTGTGAAAGCCGGAAAGGCGGTTTATATCGATAAACCGGTTTGTGGAAATGCGCGGGATGTGCGGCGTTTTGAACAGTTGATCAGCGAAAGTGAGGCGCCGTTTCTGGCAGGATCGGGATGGCGTTTTAATCAAAAAGTACTTTTAGCATCGCGACATGGCGCGGCTTCGGCGGCGCGGGAGTTTTATGTGGAGTCGTGTTTGCCATCCTATTTTTATGGTATTCACGCCATCGAATTAGCGATCGGATTGCTCGGCCCGGGCTTCACGCGCGTGCAAACTTTTTGTTGGGATGAACAGAAGGCCGGTGTGTTATTGTCGCTGGAACATCGACAGGGCAAACACGTTTTGGTGAAGATGGCGCCGTCGCAGCAATACTGGCGCGGCGCGTTGTATCGGGTAGGGCAGGAGTGGCATCCCGTCACTTTTGAAGCGGCGGATATTCACGGCTCGGTGTGCGGGGCCTTCATGGAAATGGCGCGCGGCGGGAAGCCGGTTTGTGAAGCGCATAGCTGCCTCGAATCGGTGCGCATCATGCTGGCGGCGCGTCATGCAGCAGATACTGGAAAGGCCGTGGAGATGGATGCCGCACTTCCCGAAACCGTGCAATTTGACGGCGCGGCATTTGAGGAAAGTTATAAAACGGGTAAATAAGGTGGCGCTGCCGTGCAGGAAAAGTACTGTTATTCTCAAAAGTACTTTTTGATAGGAACCACGAACAAAATAGCCGCAACGAGACCCAAAAATATAGTGGGGGCAGGCCTCCGTGCCTGCTTAAATAGATATTTATTCCTTATTGCCGTTTAAAATGAAATGCAGGTGGGACGCCTGTGCTCCATAGTTATGCTCATGGCAAAATAGTTACTGGCGTTCCCACCGGAGCGGCAGCGGCGATTTCTTCTATTTCGCGATCTGTCAATGCAATGCAACCGGCGGTCCAGTCGGGTGAGCCGCGTTTCTTGCGCACTTTAGCGGCATAGCTGTCATCGCTGCCGCCGTGAATGCCGACCCAGCCGCCGAGATCGGTATTCCACAGCGGTGTGCCACGCGAGGCCAGGCGGGAACGGATGGTCTGGAATTGTTGCCAGGTGATTTGTTTAGAATTGACCGCATCGGTAGCGCGCGGCAGGCCCGGATAGGAGAGGCCCAGGAAAAGATGAAAGGCCGAATCCTTGCCGTTGCGCATGCAAATATAAAATTCGCCCTCCGGCGTGCGGCCGTCGCCGCGCCGGTCTTTGGCGCCGATAGGATTAGAGCCCAATGCGACGTGGTAGCTCTTGACCAGTGTTTGCCCGCTATATAAATCGAGGCGTCGCTCCGCTTTGGTGATAACGATGCGCGCGTCCTTGAGGGGGAGCGCCAGTTTCCATTGATTGACGATTTGGCGCAACGGCACGCCATCACGGAAAAAGGGCGTTTCTGCGTTCGTCGCCGAGGTCGTTTCGGGCGCTTCTTCCGCCAGGCAATATTGGTAATAAAACAAACCGCAACACAATGCCAGCAGGCAGAGTGTTGCGGGAAGGTATTTCTTAAACACGATATTCCGGTTTATTTCTTTTTCGCGGGTGTTTCGGACAACACTTCCACTTTTTCGAGTTTGTCATTGGCGCGCAGTTTCTCGACCACGTCTTTGCCGGAAAGTACTTTTCCGAACACCGTGTAACCGTCGCCTTCGTCCAAAAAGGGCACCGGGTCAACGGTGAAATAAAACTGGCTGCCGGCCGAATCGGGATCCTGGCTGCGTGCGGCGGCGATGACAAAGGCTTCATGCGTCAATTTGTTATGTTCGCGCGGCACTTCATAGCCCGGGCCTCCGGCTCCCCAGTATTGCTGAAGTGATTCATTTTTGGTCAACGGATCGCCGCCCTGGATAATGCGGCCTTTTCCTGACATGCCGGAACCTTCCAGCAGGTCGGCGTAGCGATGAAAGATGGTGCCGTTATAAAAGCCCTTTTTCGAGAGATAGACGAAGCTTTTCACCTGCAGCGGCGCTTCTTCTCCGTTCAGCTGCACCTTGATTTTGCCTTTGCTGGTGGTGAAAAGCAGAGTTGCCTGTTTGGGCGCAGGCGTATCCGCGGGCGGCGGCGTAAGGGCTGTTTTCTGGAGCGCTTCGACTACGGGCGCGGGCAAACCGGTGCTGGATGGATCGACAACGGTATAACCCTTGGTGGGTTCAGCGGGTGCGCTGGCTTCGTTGGTCGCGGTGTCTTGGGCGGGCTCGGCGCTGGTGGTGTTGGCGGAAGTGTCCTGAGCGGGATCCGTCTGGGCCGTGCAGCCGCCGATAATGATGCATGCTGGTAATAAGAGTGCGAGTAATTTGGCTTTAATCATGATGGTGAGCTGGTGGAAGGATCGATAACGGCGTTGGCGGCGACGGCGGGAACTTTGGATTTGGAAGAAGAGCGGGAAGGAGCATGTCCGCCTTTATGATAGCGGTCCAAGCCGTAACAATCGCGGCAGGTGATGTTGTTTAGCGGGAAAGGAACGTACAATAACTCGCGGCCACACTGGGCGCATTTTGCTCGGGCTTTGGGCGATGAGGCGTTGAGATTGCCCAGTTGACTACCAATTTGAAGCGACATGAAATAACTCCTGCGAAATAAGTGCTGTTAATAAGTATAGGGCGCATTAGTGGATTCGGCAATTTGGGAAGTGCTCCTTCGGAATGACATGGTTAAAAGTACTTTTACCGCTTCGGAAAAATGGAACACGCTTTGACGCCCAGCCATTTTGATAGCAACGGCCGGTTTTTCGCGATGGCACGATAAGCAAGTTTCTCCAATGCCAGCAGCGGTGGCAGGCGTTTGATAACACGCATGATCCATGCCCACGGAACGTACTTTTCCAGGAAGAAATTCAATGCTTCCGCGCCGCCCATGATTTTTCCATCCGCCGTAATCAGCTTTATTTCCTGATTGCAAGCGGCGTGATCCAAATCATATTCCGCTAAAAACGCCTCACTTTTTTGTTGGTGAGGAAGGATTTCGAAGAGCTGCCGCTGATCCTGCGCTTGCAGCCACGCCGCGCAACGCGCGCAAAATCCGCAATCGCCGTCCCATAACAGCAGATGTTTCATAGCAAATGATATAGGGGTTTTCTCAAATTAAACGGTCACTGAGCGGAGCCGAAGTGCCCGTTTTTCATAGGCGCGTTCCCTTCGACACCGCTCAGGGAACGAAGAAATTATTGCGATAAATATCCCATGGCTTTATACAACAATCGCGCCACTGCAAAGGCCGCCGCCGGATCGCCGCCGGTCAATTCCACGCAATCCATACCGATGACTTTTTTGTGCGCGCAGACGGTTTTCAAAATATCGCGCACCTGGTAATAACTCAACCCGCCCGGTTCCGGCGTTCCTGTCGCGCTCATCCATGATGGATCACAGACATCCACATCGAAAGTGATATAGACCTCATCGGTCAGCGTATCCAAGACCTGCTCCAAAGTACTTTTGAAGTCCGCCAGCAAGTCCTCGCACCAGAATTGATGCACATTTTTGGGCACATTTTCGACTTCTTCTTTGGAGGTGGAACGCAATCCCAGCTGCACAATGCGCGTGCCTGGCAACTGGCTGACGCGATACGCCATGCAGCCGTGGCCATAACGCGTGCTGCAATATTCATGGCGCAAATCGGTGTGCGCATCCAATTGTAATATCGATAGATCGCCTTTCAAATCACATTTTAAAGCCGCGCAAACCGCGCCGAATGTCAGCGAATGTTCGCCGCCCAGCATGATGGGAGTTTTGCCGGCAAACAGAATTTCGCCGATCACTTCAGTGACGCGCACCGCCATTGATTCGGGCCGCGAAAGCACCGGCTCCACATCGAGCGTGGTGTGAATGCCCGCTTCGCAAATTTCACGTTTCAATTCGTGATCATATAATTCCATATTCATGGAAGCGTCCAAAATGGCCTGCGCGCCATCCCGCGTGCCGCCGCGCCAGGTGGTGGTGGAATCATAAGGAACGGGAACCACGACAAATTGCGCCGTTTCAAACCGCGCCAGTTCTTCATCGATAGCGCCAAAATTATGCGGCGGCCAGAAGTTATGAGGACTTAACATGAGGTGATTATTCCGGGTAAAAGTACTTTTGCGGGATGGAAGTTTACATAAACTACCAGGAGAAAATGGAAAGCGCCAGAAAAGTACTTTTATCTCAGGGAAAACAATGCCGCCGCAATCTGCCATGGCTGATCTACGGGTTATTGATTACCGCGGTTATTTTTTGGATGCAGCGGCATATCATATCAAGCGGTTTCTGGACGGATGATTTTGATTTCATCCGGCAGTTGTCCGGGCTGTCGCCGTGGCAGGCGTTGTCGCTGTGGGCGCCGGGATCGTTCTGGTGTTACCGTCCGGTGTTTTTGCAATATTGGTGGGCCGGATTTCAACTGTGGGGCGTCAACGCAGCCGCGTTTCACTTCGCCAGCATCATCTTGCATCTTTGCGTCCTATTATTACTGGCCTGGCTGGGCGCGCGGTTATCCGGCAAAAACTGGCTGGGCTTTGCCGCCGGAATAATGTTTCTATTCAGCTCCGCGTGCAGCGGCCAGATTCCTCCATTTTCCGAACGTTCCGTCAACGCCATTTCCTGGATATCATCGGTCAGCACGCTTTGGGCGGCGTGTTTTTCGTTGCTCACGTTTCATTGTTGGATCAGTTATCGCGCCACCAACCGGCGGCTGTTCGCGTTCTTGTCCTTGGCTTTCGTGTGGCTGGCGTTGTGCTCGAAAGAGGATGCGTTTTCTCTGCCCTTTGCCTTGATGGCAGTTGACTTTTTGATATGGCGGAAGCGTTCGCGCTGGATTTTGCTGGCGCCTGTGGCGATGGCGGCGCTCTTTGCGGTGTTGGATATTTGGACGGATCGCCTCGCGCATTTGCACGCGCTGCCGGGAGCCAAAGAATTTTTAGTCATCGAACCCTTGAGGCAACTTCGATTAAGCATCGAATTTAACAGGGTTATCTGGAACGGTTTACTTCCGCCATCGTGGTTGTGGGGCGTGATTAGTTTAGTGGCCATCGGCTGGATGTTGCGGCGTCACCGGCGGGCGCTGGCGCTGGGATGTTGGGCGCTGCTGGCGGCTTTTCCGGTGCCATTCGGAGTGGGCACGCATGCCTTTGCCACGCGGTTTTATTATTATCCGGCGATGGTTTTTTCCCTGTTTGCCGTAATCGGCATCTGGACATTATTGCGGGAAAAAGACGAATTCCATCAATTTGCCGGCATTGTCTGGCTGGTGGCGCTGGCGGCAACATTTTTCTCCAAGCCCTATTTGCAACCGGAATGGGTGTGGGCAGGATTGATTGCAGTGATCGCGGTAGCGATATTATACGGCCGGGAAAATCGCCATTCCCTGCTGTTCCTGTGGTGGATTCCCGTATTGGCAATCGGAAGCCAGCTCCTGATTTATGGCTGGGATATTTCCTACACCATCTACATGCTGTGCATTATCATCGTTTTGGCGGGTGTCTTCAAAAAACGGGCGATTGCACAGATAGCGCCGGCATTACTGGCGGCGGTGTTTGCGTTGCCCCAACCGCTGATTGTGTTGGGCGGAAGTCTTATTTTGTTGATGGCGCAATCGGGAAAATGGAAGCTCCGTTCCGCCCAGATTGTAAGCCGCTGCCGCCAGTTAGCGCATCGCTAAAAGTACTTTTTATTGCCCGCCATCGCCACTTATTGATATAACTGATAACCATGAAAAAGTACTTTTGGCGTTTACAGTTGTGTTTATTATTTGTTCTCGCGCTTTATGCTTCGGCAGCGCAGGCGGAGCCGTTGAAGTTGTTTGTGATTGGCAATAGTTTTTCGCGCAATGCCACGCAGTTTCTCACCGAACTCGCTAAAGAGGGCGGGCACGAATTGATCATCGGCCGCGCCGAATTGGGCGGCTGCAGTTTGAAGGAACACTGGGAACGGGCGGCCGCGGAAATCGCCAATCCGAACGATCCCTATGGATCGCCGTATGCTGGCACCGATAGAAGCATGGCTAGGTTAACTAAAGGCGGCAAATCGCTGCGGCAATTGCTGGCCAGCGATAAATGGGACGTCATCACCATGCAGCAGGCGTCGATTTATTCGGGCGCGCTCGATAGCTATCAGCCGTATGCGCGCAATTTGTATGAATTCGTGCACAAGTTGCAGCCGCAGGCCAAAGTCGTTTTTCATGAAACCTGGCCCTATCGCAGCGATTCGCGCGATTTCACCCGCATCGATGGCGATATTCGCGCCACCGATCAACAATCAATGTGGCAATATTTGCATCATGCCTATTACACGGAAGCCTGCGCTCTGGGCATTGCTGTCATCCCCAATGGCGACGCCTTTTGGAAAGTGGGCAATGATCCGAAATGGGGCTATAAAAAGGATCCGAATTTTGACGTCTCCAAAGCAGTGGAACCAGCATTGCCCGATCAGACCAATTCTCTTAACGGTGGATATTGGTGGTCAAAAGGCAAGTTGCGATTCGATTCGCATCATGCAAATGCGGCAGGTCGATATCTGGGCGCGCTGGTCTGGTATGGATTTTTGTTCCACGAATCGCCCGAAAAACTGACCTTCGTTCCCAAAGGCGTGCCGACAGATTTCGCCGCGCATCTGCGCAAAGTGGCGTGGCAAGTGGTTCAGGATAATCCGCGTCCGTTGAAGTAATCATTGCACTTTCACACGCGAAAGCGCGAGAGGAAATTTTACATCGATATACAGGATGAACAGGATAACATGCAATTTTGGAAAATCCTATCCTGTTTATCCTGTTCATCGATGTTAGATAAAAGTACTTTTTAATCTCGATAAACACGCGGCAACAATGCCGATGCCGCCAGTCGGCGCATGGGCAAAAGTACTTCGTCGCCAGTTTTGATATTGGCGATATTGCTCACATCGATGGCGCAGGTTTGCATGGCGATGCGTCCCACAATCGGCGCTTTCTGGCCGTTGATGGTGACGGATCGTGCCGCGTCATTTCCGCGCAACGCGTGATAACCGCGCTTAAAAGTACTTTTAGCAAGCTGCGAAATGGATTCCTCGCGAGCGCGTGGCTCCATGCTTAATCCATCCGCAAAACCCGCCGCCACGATGGCGATGATGGAAGTTTTCTTCGCTGTCCATTCGCTGCCGTAACCCACGCTTTGGCCGGTTTTGATTTTCTTGATTGCCACGATGCGCGCCTTGGCGCAAAAGGTTTCCCGCAATTTGAAATCATCGGGCGCGGCGTTTTTCGCCGCCGCCGATGGATATTGGCCATACAACAAAGTTCCCACGCGCACGCATTGCAGCCGCGTTTGCGGAAAGCGCAACGTGGCCGCGGAATTGGCGCAATGAAACTGTTCCGGCGCTAATCCCAATTGCTGCTGCAACGGTTCCATCAACGTTTGAAAAACATGAAATTGCTGCGGCGCGGAAGGCCGCGCACCGTCTGTATTGGCATTGGCGAAATGCGTATAAACGCCGTCGATTTTGAGATTGGGCAACGCCGCGATTTGTTGTGCCACTTCCACAGCTTTGCGCGATTCAATGCCAAAACGCCCCATGCCGGTATCTATTTTGAGATGGATATTGAGAGTGCGATTCGCCGCTTCCGAAAGTACTTTTGCATCAGCTTCGCAGGTCACGCACGGCGTGAGATTTAATTGTATTGCCTCATCCGCCTGCTCCGCAAGAATCGGCGCTAATAATAGAATCGGTTTTTGCACGCCGGCATCGCGCAATTCCCGCGCTTCCTCGATTTTCGTCACAGCCAGCGCGCGCAAATTTTCCTTTTCCAGCGCCAGTGAAACCGCCGCCGCGCCATGGCCATAGGAATTGGCTTTCACCACGGCGATAATACTTGCCGGCGCGCCGATGAGTTTTTGAATCTGATTGTAATTATGCCGGATAGCCGATAAATCAACTTCGATCCAGCAGGTGGATGTGTTCATTGTGTTATTATGTTCCCTCTCCCCGGCGGGGAGAGGGAATTCTCATTTCATCACCAGTCGCTTCTGCGCGAAATCACACGAAACCGCCGCTTCTCCGCGCAGGAATTTCAGCAGCGTTTCTCCCAGCAACTTCTTCCGCCAATCCTCCATTAAAACCATCCCCTCCGGCGGGTTTTCATCAGGCGCTGTAGCTGTTTCTACCCACCAGCGCGCTAAGCCGAACAGCTCTTCCTTAGGCGCCAGATAAGTCCGGGCAATGCCGGTTTCCTGCGCCACAATCTGCGTAACCGTTCCCAGCAGATTCGCGATATTATCCACTTCGGGATCGGGCTTGGTATCTTTCCATAATCGCGGCAACTGATCTTCGGGAAGAGCATCGCCGCGTTTGGCAGCATCCACAAAAAGCTGTGCCAGCTTGGTGGGTAATGGTGGCATGCCGCGGATTTCGCGTAGTTCTTTCACGTTATCAGCCGACATTTTTGCCAGTTGCAGCAAGGCATTATCGTTGACAATATAAGGAATCGGCCGGTTTTGCTGCCGCGCAATTTCATCGCGCACCATCGCCAATTCGCGCAAACGTCCCAATTGCCGCCGGTTCATTTTGCTGAGTTTCAAACGGCGATACAGTTCTTCCGGCGGCGTGCTTTCCGCGGCTTTTGCCTCGGCTCTGGTGAATTCCGTCTTCGCCCAATCAAGCCGCGATTTGGCGTTTAGTTCCGTTTCCAATTTCTCTTTGATCGCCGGCAAAAAACGTACGTCGCACAGCGCGTATTCCAACTGCAATGCCGAAAGCGGTCGCGCCGTCCAGTCGCTGAATTGCCAGTCTTTGGAAAGTTGCGGACCGTCGATAGAGCGTTGCACTAAATCGACATAGCCAATTTGCTGGCCATATCCCAGAAACGCCGCCGCGATTTGCGTATCAAAAACGTTCTTTGCTTCGCAGTTGAATTGTGTATATAAAATTTGTAAATCCGAACTACCGGCATGCACGATTTTTTCGATAGCTGGATCGGCGATCATGTCTAACAATGGTTTCAAATCCACTTTGAAAGGATCAACCGCCGCTTCCAGCTTCTGATCGCCAACGCCCACTTGCACCAGACAGAGTAAGGGGAAATAGCGTTTATCGGAAACAAATTCCGTATCGAAAGAAAGCGGCTGCCCGCTGGCGCGCCACTTTTTGCAGTATTCTTCAAGTTGGTTTTGATGATCGATTAGCATATATAAACTGTAGGGACACGCCTCGGGCGTGTCCGAAATATTACGTGCGATTGCGGACACGCCCGAGGCGTGTCCCTACAAGAACTACCTGCGCAATTTCCGCAACGCCGGGCGCAATGTCGTCCATGCCCAATATCCAGGCTTTGATAGCGGCAGATCCCATTCCCCGCAATAGCGGATCAGTTCCGCGCCGAAGCCCGCCTTGAAACGCACCAGGCCATCTTCCGAACTCATCAAATCTTCCGAAGATGTGCCTTCCGGCATGTCGTGCACGCCGCGAAAATCATAGGTATCGCAGCCGCATTCCTTGGCCCAGTTTATCATGGCCCATTGCATGGAGTGATTGGGCATCAAGTTGCGTTTTTCGTTACTGGATGCGCCGAAAACATACCAGCATTGCTTGCCCAGCACGAACGAAATCGCGCCGGAAAGCGGCTGATCTTCGTGATAGACCAAAAATAATTTTGCCATGCCGCGTTCCACCAGCACGTCCCATTGAGTCTCAAAATAGCGCAGCGGATAGCCGATGAAACCGTCGCGTTTGGCGGTTTCATCATAGATGGCATGGAAGATTTTCAAATCGTTGCGCGTGCAATCATCTTTGACGACCAGCCCTTTGCGTGCGCCGAGGCGGATATTGTAACGCCATTTAGAATGAAAGTTTGCCATCACGCCATCGAGCGGCGCGGAAATATCCAACTTCATCACACAGCGCGGCTGGGTGCCGCCAAAACTGGCGCGGGCTTCGGGCGAGGGAATAAAACCGTTGCGCCGAAAGAGATCGCTAAAAGTACTTTTGTCGGGCAGGGCCGGATCAATTTTGATATAAATCGCGCCATGTTCTTTGGCTGCCAGCAAAAGTTGCTCTTTAATCAATCCAAAAAGCCGTGGATTGGACCAGTCCAGAATCGGCCCGCGCGGCACATAAAATAGGCACTTGCCGCCGGGCAGTGCACGCTTGAGCACCAGCGCCGTGGCCACCAGTTGGCCGTTTTCCTCCGCTGCCACTGGCAGCGGCTGCCAGTCCGGCTTTTTCACCTCGCCCCATTCCAGCGTTTGCAATACATCGCCATGCGGAGAAGCTGCCACAAAATCGTTCCAGCGCGCGTGTTGTTCCGGGTTGTCGATATTAAAAGTACTTTTCACTGGGAAGAGATTTTATCAGAAGTCGGAAGCTGGAAGTCAGAATACAGAATATGGAATAGTGGGGACAGGCCTCTGTGCCTGCTTAAACAGAAATTATTCCTTATTGACGTTTTAAAATAGGAATCAGCAAGCTGATATTTTATAAGCAGGCACGGAGGCCTGCCCCCACTCGGTGTATATTCCGGCTTCTAACTTTTGCCCTTTTTCCCCATCCGCGCCGCATGTTTGCGCCCCCACACATCCAGATCATTGACCAGCGGGACGATTGTTTTTCCGTAAGCCGTCAGTTTATATTCCACCGCAGGCGGCACGGTGGGATAGGCTTTCCGCGATATCAGCTGATGCTCTTCCAGGCTTTTCAATTCTTTGATTAACATCCGCGCGGTAATGCCCACAATTTCGCGTTGCAAAATAGTGAAACGTTTGGGCGCGCCGTCGCGCAGAGAATATAAAATCGCAAATTTCCATTTGCCGCCCAACGCCTGCATCACCGAATGCATGGGGCAAATAGCGGTTTTTTCTATCGGCATAAAGCGTCCACATCCTTGTGTCGTCAAATACTATCAATTATGTATGTAGTATACATTCATGTAATGACTTCTCAAAGTATACTAAAGTGATAAAATATAGTGTAGTTTAACCATAGGAGGTTTTACCATGAAGACAACGTTACACACATCCGATAGCCGCGGCCATGCCGAGCGTGGCTGGCTGAGATCCTGGCACACCTTTAGCTTTGCCGATTACTACGATCCCGAACGCGTTCACTTCGGCGTGTTGCGGGTGATCAATGACGATATTATCGCGGGCGGCATGGGCTTTCCTACGCATCCGCATGACAATATGGAGATCATCACCATCGTGCGCAAAGGCGCCTTGGCGCATAAGGACAGCATGGGCAACGAAGGCGTGATCGAGGCGAACGATATTCAGGTGATGAGCGCGGGCACCGGCGTGCGCCATTCCGAATTCAACGCGAAAACCGATGCCGATGCCGAGCTGTTTCAGATTTGGGTGTTCCCCAATAAGAAAAATGTGGAGCCGCGTTATGAGCAGTTGACGCTGGATGCCGAGAAACGTCACAATCAGTTCCAGCAAATCATTTCGCCCAATCCCGATGATGACGGGTTGTGGATTCATCAGGACGCCTGGTTTCACCTGGCGCAACTGGACGCCGGGACGGCGTTGAATTACGCGCTGAAAAAACCGGGCAACGGCGTTTATCTGCTGGTGGTCGAAGGCAGCGTTGCGGTGAACGGGCAAAAGCTGGAACGCCGCGACGGCCTTGAAATCGAAGACGTGGAGAATGTTGAAATCAAGGCGGACGCGGACGCGGAAGTACTTTTAATGGAAGTGCCGATGCGGTGAGCAGTTGCAATGAGCAATTAGCAATTAGCAAAAGTACTTTTGTTCGTTGCTCGTGCTTATGCTTCGTCATTCTGAGGGAGCCTCAAGCGACCGAAGAATCCCTCGCTTCGGCTCCGCTCAGCGACCGTTCCCTGAGCGGAGCCGAAGGGAAAATTTCGGGGGATCCTTCAGTCGCTTGAGGCTCCTTCAGGATGACGCCGTTTTGTTCAGCCAAAACGTTCCACGCAGAAAGGCGCCATATCGATGGAGGGTTTTTGTCCCGTCACTAATTCCGCGATCAACTTTCCGGTGCCGGCGCCCAGGCTCATGCCCAGCATGGAATGTCCGGTGGCGATGAGCAGGTTTTGATATTGCGTGGTGCGGCCAATGTAGGGCAAACCGTCGGCGGAACAGGGACGATAGCCAAACCATACATTATCAACTTGCGGAACTTTCAGATGCGCTTCTGGGAAATATGCATTAACCGCGTTGACGATTCCCTGCACACGCGCGTAGCGCGGCGGCGTCCCGGTAGGAACCACTTCCATGGTTCCGCCAAAACGCATGGTGCTGCTGTCAAGCGGCGTGAGCGCCACGCTGCGCTCCATCAATATGGCGGGATGGCGCAACTGAAAATCGCCCTGTTGCACCGTCACCGAATATCCCCGCCCCGGCATGAGTGGAAACGAAACGCCCACGGAATCCGCCAGCTTCTTGCTCCACGACCCGGCCGCCAGCACCACATGACCGGCATCAAAAGTACTTTTATCGGTGATGACGCGCTGGATGTTTTTACCGTCATGCTCCAGGCGCAACACTTTCTGATGCGGCAACAGTTGCACGCCTTTCGCCTCCAACACGTTCCGCAGCGATTGCATCACGCGGTTGGGATACACATGCGCGTCGCATTTATAATGAATCGCGCCGGTGGCGTCGACAAGGACACCTGGTTCTAATTGCGATAATTGGTCACGGCTCAGTAACTCCGCATCCAGCCCCAGTTCCCGGCATTTATGAACGGCCTCTTCCGCATGATGCCGGCCCGCCTCGGTGCGGAATATCTCCAAAAGCCCCTTGTATTCGAGGGCGAAATCAAACTCCGGCTGCCGGCTCCATTGCTGATATTCCTGCTGGCTCAGCAACGCGATATCGCGCAATGGCACGGCGGAACGCGCCACGTGATCTTTGGTGGCGCTGCGCATGAATGTCCAACCCCATTTCAGCAAATCGCGATGGAGCGCCGGTTTGATATAAAAGGGACTTTGCGCGTTGAACATCCATTTGATGCCCTGCCGCACTTTGCCGGGCGAAGCCAGCGGAATGACGTGGCTGGGACAGATGTATCCCGCATTGCCATAGGAACAATTATCCTGGAAATCGCCCTGATCCAACACCGTCACTTCAAATCCCGCGCCGCGCAGAAAATACGCGCTACTTAACCCAATAATGCCGCCGCCGATAATAAGAACCTGATCCATTTGTTGCTATAAAAGTACTTTTGTTGCTACGTATGTTGCCACGTATTTTACAAAAATCGTGGAAAAGTACTTTTTTGCGATTCATCAAAAATAAATGTTTGAAAAATTGTGATTGGTGGAATAGTAACTTTCAGTTGCATGAACGTTGATGCTGGAGGTGAAAAATCATCGCAGTGACATTGAAAGATGTGGCGCAAAAAGCCGGTGTATCGGCGCATTCGGTTTCAGCAGTGCTGAACGGCAAGGCGGAACAATATCGCATCTCGCCCGCCACGCAGCAGCGCATCGCGAAAATGGCGGCGGAACTGGGATATGATCCTGATAATAACCGTGGCGCGCGGCAGATGGCGGCGCGCAAGCACGGCATCAAAATGTTGAACAATGTCATCGCGGTGTGCAGCAATCCCAGCTCTCGCCCGGTGCATCAGCAGCCCTTTGAGAGCGAAATTCTTGATGGCATTGAAAGTGTGGCGGATGCGCAGGGATTGGATGTATTGATGTGCCGATTGCGTGCTGACCGGTTGCCGCGCATGATCGAAAAATGTGAAGTTGATGGGATAGTCACAATGAGTAGTCAAGTTCAATGGTTCCCTCTATTTCGCCCGCTTGGTATTCCTGTCGTGCATCTTGGAAGCATGTTGCCTGAAATTCACAGTGTTAGCGCGGAACATCGTAAAGGAATGAAGTTAGTCGTATCTCATTTGATTGAACAGGGGCATCGTCAAATTGCGTATATTGGCTACGGGGTTAATTTGACCCAGAAAGAATCCGTGTTATACGATGCTGCCAACCAGCGTTATGAAAGCTTTTGTGAGGTAATGGAAAAGTCGGGGCTACCGGTTAAATATGTTGTCAGTTCTCTTCCAAAAGGTTTACCGGAAAATGGATATAACAGTTTCGACATGCTGTGGAAACAATCGCGTCGCCGCCTGACTGCTGTTGTCTGTTATAACGATTTCCTGGCTATGGGTGCAATCCGTGCCGCGCAAGAAAAGGGGCTGCAAGTGCCGCATGACTTGAGCGTGGTAGGGTTTGACGCCGTTTCCGGCCCCTTTGCGTTTGAGCCATTTATTACGTCTGTAGGTTATGATCGTGCCTTAATGGGCCGGCGGGCGATGGAAATTTTGTTGGAATACCGGCATGAGAAAATTCTTTCGCCAGAGGATAAAAGTACTTTTATACGTGAGGAATTGCCGGTACATTTTGTTGAAGGAGCCACCACAGCTCCGCCCGCGAAAAAGAAACTGTAAGTAATAAGGAGATGTTATGCTAAAAGTACTTTTGGGTAGATCAGAGAACTGCGACTGCAAGGTTAGCGGTTTTACGTTGATAGAACTTCTTGTCGTAGTGGCTATAATAAGTATTCTTGCATCCATCCTGTTTCCGGTGTTTGCGCGCGCCAGGGAGAATGCGCGCCGTGCCAGTTGCATGAGTAATCTGAAGCAGATTGGGTTGGGCATGATGATGTATGTGCAGGATAATGATGAGCGTTATCCAAAATATTCCTGGAATAACGGTAATCAAATTGCGGATGCAGATCATGGAGGATCGTGGTACCCCAACCCATCGAGCACGTATGCAAAAGATTGGTACTGGCAGAATGCGATATATCCGTATGTGAAAAGTATTCAGGTGTTTATTTGTCCATCGTCGCCTAGTGTTGACGCTACATATGGCGCTCCTGCTGGTCATTATGGACCATACCAAAGACATTACGGCGCTAATACTGATGTGTTTGTTTATTCCGGTAGTGCCGCGGTGAACATGAGCGCCATGGCTGCGCCGGCCAACACATATGCTTTGATGGATTCAAGTTTTTATACAATTGCTTACAATTATGCTGATGATGCGCCGACCAGCGCCAATTATTATTTACCCGGCTTATGCACTTTTTATCCGCCAGCGTCGGGAACCTATCCCGGCGATTGCGAAAATGGCCGGCATTTCGATGGCGATAACGTGGCGTTTGCGGACGGCCATGTGAAATGGCTCAAGACGCAGACGCTAATTGCTGAAGCGCAAAAACCGGATCATGGAGATTGGATATACACGAATAATTAAATATCGCAAATGTAGGGGCTCGCCTTGGGCATGCCTCTACATCATAATCTATAAAGAGAAAATACCTATGAAAAAAACACATTGTTCCCTAAAAGTACTTTTACTGCTTGTGGCATTAGCTGCCTTCGTTTTGCCATCTTGCTCCGACGTCAAAATTAACGAAGGCAATGGCGTCAATATCGCCATGGAAAATGCCGCGATGAAAGTGAATATCGCCGTCGAAGGCGGCGGGCGCATTAGCCAATTGATCGATAAAAAAAGCGGCAAAGATCTGGTGACGCTGTGGAAAAACCCCGCCGAAGATGGCGGCCTGCTGGATGATCGCAATGTCTTTACCGCGATGGCCTATAGCGCGGCCGTCATGCAGCCGGGCGGCAAAACCGGCGCGGTGCGATTGACGGCGAAGAATTCCAATGGCATGGCGATGACGAAGATATTGACCCTGCGCGATGATTCCAGCGAACTTGAAGTCAGCGAAACGTTTTCCAACGGCACGCAAAAACCGGCGCGGTTTATGTTGCGCAGTTTTATGTTGCCGGACGGCGGGCCGCTGAGCGATGGCTTCCAGTATTTTGTGCCGGAAAAAGACAAACCGTTGCAGCCGCTGATGCCGGCGCATGGCTATTATCAGAATTTGCAGTCGCCGTGGTCGGCGGTGTGGAACAGCAAAACCGGCGATGGCATTCTGGTGGCCGCGCCGGGCGTTGATCGATTCTATTTCTGGCAGGGCAGCAAGATTTATCCGACGCACGAATGGATTTATCCCGAAGTGCCGGCGGGCAAATCCATCACGGTGCATTATGTGTTGCAGCTCGTCCACAACGCCGCGCCGGACTGGCAGGCGCTGGGCGCGGCGGCGCTGAAAGGCGTGCGCGGCGTGCATTTCGCCGATGTGCCGGGATGGCAAAATGAGGAGCAGCGTTTCCATGTCACCGATGCCGAACGCGCGCGCGGCTTCTGGCTTTCCGCCGGTGATGGCGACGGCAAACGCCGCCTGCCGCCCTTGCGCATCGACGTGCCGTTGAATCAATCGCGCTCCATTTATATCGGCATTAACGCTTTGAAGGATTGGACGAATAGCGATTTGCACATTGATCTGCAACATATCCCGCAGGGCCTGGTGCAAACCGCCTGGCAGGTTAGCGGCAAGGATTCGATAAAAGTACTTTCCTTCAACGGCAGCCGCAACATTGATCTGGGAAACGGCACCGAAGGTCGTCTGTGGCTGACTTTGAAGGGCGGCGCGAAAGCGGTGGATGCGAAAGGTGATATTCAGATTTCGTTGAATGGGCAAAAAGTACTTTTGCCGCTGGAAGTCAAAGTGTGGCCGGTCAAGGTGCCGCCGATCCGGCCTTTTGAGATTCGTGGTTACGGCACACTGACGCCGATGACGGCGGGATATAAAGTGACGCCGGAAGGCTTGAAAATGCTGGATGCGCTGCTGCAACATTTCAGCGCCATGGGCGGCGACGTGCTGGATTGGACGGTGTCCTGGCCGGCGATGTATCCGCAATTGAAAATCGTCGGAACGGCTCAAACGGTGAGTGACTGGATCAAGAAAAACCGCGCGGCCTTTGCCGATAAACCCGCTGCCGAATGGCCGCAGGTGGATTTCAGCTATTATGATCCGTGGATGAAAATCGCCCGGAAATATGGCGTCACGCGCGGCGTGACGTATTTGGGCATTGCGCCCGGTCATGGCATGTCGTTCAACGAGGAAGAATGGATTCTAACGCAACTGAAAAAGTACTTTCAGAGTCAGGGTATGCACGGTTATTTCTGCAAGATCGCCGATGAAATCGCGCCGGAAAAACTTCCCGGTTATATCGCGCAGGCCAAAGTGGCGCAACGCGCCGGCTGGCGGCCTTTCACCACGGTGACAGGAACTCTGGCGCGCACCGCGAGCTACATCAACAAAATCAATCCCTATATGGACGAATGGCAACTGGGAATTGGCTCGACGGAATTTTTCAAGCAGATTCTGCATCAGCCCTATCAACTGGAAACCCACACGCTGACGCTGCCGGCCAAATGGGGCAAGTATGGCAATGGCGGCGCGAAAGATACCGTGGCGCAGAAACTCTTTGAATCGTTGATTCCCGGGCAGCCGTCTTCGGTAGAAAATTTGGAAGTGTTTCAGGATGGCAAACCGCTGCAAAAATTGGGCGGCAGCGCCTGGGGCAATCAGAAGCGCGGCGTCTATTTCTTTGGTTTCAATGACTATTTGTATCTCTCGCCGCTGGAAGGAACCGATGCCGGTCAATCCACCTTCACCGTCAAATATCAGGTGCGTGTTCCCGCCGCCACCGGCGAGCCGCTGGCAAAGATCGATGCCACCGATGAAGTGTGGTTTTACGGCGGCGGCACCAAAAATTACGCCAAGCCGTATGGCTACGCCGCCTCCTATCCGCTCAAGGCATTGTATGGTAATTATGGCGGTTACGGATGGTATGCCTATTATCGCTGGAACGCCGATAAAGTACTTTGGTATGACGGCGAAACCGGCGAAGTCAGCGTCAGCCCGGCCTACCTGGGATTGCGCGACGGCTGGAACGATGCCTGCCTGATGGCGTGGCTGGCGAAAGATAAACACGTGCCGGTAAGTACTTTCATCTCCGAAAAACCAGACGCGCCATTGCGCATTGGCGATGTGCAGCAGGAAGTATACCGCTGGAAAAATATCGTGAACATCACCGATCCGTTTGCGTTGAATGCAGCGCGGGAAAAAATGTTGGCAGCGGCTGGTTAAAGAAAAACCGATAGCAAGATTCTGTGCTCTACTCGTTCCCAGCTTCGGTACAAATGAACTTCTTGTTCGTCATTCCCAACTTGATTGGGAATCCAGTACATAAAAAGTACTTTTTACGCGCTGGATTCCCGATAACGACATTCGGGAATGACGGCATTGTTCGTTGTAAGTTGCTACGCATTCAAGCTATTTTGGATGAGCGCGATTTCGTGACGAATGTCGAAGCGCGGCGCGTAATTGTGTGGCGCGAGTTTCAGGCATTTTCGATACGCGGCCAGCGCTTTGGCCGCATATTCCTTATGGAATTTGCCGTTTTCTCGTGGTGTATCGTCATCCGGTTCCGGCACGTGCGCGATTTTCCGATAAACAGTGCCCAATGTTTCGTAGGAACGAAAAGACGCGGGCTGCGCCGACGCTAATTCTTGCGCATAGCGAATCGCCGTCTGCTGATCGGCCGGATCGGCGCTTTCCGCCAATTCCCGCGCCAAAATATCTTGTATTTGAGGATCGTGCGGGGCATGTTTCAGAAGCATCTTAATATCGCCTACAGTTCCCCAGCCCCACAACGACGTGCTACCCGTTATATCGAAGAGCAGCAACTTCAGCCGTGCAAATTCGTAACTTTTCCGCGATGCCAATTCAGTATTCACGCCTCTCGCGGCATGGATATCGTAAAACATTTCGATGCCGCGCTGATGATCCACCCACTGGCGCTTTTCCTCGTTTACAATATCCGCGACTTGTTGCGGCGCGGCCGCAAAATCTGCCGACAAAATATCGTTCGCGATCGTTTGTGATTTGGGAGAAAGCTGATAATATGTTTGTTCCTCGACGCGATAGGCGGCGTATCGTAATCGGAATGCCGCTTCGTAATCTTCGATATATTTTTTCTGATTTTTGCGCGCGTTATCTTGCGCGGCGGCTTTCAAAATAACTTCAGGATCGGCGCCGCGCGCGATTTTCCGATCAATTTCGGTGCGGATGGTACGGAACGGCGCATCATCCATATCCCATTTATAAAAATTTGATTTAGACGGGCGATCGTTCGCCAGCCTTTGTGCGTGGGGAGGAATGCCTCGCTTGATTTCTTTGAGCGGATGTTTGATAAATCGCTTCCGCACCTCCTTGAGTGCGGCATTGATGAAGGGCCGTTGTCCATAATCGGCGGGCGCCAGGGCAAGGCAAATGCGATTGGCCAATATGATTCTCGAAACATAGTGCTCCGCATATTCCTGGAGATTCCCTTCGTTGTTGCGCTCTATATTTACGGGTAAAAATCCTCGATACGCCGTCGCCAGTGTCTTCCAGGAACGGGGAGAATTGGGCTCCGCGCGGGTGATTTGCACTGCGTATCGGACGGCTTTCTGCGCATTTTCGCGACGCTGGTTTTGGGGAATATTCACTTTGACCAGTGCCTCGACCAACGCCGCTTTGACGTCTGCATCGTGGGGATTTTTCTTCAGCAATCGCTCGCCCAAAAGTACTTTTCCGCTGCCGCCGTTCAAATGATCTATGCCGCCAGCGAGGAACATCAGCCGCGCATATTCATAATTGTGCGGCGGCGAAGCTGGCGTTATGATATCGAATCTTCGGTTCAATTGTTGGATCAATTGGGATTCATATTGGCTCACATTATTGGGGCGAATATATTCCGCCAACTCCGGAAGAATGTGCAACTGAACATATTCGCGCGCGCGATAAGAAGCGTATGTTTGCCGAAACAGGATCAGCGGATCGTCTCGACTGCCGTTCTCTAATTGGCTTAATTCATAATCTCTTTTTGCCAACATCAGCACTTCGTCGGGACTCATGCCGCCGGCGATCATGGCATCGATGCGCTGCCGCGCTTTGCGATAGGGCGCGTCATCGTCTGTCCACGCGGCGAGCCACGGCGGCGCGGGCGGTGAATCGGTGCGCCGGATCGGGACGCGCTGGAGGTTTTCGCTGGAATGCACGACGGCTATCTTTCCTTGCCGGCTGCGAACCGCTGCCGTGACAATGACCACGACGCAAATGGCCAGAATGATCGTCCCCAAAAGCCGTGCATTTGTTTTCCCTTGCATAAAGTAATCTTACCTTAATTTGTGTGGCGCGGTAAAAGTACTTTTTAGGGAAAATAATTTCACGCGAAGCCGCGAAGGACGCGAAGAAGGAATCAGATTATGTATGAAGGTAAAAGTACTTTTATTTTTACATTGAGGAGCAGGATAAAAAACCGATTCAAAATCTTGCTTATCAATGTATGATTTTTCTTCGCGTCCTTCGCGGCTTCGCGTGAGACAAAATATCTCACCGCAGCAGGCATCGGTTGGATGTGGCGTGAAAGAAAGTTTTAGGTTGAAGATGAGGCAGTTAAAAAATTGCACTGGCAGTTAAAAGTACTTTTTTAGCTGCCAGTGCATGCCGGAACTTAGATCAATTGATTTTTCCGCGCACTTGCAGGGACATCTTCTGATCATTTTGTAATTCGAGCCAGATTTTACCGTCTACCTTCCCCGTAGAAGCTTGACTAAATCCGATGACTTGAACGGGAACTACAACGCGTTCATTATCAGTTTGTGCCTCACCAATGTTGAATTGGAGATACGCCAGATTTGACCAAATCCGTTTGACAACCGTTCCCTTAGGCCCGATAACCTTAAGTGTTTTATGGGTATTTTCGCCCTCTTGTTGCTCCACGTAAAAGGCAGGCGGTGACAAAGTGAGTTGCGGTGGCAGTTCACCACGAATAGTCAGATACACAACCGGGTGACGCGGATCATTCGTCTTTAATGTCACAGATTGTTGCTGTAATCCCTGTCCATGCACGTCATAATTCACCGAAATATTGCTGCTTTCCCCTGGTGCCAGTAACAGTTTCTTGGGGTTATTACCTTTAAGGATGGCGGCCGTACAGCCACAACTGGTTCCGGCAATTTCTACCGACAACGGATTTTTACCGGTGTTTTGTAGCGGGAAATCGAAAACGGCTTTTTGATTGATCCCTTCAAATGTTTGATATTGATCATATTGCGCCATTTGCAGTTTTGGTGCGTTAGGGGTTGCCGCGGTATCGGTGATCAAAGCATAACCGGTAAAACGAGATTCAATATCTGAGCGAGAAACGACTTTCAATGAACCGGCATCGTCATCTATAATACGCACCACTTTAGCATCGCCATCTAACAACAATAGAAAATGCTCAGGGTTTTTGAGATTGATGATACAAGGAGTAGCACTCTCTAGTAATTCATCAAAAGTACTTTTAACACCTGTAACATCCAGCCCGAGCTTCTGACACATGTGTTTTACATCCAGCATGGAAACAGTAGCTTGCGGATATAAAGACTGGAACTGAGCTTCGACAGAATCACTTACAGCTATTCCTTCAGCACGAGCCAATGCTATTGAACTTTTAATACCACAATTAGTCTCTGCCGTTTTTTGCCCATAAGCGATGATTGTATTTATGCTTACCAATGGCGTTGTTGCATGAATAAGATAGCATTGCCCAAATTTCTATAGTATTTGCTTTTACTATTCCCAGTATCTTGGCATTCCCAGTTGTGTCATTTTATTTAGTATTCTGCAACGCAACAGCAAT